>Ga0315902_10012171_pt1 | contig 11223 bp, 11 predicted proteins | sample LakEriMetagenome_9_FD_203523 | JGI IMG/M metagenome (GOLD analysis project Ga0315902, IMG submission 203523) | Freshwater fungal communities from buoy surface, Lake Erie, Ohio, United States - Buoy 12 MA117 | ecosystem: Environmental > Aquatic > Freshwater > Lake > Lake biofilm | place: USA...
AGATGCATTGAAACAGGGGGGAAAAATCATTTCCTGCGGCAACGGAGGAAGCATGTGCGATGCCATGCACTTCGCGGAAGAGCTCACCGGCCGCTACCGGGACAACAGAAAATCCATTGCTGCAATCAGCATTTCTGATCCTTCACACATTACTTGTGTAGGCAACGATTACGGATTTCAGTTTGTCTTTTCCCGCTTCGTTGAAGGCGTAGGAAGAGAGGGCGATGTGCTTTTGGGTATCTCCACAAGCGGCAATTCAGCCAACGTCATAGAAGCCGCCAAAGCAGCCCGTTCGCGCGGCATGAAAGTAATTATTCTCTCTGGAAAAGACGGCGGAGCCCTTGCCCCGCTCGCTGATTCCGAAGTGCGCGTGCCGTGGAATGGCTACGCAGACCGCATACAGGAAATTCACATCAAGGTAATTCATGCATTAATCGACTACATCGAGCGCAATACCTCCGAATAAATTATAGGGAAACCGAATAATTTATAACTCATACCCCGCGCAATCCGCGAGCACTTTTGTTCCTGAAAAACGGAACTATCATGCTCGTAAAAACCTTCGGCAGCGCCGTGTTCGGCGTAAGTGCTGCCACTATTACCATTGAAGTCAATTCAGACAAAGGAGCCTCCATGGCTATTGTCGGTCTTCCTGATACTGCGGTCAAAGAAGCCCAGCAGCGGATACGTTCTGCGCTTGCACAGGCAGGGCTGCAGCTTCCCGTGCGCAGCATAACCATTAACATGGCACCTGCAGACGTGCGCAAAGAGGGTTCTGCATACGATCTTCCGCTTGCTATTGGCATCCTTGCGGCTACCGAACAGATTCGTCCGGAAGGAATTTCCGACTACATCATGATGGGCGAACTATCGCTGGACGGAAGTCTGCGCCCTATCAGCGGAGTGCTTCCCATCGCCATTCAGGCGCGCAAGGAAGGCTTCAAAGGGTTGTTTGTTCCCGCGCAAAACGCACGTGAGGCGGCCATCGTAAATGACCTCGACGTTTATGGCGTCTCGCACATCAATGAACTCATCAACTTCTTTCAGGAGGGAAAACCGCTTGAAAAAACTATCGTCAACACCCGCGAAGAATTTTACAACCGCCTTGATCGCTATCCTGTTGATTTCGCAGATGTAAAAGGACAAGAAAACATCAAGCGTGCCTTTGAAATTGCGGCGGCCGGTGGCCACAACGTCATTCTCATTGGACCGCCGGGAGCGGGAAAGACGATGCTCGCCAAACGCCTTCCCTCCATACTCCCTCCACTCAATCTCTCCGAAGCGCTTGAAACTACGAAGATTCACAGCGTGGCGGGAAAGCTTAAAAAGAATGAAGCGCTCATCAGCACCCGGCCTTTTCGTGCGCCTCATCATACTATTTCTGATGTCGCACTCGTCGGTGGAGGAAGCTTTCCGCAGCCCGGAGAAATCTCACTCGCTCACCATGGCGTCCTGTTTCTCGATGAACTTCCGGAGTTCAAGCGCACCGTGCTGGAGGTGATGCGACAGCCACTCGAAGACCGGGTGGTCACGATCAGCCGAAGCCGGTTTTCAGTAGAATATCCCGCAAGCTTTATGCTCATTGCTTCCATGAATCCGTGCCCATGCGGATTCTACAATCACCCGGAAAAGGACTGTCTCTGCGGACCCGGAGTGGTGCAGAAATACCTCAACAAAGTGAGTGGACCATTGCTTGATCGCATCGACATTCACATTGAAGTAACACCTGTTACCTACGACCAGCTCTCCGAATCGCGACGCGGAGAAGGCAGCGCGGCCATCCGCGGCAGGGTAATGGCCTCGCGGAGCATGCAGGAAGACCGTTACAGTAATCATCCTGCCGTGCATTGCAATGCGCAGATGGACAGCAAGCTACTCAAAGAGTATTGCGGCATCAACGAAGCGGGGCATGTGCTCATGAAAAATGCAATGAGTCGATTGAAGCTATCGGCCCGCGCCTATGACCGGATATTGAAAGTAGCACGCACGATTGCAGATCTCGACCAGTCTGCCGAAATTCGCACGCATCACCTCGCAGAAGCGATTCAATACCGAAGTCTGGACAGGGAAAACTGGGCGGGTTAGAATTTACTCGGCACTACAAACTTGTATGACAACACAAGAATGTTATCCCGGCGAACCCGCGGTGTGGTAAACTCCGTCTGAACGATCCATCCCAAAGAGACAAAATTCCTCTTGTTGATTTTGCGCTCTACGTCCAATGACAGGCGCCAGTCCTGCCACTCCAGGAATTCGGAGCGTTGTATGCCATGAAAGAACTCATATCCGGCTGTAAACGTTGTCTTCTTGATGCCGTCGTAGCTCACAGAAATCTTGTTTCTCCAATTCGAGTTGAGGTCCGCATCTCTGGTGCTCGTCTGCTGAGACGCGGAAAACTGAACCCGTGTTTTAAATGACACGTCCAGATCCTTTACGATCTTCCATTTTTTGCCGACAAAAAACTGAATTCGCCGCCGCCCCTGCCAACCCGAGTCGCGCTGCACATGACCAACCCTCACCACAACTCCAGTGTTGTAGTCCTTCTTCAGCTTATACTGCACACCGAAATCAGACTGCACATTTCTGAGGCGGGTCACGTTCTCATCCCACCTCAATTCCGGGCTGAGAGAAAGCTCCAAATCCTTCCATGCTTCATACTCCACCGACGCATTTATCCATGAACCAAAATCCTGCTCCTGGGCACCGACGCGGCCAGGAAGAAGCACGCACACGACCGCAATGAAGAGTGTTGAACATCCTTTCAAAACGATACCCGCCTGATTTTCAAAAACCTTTGGTCTGATGCCCACGATTAGCTGACTTTGTTCATTTCCTTTGCAATAGTATGGGATACGTCAGAGAAGTACGTGGCTTCAGGCCTGAACTAGGCGAGAATTGTTTTCTCGCAGAAAATGCAGTGATTGTGGGAGACGTGGTTTGCGGCCGCGACTGCAGCTTCTGGTTCAACGCGGTTATACGGGGCGATGTGAATGCCATTCGCATAGGTGACAGAGTGAACGTGCAGGATAATGCAGTCATCCACTGCACGTATCAAAAGGCGGCTACCACCATTGGCAACAATGTATCCATCGGCCACAACGCCATCGTTCACGGGTGTACGATTCACGACAATGTGCTCATCGGCATGGGGGCGATCGTCATGGATAACTGTGTAATTGAGTCCGGTTCCATCATCGCCGCCGGCGCTGTGCTAACTGAAGGAACCCACGTAGCCTCCGGCTCGGTGTATGCGGGCGTGCCGGCTAAAAAGGTCAAGGAAGTTTCTCCGGAACTGTTTCAAGGTGAAGTGCAGCGTATTGCCAACAACTACCTGATGTACTCCGGGTGGTTTAAGGAGTAATAAACTCAACGGTTTTCACGGACCAGGCGCTCGAGGCAATCCACGAATGCCTTGCCCTCGTTGAGACTCGGCACCAGTTGCACCTTCTCTCCACCGTGTTCCTCAAAAAGCTCCTGATACTCTTCTCCGATTTCAATGGTGGTTTCCAGACAGTCGGCCACAAATGCAGGCGAAAACACAAGCAGTTTCTTCGCGCCCTTTTTCGCAAGTTCTTCAATGACCACGTCCGAGAACGGCTCAATCCAACCCTTTCCTAAACGGCTTTGAAAGCACACGGTATAATATGACTCCTCGAGTCCTAGCCCTTCGGCAATCAGTCGCGTGGTGGCGTAGCAGGTCGCCTTGTAGCAGAATTTATTTTCCTCGTTGATCTCATGTTCACAGCTGTGGTTACGGCAGGCCCGGTCTTCATAGACCTTATCCACCTGGCGCTCCGGCAAGCCGTGATATGAAAACAGGACGTGGTCATATTCCGCGAGATTGAACTGCTTGCCGTTCTCCACGAATCCCCGGATGTAGTCCGGTTGATCGAAAAACTGCGAAACCACGCGTATTTCGGGAATCACCCACCACTTGCTGATGATTTTGAGCGCCTTGTCGATGACGCTCCCGCCTGAAGCTGATGCATATTGCGGAAAGAGTGGAATCAGAATGATTTTGTCCGGATTCCAGTCCTGAATCTCCTTCAACACACTGTCCATCGAGGGATTCTGGTAACGCATGGCCAGAAACACTTTCTCGTTATCAGCCAGCCTCGCCTGAAGCAATTTGGCCACTTCCTTACCGGAGTGAATCAGCGGGGATCCGTTTTCGGTCCAAAGCTTCTTGTAAACCGCCGCGCTCTTGCGGTGGCGAAAGGGAACTATAATTCCGTTCACAAGCAGCTTTCTTCCAAGCCAAGGGATGTCAATCACCCTCGGGTCATTCAGAAACTCAGTCAGGTAACGGTATACATCGCCCGGCGCAGGGCTGTCCGGTGAGCCCAGATTGACCAGAAGTATCGCGGTTTTCTTTTTCATCAGTGGTGCAAAGGAACAATGAAACCCGAAATGAGGAAGGCGTGTTCACCCGCTTATCTTTGGCCACACATCAACTCTTTGCTGCATGCTTCGATCAATGACCGGCTTTGGAAAGGCCGAGGGAATAATAGGACGGAAGAAGTTCACGGTAGAAATCCGGTCACTGAACAGCAAGCAGCTCGACTTCAATCTGCGCATGCCCGGTGTTTACCGCGAGAAGGAAATGGACCTGCGCACCTGGCTTAACGAGCGTATCATGCGCGGTAAATCAGATGTCGTTATCTACTACGAAAGCCTCGAGGCAGAAAAGAAGATGGCCATCAACATCCCGCTGCTCGAAAGCTACTATGCTGACTTGCGGGGATTTGCAGATAAAAGCGGCGTGCCGGCCGGTGATTACCTGAATGCACTCATGCGCATCCCCGATGTACTGAAGCCTGAAAATCAGGAGCTCAATGAGGATGAATGGCGGGAAGTCGACGCCCTGGTCAAAGAAGCCATGACGCGCTTCGACCAATACCGCAAGGCGGAAGGCGCCCGGCTGACCGAGGAGTTCAAAAGCAGGATTCAGCTCATCATGAAACTCCGCAGCGAGCTGGACGAGCCCATTCTTGCGCGCCGCAAGCGTACCCGGGATAAGCTGCGCACAAACCTCATGGAGCTTATCCCTGAAGATAAAATTGATCCCAACCGCTTCGAACAGGAAGTCATTTACTACCTCGAACGACTGGACGTTTCAGAAGAATACCAGCGGCTGCAAACCAATTGCGAACACTTCATGGAAGAACTTTCCGGAGAAGGTCAGGGAAAAAAACTGGGCTTCATCAGTCAGGAAATCGGCCGTGAAATCAACACCATTGGCTCCAAGGCCAACGACTCCGATATGCAACGCATCGTGGTAAATATGAAAGACGAGCTGGAAAAAATCAAGGAGCAGATCAATAACGTGCTCTGAGTGATTTACTCATAACGGTTCGGATTTCTCATCTTTGCAGTCAATCGCGTGAGCAAGGGAAAAGCCATCATATTCTCCGCACCCAGCGGAGCAGGCAAAACGACTATCGTTCGTCACCTCCTGAGTGTGCCCGACCTGCGTCTTTCTTTTTCAGTTTCTGCAACAAGCCGACCGATCCGGGGACATGAGGTAAACGGCAAAGACTACTTCTTTATCAGTCCGGATGAGTTCCGCGCTCGCGCAGCATCCGGCGATTTTCTGGAATGGGAAGAGGTATATAAAGACCAGTACTACGGTACGCTGCACACCGAAATCGAGCGCATCTGGGCTGAAGGCAAAAACGTCATTTTTGATGTGGATGTGATTGGAGGTCTCAACCTGAAAAAGCATTTCGGCGAAAATGGACTTGCTGTATTCGTGCAGCCTCCGAGTATTGAGGTGCTGCGCTTCAGATTGCGCAACCGCTCTACTGAGACCCCCGAAAAAATTGCCATGCGAATCGCAAAGGCTCAGGAAGAAATGAGCTATGCGCCGAAGTTTGATTACGTGCTGATCAACGATCAACTCGACACTGCCCTTCAGGATGCGGAGCGCACGGTACGTGAATTTCTTCAGTCGTGAAAACAGGACTGCTCTTCGGCTCTTTCAACCCTGTTCACACAGGCCATCTCATCATCGCCGAACACTTCCTCAATGAAGGCATTGCAGAAGAAATCTGGCTCGTGGTAAGCCCTCACAATCCGTTCAAGGATGTCCAAACGCTTGCACCGGTCACCGATCGTCTGGCCATGGCAAGACTGGCGGTAGAAGCCAACCCCCGCATTCAGGTCTGCGACATCGAACTCTCGTTGCCCACGCCCTCCTACACAGCCAACACTCTCAGGAATTTGTTTGCCTCCTTTCCCGACAGGACGTTTACCCTGATTATCGGTGAGGACAATCTCGCGGGAATGCACAACTGGCATGATTCAGCATGGCTTCTTTCACACATTGAACTCGCGGTTTTCCCGCGGACAGATTCCATGGCCCGGGATTCCTCACGGGAAATTCCTCACACAGTCACCCGAGCTCCGCTCATTGGCATTTCATCCACAGCTATCCGAGCCTTATTGCAACAGGGAAAGAGCGCGAAATACCTCGTCCCTGAAGGCGTGGAGAATTACATCCTGAAGCATCAGCTCTACTCCCTGAAATAGTCCGTTAGGGAATTTGGCACGTTGCTTGTCTTAGTGAGGCAACACCAAAAACGCAAAAGCCATGAACGAGTTGAAGCACAAGTACACCGCAATGAAGCAGCAGGCCGTGGAAATGATGCAGCACGGTAACGTGAACGCGTACCTCGCCAAGCTTGTTGACCTCCACGACCTTCGAATGCAGATGATTCAGATCAATTCTGCGCTGTAATATCCTCAACGCTCACTTAAACTGTGAATTAATGAAAACGCCCCGGAGATCGGGGCGTTTCCTTTTTCATTTATTCTCTTCATCCGCTCCGATTCTCCATCGCAGTCCCACATATCCCATACGTCCGAACACCGGTCCCCACACAAGGGATGCGTCGAAATAAGGACTATCAGGCTGGTCGGCCGCGATAATCGGATTCATGATCATGAAGTTGCCGAGGTTTTCACCACCCAGGTAAAACTCGAGTTTGCGGTTCACATGGTATGCAACCTGCGCGTTGAAAATCCAGTAGGCATGGCTCCATGTATGCAGCATATACTCCTCCGGATTCGCAAAAGTGCAGGGCAGTCGCTGACGACCCAGCCAGCGTGCGGTGGCATCAAACACCCACTTGGCTCCATTTTCACTTGCCTTTGTTTCCCATGAGACATTGGTAAAAAAGCGGTGCTGCGCAACAAGGGGGCGCAGTAACTCACGATCGCCATAGGTTGTCTGCGCATCCAGCCAGCGATAGGCAATCCGCCACTCCATGCGCTTCACAGGAGACCACTGCAATTCAGCCTGAGCAGAATTCGACCAGCTCACACCGTCCAGGTTATAGAAACGCAGCTCGGTGGGCGTTTCCCAGTCTGCCACAATCTGATCCTGAAAATCGGTGCGGTAGATATCTACCGTAAACGCGGCGTCGCGATAGAACATTTTAAATTTCGATCCAATCACAATGCCGAGTGTGGTGGCTCGCTCCATTCTCAAACCGAACGGCCATTCGGCTTCGCCTCCTTCAATCGAGATGGTCCTGTTAGAAGCAAGCACCCCCACATGATCCATAATCAGATTGGGCGAGCGGTATCCCGTTCCGGCAGAAATCTTAACCGACGTGCGGTCAGTAATGCTCCACCGGGCATGCAGCCTCGGGGTAATCAGCGCTCCGTAAACATTGTGATAATCACCGCGAATGCCGCCGACAACGCTCAGCCTGCTGCCTCTGTTCCAGGTGAATTCAGAGAACACGCCGGGCACCGACTCGATGCGGTCAAACGATGCGCTGTCCAATTGCTCATCATACTCATCATAGACATAACTCAACCCGCTGGTGAATTTCAGCTCTTCTGTAATCTCTGATGCGTACATGAGGTTCACCCGCGCTGACCGCTGCTCACCGGAGTAGGTGCGCTGGCCATAAACGCCTTCCTGATTGTGCCAGCTGATGTTCACCTGTGATCCGAAACTCTTCCACTCCTGCTCCGGAAACACGAAGCCGGTCTTTGCAGAGAGCTCGGCTCTTCGGGTGTCTGTATCCACTCCCCACAACGCAGACTGCGCCCGTTCGCGCGGATCGAAATCAAACTGACCGCTGGTATTGTGGTGCTCAGAGTACGTGAGTGCATACTCACCGCGCAATCCGCCCTTGCCCGTGTATTTCCACTCATTACGCAGGATGCCATTCGTGAATAGCGGATTGTCCAGAAACCCGTCGTCATTCATGTCAAATCGCAATTGGGCAGAGGCAATGTGTGCGAGCAGTGTTGAAGACCATTGCTCATTCACGCGAGAGCGAATGACGGAGTTAAACTCCAATCGACCCTGGGATCCTGCGTAGGCATTGATAAATACGCGCTCCTTCATCTCAGAAGACTTGTGCGCCACGTTGATCTGACCTGTGATGCTCTCATATCCGGCAATCACAGAGCCCGCTCCCTTTGTGATGGAAATTTCACGTATCCACGGTCCCGGTAAATAACCCAGCCCGTAGATTGAAGCAAGCCCGCGAACCGAAGGGATGTTATCAAACATTACCTGCGAGTACTTCCCGTCAAGGCCCAGCATTTTGATTTGACGTGTGCCTGTGACCGCATCCGTGAATGATGCGTCAACCGACGCGTTTGTCTCAAAGCTCTCCGACAGACTGCAGCACGCCGCCTTGCAGAGCTCCTTTTCGTTCAGCGTTTGGAATTTCTGGGCGTCAAGCAGGTTGAGTTCCTGCGCGCGTTGCTCGCCTTCGATAATTACCGTCGGACCGGCAAGTGCGTCGGGGAGCACCACTTCCAGGAAGGTCCCAGCGTCGGTCACAACTTGCTTCCACTCCGGGTAGCCCGGATACTTGCAAACGAGCGTATCCAAACCGGTTTCCAGAGCGAGTTCAAATGAGCCGTCAGCTGCGGAAAAGGTGTCGGTTGATGAGCCCTGCCAGAACAGCTGTGCCATTTCCACCGGCTCTTTACCTCCGGGAAACCACACTTTGCCGCGCACTGACTGTGCAACCGCGCTCCATGTGATCATGAAGCACAATACTATCAAGCCGTAACGCATGATCAGTGGTTGTGTTCGTGCTCCCGGTACTTACAGCAGCCGTGCACATTGGAGTAGGCTTCATCAGATGCCTGGGACTTCGAGGTGTCATGTCCGGCCTTGTTCAGGAGTTCATGAAGCTTCTCCTCGTTGATTTTCTTCGGAGAATAAGTCACGGTAAGTTCATGTTTCTCCAGGTTGTACGATGCCGCTTTCACGCCGGGAATGTCAACTGCCCGCTCGATGCGTTCTTTGCACATTTCACAAACACCGCCTACCCAGAATACGGTGGTTACTGGTTTTTTTGACTGGGCGAAAAGAGGATTGCTGATGGCTACTACGGCAGCGACGATCAACATGGAAAAGATGGTTTTCATTGTGTGTGATTGTTTTTACATGAATGACTTCGATGATGCAGCCCGAAAGGGCGTTCAGCACGAACTCATCCGTATGAAATCAACGCACAATACAACTCATATTTTGCCCTGAGGGGCGGGGGAATCTGATACGACTTTACAGGCGCCATCGTAATGGCGGCTTCTGATTTAACCTCCGTACGCAGCGGCAATGCAGGGATTACTGCATGCGTGCGAATGGTCAGCTTATCACCCGCAGTATGCTCCTGATCCAGACGAAAATCGAACGACTGCTCGTTGTCGCAACCCGTCTCGCAACAGGACGTTGCAGTAGACGAGCAGCACCCTTCCACGGCAGCAAGTGAGATCTCTATAGACGAGCTACAACAGCATTCATGCGCGTGAACATGCACGCCTACTGAAAGCAGCGTGTACACAAAGACCACAAAAAGACGCAATGACTGACTCATTTCTCCCCCAAAGATAGCCGATTAACTATTCGCTTCTATTTCCCGAGGCCCTAAAAACCCTGAAATCTAGCATTCCAATCAGTTGAGTCCAAGCTCGGTACGGGCGGCCTTCACTCGTCCGGCAAGCGCCTGCGCCTGTGCTGCGTAGTGCGCCGGTCCGCTAAACGGTGCGCGGAACGAAAAGTAGAACTTGATTTTTGGTTCCGTGCCGCTTGGCCGCACTGAAATCCGGCTGCCGTCTTCGAGCACGAACTGAATCACATTGCTCGCCGGGAGGTCTAGCGATGATTCTTTACCACTGGCAATTTCTCTAACCACCCCTTTTTGAATATCCACGATATCCTTCACGGCTGCTCCTGCAATGCGTGTTGGTGGCGATTTTCGGAACCCGCTCATCATGTCGTTGATCTTCTGCATTCCGTCAATGCCTTTGAGCGTTACACTGACCAGCTCGTCGAAATACAGCCCGCATGTGGAATAGATGTGCATCATCAAATCCCACATGGTCATGTTCTTCTCCCGGCACCATGCCGCTATCTCCGCGAACTTCACTGAAGATATAACTGCGTCTTTGTCCCGCACAAAATCTCCTGCGAGGTATCCGTAGCTTTCTTCACCGCCGGCCACAAACTCTTCAGAGCCCTCCTTATCGCGCATCACTCCGGCGATGTATTTGAAGCCTGTGAGTGTTTTGTAGCATGGGACACTAAAATGCCCGGCAATAGCAGGAAAAAGATCCGATGTAACCACAGTGCTCGCGATAAACTGTCGTCCATTCAGTTTTCCCCTTGACTTCCATTGGCTCAACTCGTACCACACGAGCAGACTCCCTGCCTGATTACCATTGAGCAGCACCATATCTCCTTCGTCATTTCGAATGGCAATTCCCACGCGGTCCGCATCAGGGTCATTACCCATGAGTAAATCGGCGTTCACTTCATCCGCAAGTTGGAGTGCAAGACTCAGCGCTTCGCGCTCTTCGGGGTTCGGAGAAACTACAGTAGGAAAATTTCCGTCGGCAACGGCCTGGCTCTTCACCTCGAAAACCTGCCCGAAACCCGCCTTATGCAGCGCGCGGGGAACCATGGTTTGTCCGGTGCCATGAATAGCGGTGTACACAATGCGCAGGTCCTTCGCCTTGCGAATTGCATCATGGGCATGAATCAGCCCGTCAATGAGGTCCAGATAACGCTGTTCCACCTGTTCTCCGGGGGCGGCAATCAGTGATGAGTTCGGATTAAAACGCACCTCGCTGATGCTCTTTATGGCTCGCACTTCATTGATTATTCCTTTGTCGTGCGGGGGTAGAACCTGTGCGCCGTCTTCCCAGTAAACCTTGAAGCCGTTGTACTCCTTCGGATTGTGGGAT
>Ga0315902_10012172_pt1 | contig 11222 bp, 12 predicted proteins | sample LakEriMetagenome_9_FD_203523 | JGI IMG/M metagenome (GOLD analysis project Ga0315902, IMG submission 203523) | Freshwater fungal communities from buoy surface, Lake Erie, Ohio, United States - Buoy 12 MA117 | ecosystem: Environmental > Aquatic > Freshwater > Lake > Lake biofilm | place: USA...
CGCCGACATGACCTGGGTCGTGTTGAGCGACCCCATCCCGGGCGGCGCGGCCATCCTGGGCACCGGGCTGGGCCGCGACGCCAGCCTGGCCACCACCGGCGAGCGCCGCGAGGGCGCGGCCTACGCAGCCTTCGAGGAGCGCGGCGCCGACGCCCTGCGCGCCACCTGGGAGTACCTGCCCCGTGGCCGCCACGTGCTGGAGTACACGGTGCGCCTGAACAACCCGGGCCGCTTCAACCTGCCGCCCACGCGGGTGGAGGCGATGTACGCGCCGCAGACCTACGGCGAGTCACCCAACGCGCCGTGGGAGGTGGCGCCTTGAGGACAGCGCCGCTGCTGGCCGGGGTCATCGGCCTGATGCTGGGACTGCACGCGGGGCCGGCTGCAGCCCTGGTGCCCGCGTTCGAGGAAGTGCGCAAGGCGCACCTCCCCTCCGATGTGACCGTCACCGACCGCCACGGCACGCCCGTGCAGACCGTGCGCACCGACCACAGCGTGCGTCGCCTGGCCTGGGTGCCTTTGGCCGAGATGTCGCCGGCGCTGCTGCAGGCCATCGTGCTCAGCGAGGACCGCCGCTTCTGGGAGCACAGCGGAGTCGACTGGGGGGCGGCCGCGCACAGCGCCTTCGCCAACCTGTGGAACACGCGCACGCGCGGCGCCTCCACGCTGACCATGCAGCTGGCCGGCCTGCTCGACGAGGACCTCGCCCGCCCCGCGCAGGGGCGCAGCGTGGTGCAGAAGCTCGGTCAGGTGGTGGTGGCCGGTACTTTGGAGTCGCGCTGGCAGAAGAGCCAGATCCTCGAGGCCTGGATGAACCGGGTGCCGCTGCGCGGCGAGATCGTCGGCGTGAACGCGATGGCGCAGACGATGTTCGGCAAGCACCCCTCGGGCCTGGACACGCAGGAGGCGGCGATCGCCGCTGCCCTGGTACGCGCGCCCAACGCCAGCCCTGAGGCGGTGGGCGAGCGCGCCTGCGGCGTGCTACGCAGCATGGGCCAGGGCTGCGAAGGCGTGCGCGTGCGGGCGGCCCAGGCCCTGGCGCGGCGCGGCGGCATGCCCCTGGGCGAGCAGATCGCGCCGCACTTCGCGCGGCAGGTGGTGCGGCCGGGCCAGCCCCAGGCCACCGTCGTTCGCTCCGCCCTCGACGCCACGCTGCAGCGCGTGGCCGTGCGCACGCTGCGTGACCGGCTGGCCGAGCTGTCGGGCCGTCACGTGGAGGACGGCGCCGTGGTGGTGCTGGACAACGCCAGCGGCGAGGTGCTGGCCTGGGTAGGCTCGGTGGGCGAAGCGTCGTCGGCGCCGCAGGTCGACGGCGTGCTCGCCCGCCGGCAGCCCGGCTCCACGCTCAAACCCTTCGCCTACGGGCTGGCCTTCGAGCAGCGGCTGATGACACCGGCCACGCTGATCGACGACTCGCCCACCGAGGTGTCCACCGCCGCCGGCGTCTACCAGCCGCGCAACTACGACCTGGGCTACAAGGGCCTGGTCAGCGCCCGCACCGCGCTGGCCTCGAGCCTGAACATCCCGGCCGTGCGGGTGAGCGTGATGCTGCCGCCTGATGCGCTGTTCGAGCGCCTGAACGCACTGGGCCTGGCCCTGCCGCATACCGCCGGGCACTACGGCCACTCGCTGGCGCTGGGCAGCGCCGACGTGACGCTGCTGTCGCTGACCAATGCCTACCGCAGCCTGGCCAACGGCGGGGTGTACGCGCCGGTGAAGACCTCCGTCGGCACTGCAGGGCCCGCGGGTGCCACCGCGGCAGCCGGCTCGCCACGCGGAGCGGCCGGGCGTCGCGTGATGGAACCCGGCGCGGCCTTCCTGGTGGCCGACATCCTGGCCGACCCGGCCGCGCGGGCGATGACCTTCGGGCTGGACAGCGCCCTGGCCACGCGCGGCCACGCAGCGGTGAAGACCGGCACCAGCAAGGACATGCGCGACAACTGGTGCATCGGCTTCACCGACCGCTACACCGTGGGGGTGTGGGTGGGCAATGCCAGCGGCGCCCCGATGCACGACGTCAGCGGGATCAGCGGCGCCGCACCCGTGTGGCAGACGCTGGTGGAGCACCTGCACCGCGGCCGCCCCTCGCGCGCGGTGCTGCCCCCGGCCGGAGTGCAGACCGTGCGCATCACGCTGCCCGGCCGCGTGGAGCCGGTGCGGGAGGAGCACTTCCTCGCCGGCACCGCGCCCGCAGCGCCGGGCACGGCCGCGACGCTGGCCTCGCGCCGCCCGATGGGCATCGTCCACCCGGCCGACGGCAGCGTGTTCGCGCTCGACCCCGACGTGCCGCCGCCGTCGCAGCGCATCGTCTTCGAGGGCGAGCCTGGCACCTGGGTGCTGGGTGGACGACGCATCGGCCAGGGGCCGCGGCTGGCGTGGTCGCCGTGGCCGGGGCGCCACGAGCTGGAGCTGCGCGCAGCCGACGGCCGGGTGCTGCAGGCGGTGCGCTTCGAGGTGCGCGGCGCCACGCTCGCCGCTCAGGCGAAGCGGCCGTGCAGGAACCAGCCCGCCCCGGGCTGCGACAGCGGCAGCCGGGCACGGCAGATCCAGACCAGCGCGCCGTCTTCGGCCTGGGCGATGAAGTAGTCGCGCGCCACCGGCTCGCCGTCCCACCAGCCCGACTCGATGCGCTGCGGGCCGGCCAGCAGTTGCAGCGGCCGGCCGTCCAGCAAGGGATACAGGCCGCGCTCGCGCAGCGGTTGGGGCTGTGCCAGCAGCCACACCGGGCGGGCGAGCGGGAGGTCTTCCAGGCCCAGCACCGTCTCGCCCCTGGCCTCAGCCTGCAACAGGCCAGCCAGCGGCGCGGCGCCCGTGGCGCGCTCCGGACGATGGTCGGCCAGCCGCTCCAGACGCTGCACCTGCGCCGCACCGAGGCGGGCCTGCAGACGTTCCAGCAGACGCACCAGGCCCTCGCGCTCGCCGGCGCGGGTGGGGAACAGGTCGCCGCTGGGCGGGGCGGCGTGGGCCAGGGCATCGCAGCGCAGCCACAGCGCCTGCACCGGTGCCGGCAGCACCAGCACCGCCAGCCGCTCGCGCAGCAGCAGGCGCAGGTGGGCCTCGTCCAGGGTGGGCTCGGCCGGGGCCAGAACCAGCACCGTGTGGGGCGGTGCCTCCACGCCGTCACGGCGCCCGCGCTCGTGGCACAGCGCCAGCTCCAGCCGGGCCACGCGCCCTTGCCGCGCGCGGGCCCAGGCCAGCAGCCGGACCAGCAACACAGGCGCGGCATGGGACAGGGTCTCGCCGGTGTCGGCCTGGGTGAAGAGCTCCAGCCGCGCCTCGAAGGTGTCGGGCAGGCGCACCGGGTCCTGCGGGTCGGGCGCATCGCCGCGGGCACGGTCCAGCCGGACGAGCCAGTCCGGGCCCAGGCGCCGCGCCAGGCCGGCGCGCGGCAGGGCCCGCACCTCGGCCAGGGTGCGCAGGCCCATGCCCTGCAGCGTTTGCGCCTGCTGGGTACCGTCGCACAGCAGCTCTGCCGGTGCGGTGTCCAGGAGTTGGCGCAGCGCCTCGCGGCGGGTGGCGTGCGGGCCCAGCAGCGGCAGCGGCGGGTTCCACAGGGCCAGCAGCGCCGCCCCGGCGGCGGTGGGGGCACAGGCGATGCGCACCTGGTGGCCCAGCGGGGCCAGTGCCTCGTCGCGCAGGCACTGCAACAGCCGCGGCAGGCCGCCGAACAGGCGCAGCGAGGCCGACACCTCCAGCAGCACGGTGCGCGCACCGTGCAGGCAGACCATGGGTGTGAAACGCAGCGCCGCGTGGGCCACGGCCAGCAGGGCCTGCGCGTCGCGCACCGCATCGGCCGTACCCAGGGCGAGCGCAGGGGCCAGCGCCAGGGCGGTGGCGCGCTTCATGCCCGGGCGCACGCCCAGGAACTGCGCGGCGTCATCGGCCTCGGTGATGCGTGCGCGCTCCAGCAAGGCCAGCGGCGCTGCGGGGACGCGGCTCACGTCCGCGCGGTCGCTCACCTCGCCCGCCCCGCCTCCCCCCCCGACCTGCCGCGCCGCGCCTTGCCCCGGCAGCCCTGCTGCTGCTGCTGCTGCTGCTGCTGCTGCTGTTGCCGTTGCCGGCCAGGCCAGGGTGGCCGCGAAAGCCTCCAGCGACAGCAGCGGCAGGTGCACCGCGACCCAGCGGGCCGCCCGAGGCATGGCCATCGACAGGCCTCACCCGGCAACGGCAGCGGGTTGCGGCAGGCGCTGCGCCGTGCGCGCCGCACCCCGGGCGCGCAACCGGGCTTTCAGGCCCGGAGGCAGCACGGCGGGCAGCACCAGGCGCAGCGGCTGGCTCAGGGCCGGGCCGCGGCGCTTGAGCACGTGCACCGACAGCTCATCCACCGCCGCCGCCCCGTGCAGCGCCAGGCGCAGCGGCGCCGGGCTGGGCCGGGTGCGGGCGACGATGCCGCGCAGCACAAAGGCCGGCCCGTCGTGGGCCTGGGCGGCCAGTTGCAGCCGGCGCAACGCGTCGGCGCGCAGGCCGTCAGGCAACCAGGCCAGCACCGCGCCGGCGTGGCCGCTGCGCAGGGCCTGCTCCATCGCCCACAGCACGTCCGCCCCGGGCAGGCGCTGGTGGACTGCAGGGTTGCCTCGCCCGGGCAAGCGCTGAGGGGCCACGGCCGCGGGCCCGCCACGCCCGTGTACGACGATGAGCTGGCGGGTGTCCACGCCCAACTGCCACAGGGCGTGCGCGCAGGGCTCAGCCGGCGGATCGAACAGCAGCACGCTGCGCCCCGCGCTGGGGCCGGCCACCGCGGCCAGCGCCGGGGCCAGCAGCCGCATCTCGCCGACCCCGGGGTGGGGCAGCAGCAGCTCGGTCAGCGTACGCCGCGGCCAACCGCCCCCGGGCAGCTGGGCATCCAGCGCGGCAAAGCCCGTGGGCAGCGCGGCGTCGGCCGCACGGGCCAGCTGATGCGCGCGCCACAGGGCGGGGTGCAGGGCGCCGGGGTCGGACGCGGGGGAAGGCATATGGATACTGTATTTCCATACAGTATCTGACGCAATCAGCGGGGGCTGAGGAGGCTCAGAGGATGGCGGGAGACGGGTCTCGTCCGGCACTGGGTTGACGGGTGCTGCAGCGGGCGCTGCAGCGGGGGGCCGCTCGACAGGGATCCAGTGTGTAGCTACACTAAATCGTGAGATTCGAGTTCGACCCCCACAAGGACCAGCTCAACCTCCACAAGCACAGCGTATCTCTGGCCCTCGCCAGCGAGCTCGACTGGGATGCCGCGCTGCTGTGGACCGACGACAGGCGGGACTACGGGGAGATGCGAATCCTGGCTCTCGCGCCTCGGACTTCCACTCTGTACTACGTTGCCTTCGTCGATCGCGGCGATCTGCGCAGGGTGATCAGCCTTCGGCGCGCCAACCGACGAGAGGTCAGACGATATGTCCAAGTCTTCGAGCAAGACACCGATCCAGATGCCTAGCGTGACCGAGGACCGCAAGATCACCGCCGCCGCCAAGGCCGACCCCGACGCGCAGCCCCTGACGACGGCACAGCTGGCGCAGATGGTCCCGGCCAAGGCACTGCGGGGGCGCCCCCCTCTGGCGACCAGGAAGCAACTGGTATCGGTCCGCTACAGCCCGGAAGTGCTGGCCTACTTTCGGTCCACGGGCGAGGGCTGGCAGGCGCGCATGGACAGCGTGCTCAAGCGCTACGTCGAGTCCCAGGGCCGGCGCAGGCTTCGTGGCGAGGCCTGACTCCCCCACCCCCATGGACCTGCCACCGCTCTCGATGGCCGACCAGATCGAACTCGAGCGGCTCGAGGAGGCGATGTGGCAACAGACCCACCGTTTCGACCTGGGGTTCCAGGAAGCGCGCTTCGCCTCGGACTTCTTCGAGTTCGGACGGTCTGGCCGTGTCTACAGTCGAGCCCAGGCGATTCGCACCGACTCGCAGCCCATCGCGGCCCGGTTGCCGCTGGCCAATCTCCGCTTTCGGGTCCTCGATGTGCACACGGTGCAGCTGACCTATGACTCGGCGGCGGAGTACGACGGCGTGATGGAGTACGCACGTCGCAGTTCCATCTGGTATCGAGGCCCCACCGGTTGGGTGATGCGCTTTCACCAGGGCACGCCCTTCGAACCCTAGCCCCTGCCTTCAATCCAGTGTTCGCAGCGTTCGAAGGCTGGCGATGCGCGCCCTCTGGGGTCAGGCTTCATCAGCCCATGCGGCAGCGAACCAGGAGCTCATGACGTGCCCAAGCTCGAGATCATCGAAGACGAGATCAGCCGCAAGCTGGCCGAGGCAGAGCGCACCGGGGAGCTGCGGTCCGCCCCGAGCTTCGGCAAGCCCTTGGCTGTCGATGCCGGTTGGGACATGACGCCCGACGAGTTCAAGATGCCCTTCAAGATCCTGAAGAACGCGGGCGTTGTCCCTCCCGAGGTTGAGCTGTTCCACGAGAGGGCTCGGCTGCGCGAAGCTCTCCGTTCCGCATCCGATGCAGCGCAGAGCCAGGAACTGCGCAAACAGCTCACCGAACTGGAGCAGCGGCTGTCGCTTCGTCTCGAGGCGCTGCAGCGCAATGGAGCGCTGTGAAGCTGTGGTCGATCAAGCCCAACCCGCCGCTCCACCCTCGCCGGACCAGCGAGAGACAGGCGCCCTCAACAGCACTCCCGGGCTAGCGATAGACGCAGCCCCTTCAGCGACTCACCCCCGCAAGGCGCGCCGCAGCGCCGAGCCGCACAGCGCCAGCGCGGTATTCGCCTCGTCGAGCACCCGGCCCATGGTGATGAAGCCGTGGATCTGGCGCTCGAAGCAGACGTACTGCGTGGGCACGCCGGCGGTCGACAGTGCGTCGGCGTATTGCAGGCCCTCGTCGCGCAGCGGGTCGAAGCCGGCGGTCAGCACCAGGGCCGGGGGCAGGCCGGCGTGGCTGGCGGCGAGCAGCGGCGAGGCGCGCCAGTCGGTCCACTGCGCCGGATCGGCGATGTAGTGGCCGCGGTAGTAGGCGATGCTGTCGCGGGTGAGCATGTAGCCCTGGCCGTTGGTGGTGTGCGAGGGCGCGCCGGCGCGCATGTCGGTGGCCGGGTAGATGAGCAGCTGGAAGGCCAGCGGCGGGTCGCCCGCATCGCGCAGAGCGAGGGATACCACCGCGGCCAGGTTGCCGCCGGCGCTGTCGCCGCCCACGGCCACCTTGGCGGGGTCGACCTTCAGTGCAGCGGCCTGCTCGCGCACCCAGCGCACCGCCGCCACGCAGTCGTCCACGGCGGCCGGGAAACGGTGCTCGGGGCCCAGGCGGTAGTCCACCGAGACCACGGCGCAGCCGGACTCGACGGCAAGCTGCCGGCACACCACGTCGTGGGTGTCCAGGTCGCCGATGGTCCAGCCCCCACCGTGGAAGTACACGAGCACGGGCAGCACCTCGGATTCGCTCACACCGGGCGGCCGGCAGGCGCGCAGCGGCACGGTGCCGGCGCGCAACTCCTGCACCTGCGACACAGGAGGCGGTGCCGGCTGGGTGAAGGCACGGCGGTCGCGGTAGAAGCGCCGTGCGTCGGCCGGCGACAGCGTGTGGGTGGGCGGAACGCCCTTGGCGACCATCAGGTCGATGAGGGCGCGGGCCTGGGGGTCGAGCATGGCGGTGGGCGTAACTGCAAAGGGAGGCGGCAGTGTAGGCCGGGGGACAATGCGCGCCTGCCACTCGACCGCTCAGGCCTCAACGGCCCCGATGACGCCAACGGTTCCCACGCCCCCCGCCACCTGCCCCTGCGACCTGGCCCGCCCCTACGCCCAGTGCTGCGGACGCTGGCACGCCGGCCCGCAACACCTGCAGGCCCCCGACGCGGCGGCGCTCATGCGCTCGCGCTACAGCGCCTACGCGCTGGGTCTTGGCGCCTACCTCCTGCAGACCTGGCACCCGCGCACCCGCCCGCAGGTGATCGAGCCTGACCCACCGGGCCTGCGCTGGCTGGGGCTGCAGGTGCGCCGGCACATGCCCGACGGCGGCGACCGAGCCACTGTGGAGTTCGTCGCCCGCAGCAAGCTGGGCGGGCGGGCCCACCGTTTGCACGAGACCAGCCGCTTCGAGCGCGTGGAAGGCCGCTGGCTGTACGTGGACGGCGATCTGCACCCGCAGGCATGAACACCGGCATCCTCTACGGGCTGGGCGCCTTCGGCATCTGGGGCCTGTTTCCGCTGTACCTGCGGCAGGTGGCAGCGGTGCCGCCGCTGGAGATGGTGCTGCACCGCTCGGTGTGGGCGCTGGTGTTCCTGACCGGGGTCCTGGCCCTGCTGCACCGCTGGCAGTGGATGGGCGAGTTGCGGGCGCAGCCCCGGCGGCTGGCCATGCCGATGCTGTGCGCGGTGCTGCTGGCCACCAACTGGCTGCTCTACGTCTTCGCGGTGCAGACCGGCCACGTGGTGGAGGCGAGCCTGGGCTACTTCATCAACCCGCTGGTCAACGTGCTGCTGGGCGTGGTGGTGCTGCGCGAGCGCCTGGGCACGGCGCAGAAGGTGGCGGTGGTGCTGGCTGCGGCAGGGGTGGCCTGGCTGACCTGGCATGTGGGACGGCCGCCGTGGATCGCGCTGTCGCTGGCCGCCTCCTTCGGCCTGTACGGTCTGCTGCGCAAGACCTCGCGCCTGGGCGCGCTGGAGGGCCTGTACGCCGAGACGCTGCTGCTGGCGCCGCTGTTCGTGCCGGCTCTTCTGGCGTGGACGCTGGCCGGCCACGGCGCGCTGGCGCAGGGCGAGGCTTCTCAGATCGGCTGGCTGGCCCTGGGCGGGCCGCTGACCGCGCTGCCGCTGATGCTGTTCGCTGCCGCCGCGCGACGCCTGCCGCTGGCCACCATCGGGCTGCTGCAGTACCTGTCGCCGTCGCTGCAGCTGCTGTGCGGCGTGTGGCTCTTCGGCGAGCCCTTCGACGGCGCGCGGCTCATCGGCTTTGCGCTGATCTGGACGGCGCTGGCCGTGGTGTCGGCCAGCGCCTGGGTGCGCAGCCGGGCCTGAAGCCCTCAGACCGAAGGCGAAGGCGGCAGCCTCAAGGCTGAAGGCCCCGAGACTGCCCCGGTCTCAGCGCAGGTCGCCTGCCAGGCTCGCCAACGTATCCGGCGCGATGCTCACGTGCGCCGGGTAGTTCGTGTGGTCGCACCCCAGCTTGGCGCTGGCCCCGGCGCGCACGGCTTCGCGGGCGGCCTTGGGAAACTCGAAACGCACGAAATGCACCGACGAGGTCTTCTCGTCGTTCTCGCGGTCCAGGTCCTCGTCCGCGATGGCGTAGATGCGCGGGTGGCCCTCGACCTCGACGAACATGCGGTCTTCCACGCCGATCAGGCGCGAGAGTTCGCGCTTGCGCTCGTTCGGGTCGGGATACTCGATGAGCATCGTGGCCTTCCAGTTGCTGCCCTCGGGGATCAGCGGCGCGTAGGCGTCGATCTCCGACTGGATGCCCTCCTCGTCGAAGATCTTCTCGATGTGCAGCATCTCCTGGATCTGGCGGCGGATGGTCCTTTCGTCCTCGAACTGCAGCGTCATGTGCTCGCCCAGTTGCACGCTGCGCAGCTTGCGGTGGGCAATGGCCTCGGGCTTGCTGCTCTTGCGGATCTTGGCGTAGGCCTCGAGGGTGAGGAGGTTGTCGCGGCTGAGAGTGGTCACGTCGTGGCTCCTGGAGGGTTGGAAAGGAAAGGGTCGGCTCGCCGGGCTTGGGCAGCGCGCGCGGCGCTCACAGGCCGTAGGCCAGGCGCACCAGGCTGATGGGGTGCTGCAGCGCCTTGGCCGGGGTGCCGGCCTGTCGCATGCCCTGGGCGATGTGGTGGCCGGCCAGCGCGCAGTCGCTGCTGATGAAGTCGGGTTCGTCCCGGGCCATGGCCTTGAACACCGGCTTGCCGATCTTCATGGCCACCGGGTGGTAGGGCGTCTTCACGCCGTAGGTGCCGGCGTGGCCCGAGCAGCGCTCGACCGTATTGAGCTTGACCTCCACCGTCTGGCCGATGAGCTTGAACATCTCCTCGGTCTTCTTGCCGATGTTCTGCACCCGGCCGTGGCAGGGGATGTGGTAGCTCACCTTGCCCAGCGCGGCCTTGAAGTCGGTCTTGAGCAGGCCGTCCTTGTGGCGGGCGATGAAGTACTCGAAGGGGTCGAACATGGCCTTCTTCACCGCCTGCGTGTCGGCGCAGTCGGGGAACATCAGCGGCAGCTCCTGCTTGAACATCAACGTGCAGCTGGGCACGGCGCTGACGATGGCCCAACCCTCGCGGGCGTACTTCGCCAGCACCGGGATGTTGGCCTCTTTCTGGCGGGCCACCGACTCCAGGTCGCCCAGCTCAAGCTTGGGCATGCCGCAGCAGCTCTCCTTCTCGACGATCTCGTAGGGGATCTGGTTGTGGTCGAGCAGCTTGATCAGGTCCTCCCCGATGCCCGGCTCGTGGTAGTTGACGAAGCAGGTCGAGAAGATGGCCACCTTGCCCGGCGTGCGCTGTCCGTTCACCGCGGTGAAAGTGGTGTTATTCATCGAGCGGCCCCAGCGGAAACGCTGTTCGGCCAGCGCGGGCATCCAGGCATCGGGGTGCACGCCCAGGGCGCTGTCCATGACCTTGCGTGCGGTCTTCGTCTTGTTGATCGCGTTGACCGCCTGCACGACGATGGGAATGCCGGCGAAGCTGCCGTGGGTGTCGGTGGAGGCGAGGAACTGTTCGCTGGCCTTGACCTCACCCTTGCGGTGCTTGATCGCCTTGGCGCGCAGCATCAGGTGCGGGAAGTCCAGGTTCCACTCGTGCGGCGGCGTGTACGGACACTTGGTCATGTAGCACAGGTCGCACATGTAGCACTGGTCGACCACGCTCCAGTACGCTTCCTTCTTGACGCCGTGCACCTCGCCGTCGTCGGTGGCATCCACCAGATCGAACAGCGTGGGAAAGCTCTGGCACAGGCTGACGCAGCGGCGGCAGCCGTGGCAGATGTCGAACACGCGCTCCATCTCCTTGAGCGCCGAGGTCTCGTCATAGAACTCGGGGTTCTTCCAGTCCAGCGGGTGCCGGGTGGGGGCTTCGAGGTTGCCTTCGCGCATGGTGGTGGGAGCGTGGGTGGTGGGGGTTGGACGGGGCGGCTACGGGGTCGATCGATCCCGCGCCGCCCCACCAGAAAACAAGGGGCCGAAGCCCCCTGTCTCAGAAGGTCAGGGGCGCAGGTCAGTCGACCAGCGCGTCCAGGGCCTTCTGGTAGCGGTTGGCGTGCGAGCGCTCGGCCTTGGCCAGGGTCTCGAACCAGTCGGCGATCTCGTCGAAGCCTTCATCGCGAGC
>Ga0315902_10012174_pt1 | contig 11221 bp, 13 predicted proteins | sample LakEriMetagenome_9_FD_203523 | JGI IMG/M metagenome (GOLD analysis project Ga0315902, IMG submission 203523) | Freshwater fungal communities from buoy surface, Lake Erie, Ohio, United States - Buoy 12 MA117 | ecosystem: Environmental > Aquatic > Freshwater > Lake > Lake biofilm | place: USA...
GAAATTCACTGAATAGCGAATTAATAGATTTACACATGCTGTACTTATTAAATTAGGTGATACAAGTTTGGCACAGTGAACTTTTTTGTCCCACTTTTTAGTTCTTTATCTAAAGAGGTGTAAACACCAACATTTATAACATTATTTTATGGTCTGGGACAAAAAAGTTCACAGTGCCACACTTGTATTATAAAATATTATTTAATATATATAATGAAGAAATATTGTGCACGTAAAAGCAGAAGTGTTAAACGTAGGTCTTCTAGTAAATCTTATACACGTAATTATTGTGTTAAGTCTAGTAATAAAGGTAATGATAGCCCAAGTGAATGTATAATAGGGAAAACAAACCAATGCGTTCTAAAATACAATAAAAACATGTCATTTTCTGAATTAGAAGCACATAGATCTAGTGCGAGAAAAAGTAGAAGACGTAGAGTTAAAAGTGGTAAAGTTAAAGGTGTTAGTAAATGTGTCGTACATGACACGCGCGCTCAATGTGAAGAACCAGGCCAACCATGTCAATGGAAAAATGGCGCCTACAACCAATATTGTTCTGCTAAGCCAGACACCGCAAAATTATATCAGTTTGATCAGGCTTTATATACTAGCAGACCACATAATACACCTATTAAGGAACCAGCACCTACTAAGGAGAAGACAGCTACACCTATTAAAGAGAAGACAGCTACACCTACTAAGGAGAAGACAGCTACACCTATTAAGGAACCAGCACCTATTAAGGAGAAGACAGCTACACCTATTAAAGAGAAGACAGCTACACCTACTAAGGAGAAGACAGCTACACCTACTAAGGAGAAGACAGCTACACCTATTAAGGAAAAGATAGCTACACCTATTAAGGAACCAGCACCTATTAAATCTAGCTACGAGGAAGAGGAACATGAAGATCTAGATGAAACTGAAGTATGTGACCCCAAATCTAAATGTTGTGATATTAAAAGTTCCGTGGACTGTATTAAAAATGTAGATTGTTCATGGAGAAATGCGTCCATTGATAAGGCTACAGGTAAAGTTAAAGTAAATGGATATTGTAGAAATAAACATAATGTATCTAAAAAAGTCTCCGAACCAGAAACTAAATTAGAAGGTAGAAAATGTTCTACTAAAATAGAGGAGGAGTGCAAAGAACTACCTGGATGTATATGGGTAGAAGATAAAATGGGTAGGAAATACTGCCGTAGTACTACGAACCAATCAAAGATGAATGATGACATAATACCCAATGTTACAACGTCAACTAAAAAATCAGATGATAGTATATGTAAAACTATAAAATCTGAACATGTTTGCAAACAAAAAGTAGGTGAATGTAATTGGATTTCAGAGAGAATAGATAATAATGGCAATCTAATATCAGGTTATTGTAGAAAATCTACCAAGAAAAAATAAATATATTTTAGTTATTATCATTGTAATATAATAATAACTAAAAAGATAGTTCAATAGCATTATATCGTTCATCACTATGAGGCATAATAGGCGTCCTACAATTAAATGATATAATTACATATTGTTGGAATTTGTTGTATATACCCCAAAATAGATTTATAAATAATAAGGTAAAAAATCTATAAAATATTATAAATGGTCTGGTATATCGGTTTACCAGACAAATTTTAAACTGTTTATTCAATACCAATAATAGCGTATACGTCCAAAAACTAAAATTTGATATACACATCAAAGCAGCTAAACATAGCCATTTAAAGAATGCCTGTGACGTAAAACATGTCACTAGCATTTGTAAGTAACTATTACACCATGTAGCAACTATTATACCTGGTCTCATAATGAATAGTGTAATAGTATAGACAAAATTTATATATTTTGTAATACATTTATTGATTAAATTACCTAACATTAATTATTTAAGTATACCAATTATTTAAGTAGATGTTAGATTTTTAGTATTTATACCAAATAGGTATTTCTGTTAATACTTGACCATCGCATATAATAATTATCCACATTTTTTCCAAATTTTTCAGTAATTCTAATATGTGTGTAGTCATCTAACTTTTTACCAAAACATAGATAAAGTATTTTAGTACTCAACAAATCATTATAAAATTTATCACAAGATAAGATCTTTTGACATGGTATTTCAAAACAAATCTCTAATAAATTTGGTAAACCAAATAGTATATAAAAATCAGTATCACTCATTAATGCCACATGAACTACTTTTACATTTTTAAAACTAGGAATATCACAATTTCTAAAACTCCTAAAACTATCTAATACAATATGTATTATATTAGTATATTTTTCTAATATAGGCAATATAAAACGATAATTAGTAATAGATAAACCACTAATAGACCTAATAGATAATATAGATATAGTGGTAAGATCTATGTGATTAATTAGTTTTTCAATATTTTTAATATTATCTGTTGTTTTAACATTATTTATAGTGATCTGATTATTATAATCATCTATTACTATTTCAATTTTCATACTATTTTAGATGAAAATATTTCATAAACATTATAATCAATGAATTTATACTGTGGATGTGTTTCAGCCAATTTACAAATAAATAATTGATTTAGATAATCGCATGTTCTATCTATCTTTTTCTTTATAATTACGTGATCTAAAGTAGATGTCATATTTATTAAGTTTTCTGGTATAGCAATATATTCGTATTTATATGTTTTGGGTATTTTAATACTAATATATAGCTTCCTATCTATTGTCTCGTACTTACACGTAAATTTGTTTATAATAGTATTACATATTAATAGTTCACTTATGTCCATTGCGTTTTCCAAGTGTTGGAACATAATATTTTTAATAGAATGTAGAAATATTTCCATTTATATATAAATTAATAAATAGAAATATTTTATAGGATAGTACTTCTAGTATTTTATATAGAACTGTAATTTTAAACATTTTTAAAAAAATTGATAGGGTTTTTTTGTTGTAAAACCAGTGTAATAATGTTCCAGAACTTAATAAACAACTATAAGACTTCCACATCCTCTAACATTGAGGATAATGTAGTACGTGAGTTAGTTTGCGAAAAACTAATAGAGCTACTATTACAAAATAAATTTAAGGTAGATGATAGTTTTAATAATTCTAGTACCACTAGAGCGTTTACCTCGCCTATTTCATCTGCCTTTGTAACATCTAACACAAACGCATCTAATGATAAAATTGTTTCCAGTATTGAATATCATAGAGATCATGATGTACCATTCGGAAAGCCGATGTACGTAAAATCACATATTCGCGTTAGACCTCTTAACACTGTAGAACAGAATACACCAAATACACCAAATACACCAAATACACCAAATATTAGGCGAGTTCAACTACCAAATCCATCGCGAGTTGTTGGACCTAATACAAATACTCGTAATCTACCAACAATTATGGTTTTGAGACCACTCCGTCATAGATATAGAGTGGTTCCATATTAATAACTATTATTAAAAGTTCAGTTTTATAAATTAAAAGGTAAATTTCTGGTCACATAAACATATATTCGTTCGTTTTAACTCATACAAATGTACATATATATTTTTTGATCATTCGCTATAAAGCAAAAAGCGCAAATTATCCAAATTATTATTTTTACCTGTTTATCTATTTATTTTATGTTGTTAAGATAGACCACTAAATAATGGCTATTCATTAAATAAAATATATTAAATATTTTTATTATTTATAATGTTACGGTAAAAGATAATAAAAATGTAATGTAGACTAAATAATATTTCGCAAAACGCGAAATCCGCTGATTAGCGGTAACTTAATGTGTAAACGCCAGCTTGTCCCTAACCGAAACACGTATTTTTATTATGGTGAGGATATCACACACATTAACTAAATTATGGTTTTATATGACACCATAAAACATAACAGAAAATAAGATATTTTAGCCGGTGTTTACACATTAATAAATATTCCACTTATTAGCTGTCTAAATTATATTTTTTTGTGTTAGTTTATCCATTTAATACATAGATAACTTATTTTTTTATTAGATAAGTAGTTAGTTAACTAATTATAGATATATAATATAACATAATGTTATTGTTGGAAATTATGATGCAAACCATGAAATAAAAGTCTGAGAAAAAAAATTGATAGAAATTTTCCAAGACAACCCCTTCCAAGTGTCCTTAAAAAACAAACAACCTTAATACAACCCCCTAAACAACACACTAATACTAAATGGCTTCTGTTAAGACTTCCAACACTAATAAGGTCTCCTCTGCTGCTACTGAGTCTGGATATGCTGATGATGCTTTTACTAGCACTGACGGCAAGCCATCTTCCGCAACTAAGGTGTCTGAAATTTCAACTACAGCTACTGAACGTCCTAGCTACACATTTGACGCTGAGAGTGTCACTCTTGCCAAGGAACTTTATGACACGCACCGCAATGCTTGTCTTGGATGCCGCAAGAGAGGTGATTTGTGGCGCATGTGGCAAGCAATGTATCAAGTCAAGTATCCTGGTCTTGATGAGGATGGATTGAAGGCACTATTCTCCAAGGTACTCTTTGCGCTCTCCAAGCATGAAGAGCTCCAGAAGGTAAGGGTTGTCCCTTCTTCTGATGGAAAGGGACACGTTCTACTCTGGAAAGCCAACCGTCCTCCTCAGTCGCATGGTGGTGATCGTCCAGCCTACAAGCCTCGTGATGGTGGTGATAGACGCACCTACAAGCCTCGTGAAGAAGGTGAACGTCCAGCCTACAAGCCTCGTGATGGTGGTGATAGACGCACCTACAAGCCTCGTGAGGAAGGTGATAGACCCGCTTACAAGCCTCGTGATGGTGGTGATAGACGCACCTATAAGCCTCGTGAGGAAGGTGATAGACCCGCTTACAAGCCTCGTGATGGTGGTGATAGACGTCCCTACCAGTCTCGCAATGGTAATGAACGTTACGAACCTCGCCGCCAATATGACGACCGCAATTCGTCATCCAGAGATCAGGCTATTCGCGATGTCCAGGACACACAAGAGCAAACCCAGCAAATGCTTGCTAAGCTTCTCCAGATCATGGCTAAGTAAGTAGACGTACTGTTCAGCCATCATATAAATTATCCTAGTGTTTCTAAACACTTTTTTTTATGTACTACCGCTATTTATTATGACTAGCTCACTAACACAAAATAATTTGTAAAATACAACAACCATTTCTATAACTACACATAATTTTACATATAACATAATATGTAATTACTGAATTATGGTAATAATATCTTTAGATATCTTATATGTTTACATGTGATTATAGAAAAGGTTCATAGTACTTTTTGTGTTTTAGGTTTATTTTAGTAGATTATTAAATAGCATAGCAAAAGATTTGAACTGCATTTTAAATTATTCTGTTTATACTACTCCAACTATGAATAATTATTGCAGAATAATATTAGATTATAGTGATGTTAATCCATTCACATCGGATGACAGAACAACCAGTCTAAAAATTCTACCACTAGCAAATGGTGGTATATTATTTAGTATACAGTCAGACTACATATCAATGGGATTTGTAAGTAATTCACTAGAAAACCTTGTTCAAAATATTAGATCAGTTTTAAATAATTCTATCCGAAATTACTTATCTACACTTATAAACTATTACGAACGTATAAAAAAATTATAAATACTATTAGTTAAATAATCCATTAAATCATCTGGTATTTTTAATTGTTCCACTCTAAAAGCACTAGATACTTTTCTTTTACATTTAAAACACTTATATCCATTATTTATATTCACATCTATTTTTGTCCGGTCTCGTATAGTAGTACCATCTGAGTGTGTTTTTTTCATATAGTCTAAATTTTTGTGGAATAATAGACGGTGAGCCATTTCTGTAAAACAAGGAGTTACACACACACTACATCCACATGGTCGTAGTACACATACTTCTCTATAACCTAATATATCATGTGTTTGTTTATCTAGTCCTACTATGTTAGTAGTATTACAATATACACAATCTGTGTTCCAATTCTTTTTTAGACTAATTAAATAGTAAAAATCATCTACTTTTTTATCAGTATTATCTTCACTGTTTTTATTATTGATATTAGTTTTATAATTCTTCTGTGTATATTCATTCATATAGTTTACTACATATGTTTCTATCAACTTAGCAATACGTTGTTGCTGTTCCACACTAATTTCTGGATATATACTAGTTAATGAATTGAAATTGTCTAATTGGCATTTTAATCTCTTTTTGTTAATAAAATCTAATCCATTATTCAAAATTTTACGTATATATTGTTCAATAGTAAGACGTATTCCATGTTTTATACTATAAACAACCATAATTACTGGGTTAGTTTGCGTGGTAGTTATGGTCATACGCCCAACATTACCATCTAACCATTCTACACTCATTATATTATTATATAAACATTAGAATACACAATAATATAACTGATGATCTTATTTATGCTAGAAATACTTAAAATTGTAGTGATATTAGGTTATTCTATTACTGTCATGATTTATAGTATACCTTTTTTATGTGATAGTGTGTTATGTAATATGTTAATTGGTATTCAATATTATGTTTTAGCAGTTAATCTAATAGTTGCTATATATAATACATTATATCTAAAGAAGAAATATAAATCTTTATATAACACGGATTTATCGGAGCCATTTATAGATAATCCAACTAATAATACACTATATTTGCGACAGTCAATATCATTGGTATTAATGTATCTTAAGAGTATTTCATTTACATTATCTATAATAGGTTTTATTATATTGTATGTCAATGACTATCACACTAACACACAAAATATAGTATTAATGTGTCTAGTATTTTCTGGGAATATATTTATATTTTTGCTTTCATTGTTAGCGTCATATATTTTATCTAAAAAAAATACTAATGTTATCCTACATAGAAAGTTAGAATATGTTTTACATATGCTTAGTTTTTAGATTTAAAAGTATAATTTAAAAACTAAGTCGTTATTTATTTTTTAAAAAATTGAATGCATCATATATATAATTTTACTTGTTTCTATGTACGATCTACTAAGTGATTTATTAGACGATCAATATATTATATATACGGATTTATCCTCCAATTTTATTAATTTAACTCGTAAAACTAGAGCAGAAGGAACTTATGGAGAAATATATATGGCCAATAAAGTAAATAATAATAATGTTTATGCTCTAAAAAAATACAAAGTGGTTGAAAAATATGATTATATTCCATTTGATATTTTAAAAGAAATACTTATACTACAACATTTAAATAATTTAAAATTAGATTGTGTGGTTAAAATGTATGGTGTGATTATAGATAACTATGATATATATTTAGTGCTTGAAAATCTATATCCAATAGATTTTATTAGTAATCCATATACTTTTATCACTGAAACAATAGAAGCTTTTACTAAATTACATAATGCTGGAATATTACATAATGATATTAAAAAGTGTAATATTATGTGTGATAGTGATAAAAATATAAAAATTATTGATTTTGGATTATCAGAATTCTTTGGTTTTTGTCCTAGTAAATATTTAGTGGAAAACTACTTATGTACAGAGGAAGTAAAAGCACCAGATTTTAATGGTCACCCATTATATGTAAATGGAAATAGAAAAAGTTATGGTTCGGATATATATTCGCTGGGGATAACACTTATCCATTTTGCAACACAAAATTATGGCTACACATATTATAATGGTCTCCATTTTATTAATGAAAATAAAATAGTGGATGATAAATTAGTTAGTTTTTATGGTAAGGAGAATGTTAAAATTCTATCAAAAATGTTATCTCGCAACACACTCGATCGCTATTTTATAGAACCATTAAAAAAAATAGATATAGCAAGTGTTAAAAATATAGAAAATTCATTTAGTTCTGAATATATTATAGATAATCCAATAAATGAACAATCTTATATATATGCCATACATAAAACATATAAAAAAGATATAGTACCATGTATAACAACTAATGTAACTATCAATATGTTGATTAATATAGACAAATTAATTAGATTACCACTATATAATGTAGATACGTTTGTAAATGGTGTCATTTTATATAGAACACTATTTGGTGGTAATAAATCAGCATTTAATATGTTAGACATCATTACATGTCTTAATTATTATACTACTATATTTGATGCTACATATCCAGATATTGAACTACTTAGACATCATGGATGTCCACATAAATTAATAGTAAATTCATTTAAGTTACTTGAACATGTAGATAAGTTCCAAGTACATCCACTATGGATACATTTATATTATTCTTTCTTAAAATATAAAGCCTATGATGTATGCATTTTGAACCATGCCATTTTATGCGCTAAATTATTTATAATATGTCGTAGTGAGAAATACGATATTACATTTTATCAAGTAGCTAAATATTCAATAGTTACTGCTATTAATAAATGGCATCCTGAAAACTCTGTTGATATTCAGGACAAACTATATAGTGTATTTTTAGAAGCAATAAGTAAGATAGATAAGATATCAAAAGCCTATAAATTGTTTTCTGGTGTTAAATTAATTTAGCATCCTTACCACATTTTTAAATTATTTTTTTACTAATTTAAAAGTATTTTAAGATAATAAATAAATTAGAAATATATGATAATACACAAAGGTTTTGTAGCATATAGTAAAGATTATTCCAATATTATAGATGAGTTCTATAATACACTAATGGATTATAATTCCACACCTATAGATACTAATATTTTTAAACCAAATGATGATGACTTAGATAGCATAATACACCATATAAGTAGTTCAGAATACGATGATATTATTGTGGAACTGGATGCGTTATTAGAAGATAACAAAACTAATATATTAGATTTTAATGATGATAATTTTAGGATAAATCCAGAGAATTATAGTAAAAATCTTGAAAGTTATAAAGTATTTTGCTATTTTTGTAGCACATCTAGTGAGTTATTTAGTACGGATTTTAATATTATAATGGATAACTCTATTTTGTTAGAAAAGATTATAAAATATGCTTGGCTTATTAAAAATTTTATAAATTTAAAATATAGATTGTATCCTAATATAGTATTAAATTTAATTAAAAATATAGAGAGTACCAATAGATTTGACTTATTAATGGTTTTTTGTGAACTATGTCCAGAAATGGTTAGATCTCCATGCAAACCACACATTGAAATTAATATGTCATCATATCTAACTGCTATAGAAAATCCTATGTACAAATCTATATATGAAAAATTTAAAACAGTTATTATGATATAACTTACAACTATAAAGTAGTATTATTTAATTTATATGATGGACAACTATGTATTGTAGCTAGCCATCTATTTATATTATCTGATGATTTAAATATTTCATAGATATCATCATGTAATAAAATAATTACACCATCAATAACAATATGTTGTGTTTTTATAAAACTATATTTCACATTATTTTTTAACACACTTACCATGGTAAAATTACCATATTTACATGCGTATAAAAACATCTTGTTTAAAGTTAGTTTATCTGGCTTACTACTATATATTAGTAATACCACACAATCTAGCTTATATTTAAAAACCTGTTTAATATTGTGTCTATAATATTTTAATATATTACGTGGAACTAAATTTATTAATATTTTAATTATATATTTGGCATTTATATTAGGTGTTATATTGTATAACAAACTATTAATATTAGTACTATGTTGTACATAATATGATAAAATATGACTTAATAAATCATGATTGTTGTGTTGTGCTAATATCAATATAGCACTACATTCATTTTTAAGTATATTAATATCATAGTTTATTATTAAATTTTTGGCAATATCAACATTATTATGGTCACATACTACATAAAATATTTTGTCAATATCATCTGTTAAATTGTCACCATAAGCAACAAATAGTTTAAATACGTTATATGAACATTTATTACATACATGTGCAAAACTTTCTTGGTTAATTTTATTAGGATCATTTATAATTTCTATTTCTATATCTATCAATTTAGTATTATCATATAACATTTCTATAAAAGTGTCATTTGACATATATACTGAATATTTATCTTTTATATATTACTAATAGTATTAATAATTAACTTACTATTTCATTTTACCGTTATAAAGCACAAAGTAATAATATTACCCAAAATATTATTTTTACAAGTTCATATATTTATTTTATGGTCTAGACCATACAATAAATATATAATTTACTATTTTTAATGATTAAATATTTAGCTTATTAGCCGTTAACAAGTCAATATAAATTGAAAATTGGGCATTGTTCAAATTATTATTTTGCCTGTTTATCTATTTATTTTATGCTGTAAAATGAAACTACAAAATATATATTTTTTAGTTGCCTAATAGTCAGCTGATTATCCGTAAGTAAAAACACTTAACTAATATGCGTATTTTTTGGCTATTTTTATTACAACCATAAAATAAATAAGTTACCATTTTTTATCCAGAACCAATTATTAAACCTTTACAAATTTCTCAGTCCATTTCTAGGTATAGTTGCCTATCACTCGAAAACCGGGAGTTTCCCGAATTCATATAATTTATCTAAAATTTATACACTGTATACAGTGTATATATTTTACATAATATTACTATTTAAATTTATCCGAGTGATAGCCATAGTAAATTAACGCCATAAAATAAATAGTAGATATTATTTTATGACTGTAAAATGTAAATATTAAAAATGGACTGAGAAATTTGTAAAGGCCTACCAATTATATAAAAAAATAATAGTAATCTTTACTATACACTTATTGGCTTTTAGTATTTATACTACTTAACTGTCTTGTAATATATTTTCTATATACCCAATACCTTTAAAACTATCATATGATAAGAATTTTGGACGTGTTAGTATTCCACTATCAGTACACTTTAAGTTACAATCTACATTATCTTCTAGTCTCCGAATTTGTCGGCATTGATTAGTATTACTACATATTCTGGCCTTCTGTTCACCATCTATGATTTCTGGTGGTTTTCGCTGTTGTTTTCTTCTATTTCGTACGATAAAATGTTCATTAGATTTACTGTAGTACATCAAAAATATTAAAGCAAGAACAGTGAAGAAAAATATATTGTTATTCATATATATATTTAATAATAAAATATAATTGTTTGCGGCCAATTAATAGAATTAATTGTCACATTTTAATTATA
>Ga0315902_10012176_pt1 | contig 11220 bp, 8 predicted proteins | sample LakEriMetagenome_9_FD_203523 | JGI IMG/M metagenome (GOLD analysis project Ga0315902, IMG submission 203523) | Freshwater fungal communities from buoy surface, Lake Erie, Ohio, United States - Buoy 12 MA117 | ecosystem: Environmental > Aquatic > Freshwater > Lake > Lake biofilm | place: USA...
AGATTGGCACTTCTAATCTCATCTTCGCCTTTTAATACTTTTCCAACTGTGGTTAAGGTTCCCACTAAATAGTAGTTATCCCCAGATTTTCCATCAGCTGTTATTTCAATGATGAATGTTCTTACCGTTGCTAAACCTTCACCTACGGTGGCAGTTGGTGTGATCACCCCATGGGTGACAACTATTTGCTCATTTGAATTAGAAGAAAAAGCATAAAACAAGGCCGCTAGAACTAAGAGGATTCCAGCTAAAAGGGGTGCGTATTTTGATTTCATGGGTAAAAGACTATCTGGTTAGAGGGTGAAATGAAACTTTTTAAAGTTAACACTCTGAATATATTTTATAGTTGAAGCTATAACCCAAGATGTCCTGGATTTAGAAGATCTTTGGGATCTAAAACATTTTTAAGTTTTCGTAGTACTGGATGTTGCTTTCCTAAACTCTTTTGAATGTAATCTTGACGGGCCAGTCCAGCACCATGATGGTGTGAAATTTCTCCACCTAATTTAGTTGTAACCGACATGGCAACGTTCCATATTTCTCTTAATCTTTGAACAGATTTTTCGTCAGATTCAGTTTTGCCAATCAAAATTAAATAAAGTGAGGCTCCGTTTGTATAAATATGGGAGAAATGTCCCAACACTGTGTCAGCAAGTGGTGTGAGCGCTGCAGCTAACTCATTGTACAAATTTTCTATTTCAGACCAGTTGTGAGCAACTTCAATAGTTTCTGCGTATCCACCTTTTGAAGCAAGAATGTTTTCTACAGCTGAGAAATCAAACCTACGGTTGTACCAGTCTTCAACTGGAGTACTACCGAGGGATTCTGCACCTAGTGATTTTAATATCTTGGTTGATTCCTCATGCTCTGCTTTTGCGATACTTTCTAAACCCTCATGAGTTAAAAACAATGCGCATTTATCAATCTTTAATGAAGGTATTGCATAGCGAGCTTCTATTTCATCGTAAAACCTAACAAGTGATGGTCGGATTCCTGAATGCATTATTTCTCGCATTGCCACAATTCCTGAATTCACATTCGGCATTAACCAAGCTTCACTTATTTTTATTTGTGATTGTCGATAAACCTTCATTGTTACATCTGTTACAACAGCAAACATTCCCTCTGAACCTAAAAATAGGTCTTTTAAATTAGGGCCAACTGCGGCTCGAGGTTTTTGCCCAAACTGAATTTCTGTGCCATCACTTAGTACAACTGAAAATGCAACAGCGGCTTCTTCAATGCCCCCAAATTTTGTTGATAATTGTCCGGTCGCACGTGTTGCTATCCATCCACCAATTGTGGATTTAGACAAAGATTGTGGAAAGAAATTCATTGTTAGTGATTTTTTATTTAACCATTCTTCTAAATCAGATCCTCGCATTCCAGCAGAGACGGTTACTGTCATATCCAAAGAATTTAAAACTGGTTCATCTATAGCCTTTGAAAGATCAAGCATTATTCCACCTTGAGTTGCTAATGATTGTCCAGTAACAGACGAACCCAAACCGCGTGAAATTACAGGAATACTGTGTTGATTGGCTATCTTTAGAACATTAATAATATCTTTTTTTGATTTTACATAAATGACTACATCAGGTCGAAAATTATGTATTGCTAATTTCTTTTCGATAACTGATACTGGCCAAGCATCATGACTATAATTATTTAAAGATTCTATATCTGTCGTTAAATTCTCAGGGTCAATCATTTCCTTTAATTCTTTAAGCGCACTATCTGCAATTGATTTACTAGTTTTTGCGGAATCTGACATGACTATCAGTTTCTCCAATTCGAATTAATTAATTGCTCAATAGTTTCTGTATTTACGGAATCCTCTAGTTCAATCTTTGCATCGTTATTAAAAATTTTTGAAGCTTCTTTACCGGGATCTCCGAGACTTGAAACCACTAGTGCAGCACCATTGAAATCATCTTGAGCAGTAAAAGTACTAATTGTGACCAAGCAGCCCAGTCCTGCTGAGATTGCAGATCGGCATCCAATTCCACTGTCTTCAATTGCAATTGTTCGACTCACGTCAAACCCACCTTTTGAAATAGCGAGTTGATAAATATCTGGTGCAGGTTTCTTTTTTGCCACTACATCGCCAGCAAAAACTGAAAATTTGGAACTCAATTCTGCTCCTAAAACATGATTAAGAATTGCTCTAACTGAAACTTCTGCTGAAGTGGAAGCAACACCAAGTTTCCAACCTTTTTGAACTGCCTCACTTACCAATCTTTTTACACCAGGTCTTGCTGGTACTTCCCCTTTTTCAACAATCTCAACATAATTTTTTGTTTTTTGTGTATGAAGCTTTGCAATCAAATTATTTCTTGAATCTTCAGATTCATTCCAAGACGATTTAGCCAGATAACCATTTTCGGTAAATAAACTTTTAAGTCTTTCTTTTCCTCCGCCAATTTCAAGCAAGATTGCATACTCTTCAACTGTCCACTGGACTGGAAGCTCTAATTGTGTAAAAGCAAGATTAAAAGCAGGTAAATGCCCAAATTTTTCTGTGTCAGCTAATACTCCATCACAATCAAAAATGATGCCATACTCGACTGTCATTTTGCTTTTCCAGAACTTCCAAATAATTGCATATATCCTTTTGTCATTACAGCAAGTGATTCTTCAACATTTGCAAATAATTTCAGTGGATCCCATTTATCTGTCTTTTCAGATTTTTTCAATTCTTCTAAAGATGATTTCATGAATACTTCTTTTAGGGCAGTGGAGATATTAACTTTGGCACAACCTAGTGCTATTAATTCAGTGAATTGAGCATCACTCAATCCAGATCCTCCATGAAGTGCAAGTGGAATTCCTGTTGCGTCAAATATTTTCTTAACACGGTCATTATCTAAAACTGGTGCAACAATATATCTTCCATGGGCGTTGCCAATTGCAGGTGCAAACAAATCTACTTTACTTTCTTTAATGAAATTCAATGCCACTTCAAGAGGTTGAATTGTGTCAACTTTGTCGGAACCTATACCGTCTTCAACTCCAGTTATTGATTCAATTTCGCCTTCTACGTGAGCTCCGTATTCTTTGGCTTCTTGTACAACAAGTTTTGTTTGTCTTAAATTCTCTTCTACTGGTAATTTTGAAGCATCAAATAGTACTGAATTCCAACCTAGCTTTAGACATTCCGAAATAACTTCTCTTTCTGGGCAATGATCTAAATGCAAAACGACTGGTACCGAAATTTCTTCGGTCATACTTTTCCACATTGACCATAAAACCTTGGATCCAATAGCTCGAACAGTCTTAACTGAAGTTTGGACAATTAACGGTGATTTCTCTTCCTCTGCTGCTCTCAGCACAGCTGCCAAACTTAAATCGTTAACAATATTTATGGCTGGAATTCCATAGCGACCTATTAAGGCTTGATTAAGGACTGACTTTATGTCGCTTCTTGGCATGAATCGCCTTTCCTTTTAGCCTGAGTTCATAACTATATAGCAAAAAGCAGTTCTTTGCATACTGGGGTACTGCTCCTACTTGTTAAGCAGTGAGGGCAGCCTTAAGAAATTCTAAACTGTGCAATCAGATCTATTGCTTCTTGATAATTTTTTTTGAAAGATTTATATTCTTCATGGTTACGTTCATTTGGATTAACTAACTCTGCTGGCTTTAAATGTTCGCGAATTATTTTTTGTACATCTTCTATGTCTCCTACAGCAAATGCGCCTGTCATTGCTGCGGCTAAATTTGCTGGTGCAATATCTCCCAAATTGCAATATGTGCGACCGGTAACATCTGCTTTAATTTGTAACGCAGTTTTACTTGCAGTGCCTCCTCCAAATACCATTACGGGAGCAGTTCTCTCATTTGAATTTGACATAGAATCAATTGCAATTGCTGATTCGTAGGCAAGAGATTCCAAAACTGCACGCGCCATGTTTGCTCTACTATGGCTCCACTCAAGGCCTAACCAAGAACCTCTCATGTTAGTTCTTATTGGACCATTTTGTCCGCCTAAGTGTGGAACGAAAACCAAACCATCAGATCCTATTGAAACCGAATCAACTAGAGAATCAAAATCTTTCTTCAATGAATCAGAGTTGAAAACTAATAAATTCTCAGCCCAATTCCTAGTATGTCCGCCACCGATTATTACGGCTTGTTGTTGCCAATTATTTGCAAACACAGACGGTACAACATCAAATCGTCCTGCAGAATCTGATTCAAATTTATCTGTGTGATGACTTAACACTAAATATGTTCCAGCACTTTCACCAAAGTCACCTGAAGTAGATAAACCTGCTCCTAGAAAACCTGCTGCTTGATCTCCCATGCCCGCAACTATCGGAGTTCCAGATAGTAGACCTGTTTTTTTGGCTACCACAGGATTTAATCCACCCACAATTTTTGTGCTCGGAATTATTGCAGGTAAATAACTTTCGGGTACTTTAAGTTTTTCAAGAAGTTCTTTACTCCATTTACTATTTTTCGTGTCACTTAACCCAAATGCCCACAGGACTGTGGGATCAACAAATGCATCTTCTGCTTTTAGTCCTGCTAAATGACCGCCAACTAATCCTCCAGCTGTAACAAATTTACTTGTTACACTTTGTGATTTAGAAGCATTTTCTAGATGCCACAGAATTTTTGCAGCAATAACTGGAGATCCGCTTCCAACTAATTCTCGTATCCTTGGCTCATGTGATTTAATCATCTGGTCCATATGGCTTGAAAATCTTGTATCCAAAGTTGTTGTATAAGGAGTTGTCGGAACTCCTTCATCATTAATTCCAACTGTTCCGCTAATCATTGCGTCTACAGTTATTGCAATTATATTTTCACGTGGAATAGCTGATTTAGTAAAAGCAATTTTTAAAGATTCGTCTACTGCATCAAGTATTTCTGTGGCGTTATATTCAGCAACGCCTTTTCTAGGTTCTATTGGTTGATAATTTGCTTTACCTTCGCCTACAACTTTGCCTTGTAATGTGTAAATTGCAGATTTTGTAGAGCTGCCACCAACATCGATTCCAATCGTGTATTTTTGTGTCATTTGGCTGCAACTGTCTTACTTTGTGGCTGTAAGTAATCAAGATCTACTAATTCTTGCAGGAATTCTTTATATCTAACTTCTCTTTTTTCGATCATACTTTCCTTTGGTACCACAGTTGGATGATACTTAACAATTTTTTTTGCGGTAGCTGAAATTAATTTTGGATCCCCCGCTAATGCAATAATTCCCGCCCCAAATGCAGAACTGGTTTCTACAGGTTTTACGGTTGGTCGGCCAAGTGTTTCTGCTCTAATTTCAAGCCAAAATGAATTTGATGCACCACCGCCCATTGAAATTTGAGGTCCGCTCACATCGGCAAGATTACAAATGGTTTCCATTGCAAGTCTTTCAATAAATGCGATACCTTCCAAATATCCAAGAAATAGGTCATATGAATTATTTGAATTACCTTTCTCAAAACCAATTGCTTTAGGATGAGTGAAAGGGAAATATTCTCCTGTTGTTGCTAATGGTAAGACTAAATAACTACTAAATTGAATCTCTTTTGCACTAGAACTATAATTTTCAAAATTTATATTGGGAAATTTCTTGTGCAGTGAATCACCACCGCAATGCGAAGTAGCCGATACCGACCAATTTCCATTCCAGGATCGATGGCTATACAAGCCTGAATCTATTCCTGAAATTTTTTCTATGGTATTTCCTTTAATACTTAGGCCTGTACCAATTGTTGTTACCCACTGACCTTCATCTACTGCTCCTGATGCAATTTGAGCTCCCATCGCATCGGTTACACCTGATAGAACTACGCAGGTTGTTGGTAGATTTGTTAACTTTGATACTTCACTAGATATGGTTCCTAACGGAGTTCCTGGAGCAACAATTGGTGGAAGAAGCACTTCATTAATTCCTAAATTCGAAAGAGTTTTTGGCCATGAAAGATTTATTAAATCTGCTCCAGTTTTTAAAGCATTTGTGAAATCAGTTATTGGACTATTACCCGTTAGTTGAGTCAGTAACCAATCGCCTGCGCTAACAACATATTTAGTTTGTTTCCATATTTCAGGTTTGTGCCTTTTCATCCACAGTGCTTTAGCGAGGGTGAATGTAGGTCTAATTTCTAATCCAAGATCTGGACCTTCAGTTTGAAACATTTTATTTGCTTCTTCAGCTTCTTTTATTGCTCTTTTGTCATTCCACATAAGAGCTGGATGAAGAGGTCGATAGGAAGAGTCAAGTAGTAATAATGTTCCGGAGGTGGCAACCAAACTTAATCTTGAAATATTTGTAAATGAGTTCTTTTGGGAAAGTTCTTGTAGGCACGTACAAATAGCTTCCCACCACTGATAGGGATCTTGCTCGTGTTCAATTCCCCCCACATTATGAAGTAGCCATTTTTTTTCGGCAGAAGAAATTATTGTTCCACTTTCATCGAGTAGAACGACTCGAACTCCTTGACTACCTACATCTATGCCTACGAAGTATTCGCTCATTTCAAACCCAATTTTGTTTCAATTCAAACAGTAAAATTTAAGAAATCTTACTTTTGGTATCCGAAAAAATCTGTGCTCCAACTTTTGCAGTTGCATTTTCGTGAACAACTGCTGAAAGTCCTGCTAGTACGGCTGCAGGTGATGCAGAAGAATAAATTCTGCGACCAAACATCACTCCCGCGCCTCCAGCTTTGACTGACATCTCAGCTAATTCCATAGTTTCAAGAATGCGATCGTCTCCTGCTGATCCCCCTGCCAATACCAACGGAACGGTTGTGGAACTTACAACTTTTTCGTAAGACTTAGCATCTCCTGGCCAAATACATTTAACAATGTCTGCACCAACTTCAGCAGCCATTCGGCAGTACCAAGACAAAAGATCAGGATTCTCAACTTGAGTTTTATCCATGTAATCATCAACAGCTCTAGGTTCAATAATTAATGCAATCCCATACTTTGTGCATTCGTCTGCTAGACGTGCATTGCGTTCAATTTCTTCTTTTTCTAATTTATTATCTTTTTGACCAACATATAAATATGTCATAATTGCATCTGCTCCGCATGAAGCTGCGTTTTCAACTGTTGTTAATTGAGCAATATTTCCTTCAGAAATTCCTGAAGTTCCAGGGGTAAAGATTGGACGACCAAAAGATTTCCAATCCATATGAATTATTAAACTTGGCTTATCTCGCCCGACAAAAATTTCTTCAACTTTATCCACTGAACCGGGGGCCAGCATAATTCCATTTGCTCCTGAAAGTTGTCCAAAAGAATTTCGCATTTCAGAAACACTTTTTAAACCTTTTGGGGCTCCAGTCAGCACTGCGTGTGAAGCTGCCACGATAATTGTTCGCCCAGAGACTGGATTGAGAATTCTTCCTAAACGAATTTTCTTACCTGTTCTGGAGTCCATACCCAATCACTTCTTCCTTATATCGATTTTCCTTCTTAAGCCTCACTATAGTCTTGATGAGTGCGCTGAAATAAAGAATAGGCATTAATCTGCTTATTGTCTAGGCTCATTAGCTCGCTTATACTGTTGGCACCTAGTTTTTTCGGCAAGCAAACGAATAGTGTGTGAGCGAAGATTTCAGCAGTTCAACTATTTTGTCTAAATGATTTTGAGGAGTTGCGTTGATCAAATCACAGCTGTCGCCAAAATTAACCTCTTTTCAAAAAGCCCTAACAGCCGTCTCGTTAGATATTCTTCATGCCGGGATTGGCGGAAGACTTACTCCTTCCATTCAGCTTCAAGAAAAACTTGAGGTTGGCTCAGGCACTGTTCAAAAAGCATTACAAGAAATAAGTGAAAGTGGGGGTGTAGTTTTACGAGTTAAAGGCCATCAAGGAACAATAATTGTTGATTTTAATCCTGCTATTTTATGGAAAATAGCACAGCTTGAACCTCTTAGAATTTCTCTTACCCCACCGGGTGCTAAAGAATTAGGTGCGCTTTCCTTTGGAATTAAAAATCAGTTACGCAAAGTAGGAATTGGAATTGAGTTTGACTTTGTCTTGGGCGCGCAAAAAAGATTAGATACTCTTTCAAAAACTTCTTACAATTCAGCTCTAATATCAAGAGGCGCTGCAAAGTCTAGAAATCTTTTAGATAATCAGAATTATTCAATTCTAGATTTTGGACCACAAAGTTACTACCAACTTGGTTCCCTCGTAATGCTCACCTCACCTAAAATTCAAAATCCAAATCAACTACGTGTTGCGCTCGACAAAAACTCATATGATCATGAAACTTTGACTCTAAATAGCTTTCGGAACCAAAAAGGTGTGGAATTTGTTGATTGCCCTTTCACTGAAGTTCCATCAGTCATTCTCGAAGGAAAAGCAGATACCGGAATTTGGCATAGAGTGGAATCGGTCATTTCTCCAGAACAAGCAGGCCTTAAAGTTTCCCAAATTGATATCAGTTCTTTAGAGGATGAAGAAGCATCGATTTCCAATGCAGTACTAATTTGGCCCTCAAGTCTCAAAGAGATCACAGCCTTACTCGGGATGATAGATGTTGAAGACCTGAGGCAAGATCTGCAGAAGAAAGCAAAATAGGACATCCTGAGGCGTTAGTAGAAATATCGGCTCTCGCAGCCAATCTCCCCCACTCCAAAATCAGACCATAACAAAATTATAACAATTCATAGGCAAAAATCGGATTTATGCTTTTTGGGCTATACTTTTAAGACCATCAGAACTTTGATGTCAGTTGCGCTTTGCAGTTTGCAAGGTGGACTGCGTAATTAGAGGAGATTTAAATAGTGAGAATCACAAAACTAGCTAAGTTCGGAGTAGGCCTAGCCGTCATAGGTTTAGTTCTGAGCGCTTGCTCGTCAGATTCAGGAACTGACACAGCAACAGAAGCAGCAGATGCTGCTGCCCCAGCAAAAATCGAGTCAATTGGAATTACTGTAGGAGACATTAGTAATCCTTTCTGGCTAGCGATGACAAAAGGTGCTGAAGAATCAGCAGCTGAATTAGGTGCAACCATCAGTGTTCAAGATGGCGCACAAGACTTAGCTGTTCAAAGTGCACAGATCGACACATTCATAACCCAAGGAATCGATGTTTTGATTATTGGTGCAGTGGACAGTGTTGGAATTGCTCCTGCAGTCGAAAGAGCACAAGCAGCTGGAATTATGGTTGTTGCAGTTGGAGATAAAGCACAAGGTGCTTCAACTTACGCAGCTGTAGATAACAACAGTGCTGGTGTAGTTGCATGTAAATATATGGCTGAACAAATCGGTGGCAAAGGTGAAGTTGCAATTATCGATGGAACCGCTGTTTCAGCTGTAATTGAACGTGTACTCGGTTGCGAAGCTGCACTTAAAGAATTCCCAGATATTAAAGTAGTTGCAAAAGTAGCTGGAGATAATGCAATTGGTAAAGGCCAAACAATTGCAACAGACATTTTAACCGCAAATCCAAATCTAAAAGGAATTTTCGGTATTAATGATCCAACAGCTCTAGGTGCATTACTTGCAGCTCAAGATGCCAAGTTCACTGACTTGATCATCGTTGGAGTTGACGGTGCCCCATCAGCAGTTGAAGAGTTGTCAAAGGCTTCTTCAATGTTTAAGGGTTCTGCATCTCAAGATCCACGCGCTATGGTGAAAGCAGTACTAGAGGCAGTACAAGAAGTAATGGCAGGTGGAACTTGGCCAGCAGACGGTATTTTGTTACCATCTGAATTCATTACAAAGGACAACCTAAGTACTTATAAGGGTTGGTCTTAAAGAAGTAACTTGAAGTGGTAACTAACATTTTTGTTAGTTACCACTTCATTGCTAGATAACTTGAGATGAAGGTAGGTATTGCTCACCTATGAATACTGAACTTCTTGTAGAAATGCAAAACATTTCTAAGAATTTTTCAGTTACAAAAGCATTAGCAAATGTAAATTTTGAATTAAAATCAGGAGAAGTCCATGCCTTAATGGGCGAAAACGGTGCTGGCAAATCAACTCTAATGAAAATACTTGCAGGAGTTTACAATCCTGATCAAGGTAAAATTCTTATTCGTGGGAAAGAAGTCGAAGTTGAAAACCCTAGAGTCGCAAACGATTTAGGCATTGCTTTTATTCATCAGGAATTAAATGTTGTTCCCTATTTGACCGTGGCAGAAAATCTTGCTTTGGGAAGTGAGCCCCAAACTAAATGGAAATCTTTGGATAGGAAAAAAATCTATGAGGATGCTTTAAGCAAGATTGCTCGCGTTCGTGCACCAGTTGATCCTTCCGAATTAATGGGCAACCTAACTATTGGGACACAGCAAATCATTGAGATTGCTCGAGCAATATCTATGAACGCTCAAATCCTAATTTTAGATGAACCAACTGCTGCGCTTTCCTCAGTTGAGTCCCAACTTCTATTTGAACTTATTTCAGAAATTCGAGAGTCTGGGGCCGGACTTATTTATATTTCACACAGAATGGAAGAAGTTTGGAATTTAGCTGATCGAGTTACAGTATTTAGAGATGGTCAACGAGTGGCTACTTCAAACAAACATGAACTTTCTCCTGAACAAATTGTTAAACAGATGATAGGTAGAGATGTAAAAGACCTTTATGTTCGCAAAAACAGAACACCAGGAAATACAGCTCTAAAAGTCGAAAATCTCGGTGATGGCAAAAAAATTGGACCCGTAAGTTTTGAAGTTAGAGCCGGTGAAGTCTTGGGTCTATATGGTCTAATTGGAGCTGGGAGAACGGAAATAACTCAACTTATATACGGCGTAAGTGAAATTGCTACTGGCTCAGTTTCTATTTCAGATAAATTAGTAAAGATTAAATCACCTGCAGACGCCATCGATTTAGGAATTGCTTCTGTTCCAGAAGATAGAAAAATTCAAGGTCTTTTTTCACTAATGTCGCTCTCAGATAACATCATGATTGCGAACTTAGCGAAATTCACACGTTTAGGAATTTTAATTCTTCGAGAGATAGCCGCAGCGGTTAATAAACAATTCTCAAATCTTTCCATTCGTGCTAGTTCAACTGAACAAATTGTTGGTGAGCTTTCTGGGGGGAATCAGCAAAAAGTTCTGCTTGCTCGGGCTTTACAAACTAATCCAAAAGTTCTAATTTTAGATGAACCCACAAGGGGAGTAGATATTGGTGCAAAAAATGAAATCTATAGAATTATCAATTCGCTGACTGAGTCAGGAACTGCTGTTTTAATGGTTTCTTCGGACTTACCTGAATTGTTAGGAATGAGTGATCGTGTCTTGGTAATT
>Ga0315902_10012178_pt1 | contig 11219 bp, 9 predicted proteins | sample LakEriMetagenome_9_FD_203523 | JGI IMG/M metagenome (GOLD analysis project Ga0315902, IMG submission 203523) | Freshwater fungal communities from buoy surface, Lake Erie, Ohio, United States - Buoy 12 MA117 | ecosystem: Environmental > Aquatic > Freshwater > Lake > Lake biofilm | place: USA...
TTCCCGTTCGATCAAGGTAAGGCAGCACGCCACCCAAGTGCAGCGGCCAACCAGTTCCCAGTAACATGCAAAGGTCGATTTCAGCAGGGGAGGAGATCACCCCTTCATCAAGCATCATCCTTGCCTCAGTTGCAAGAGCGGTGAGCGCTCGAGTACGTACTTGATCTGCAGTCGATGGTTTATCTCCCTTTTCAATACAGGCGGCAGCATCTGGGTTGATTGTGAGGGCGCCGTTTTCATCTTTGAGATAAAAAGTTCGCACACCATTTTTAACTAACCGCTCGATGGTTGGGCTTACTCGATAACGCTCACCCAACGTAGCGTTCAATGTTTGTGCAACGTGGAGCGCAACTCCTGGACCGACCAAGCCGAGAAGTTCAAATGAACTCATTGGTAGACCAAGGGGGGTCATCGCGCTATCGGCAACCTCTGGAGGAGTTCCTTCATCGAGTGAGTCAGTAATTTCACCCATGAAGCGCATCAGAAGTCGATTAACTACAAATGCAGGGGCATCTTTTACGATGACCATTGTTTTCTTCAGTTCTTTTCCAATCACCACGGCGGTTGCGGTAGTGGCATCGTCTGTATGTGGCGTCCGCGCAATCTCAAGAAGTGGCATGACGGCGACTGGATTAAAGAAGTGAAATCCAATTACTCGTTCAGGATTTTTCAAGTGATCCGACATCTTTGTAACGGAGAGCGATGAGGTATTTGTCGCCAAAATACACTCTGGCGAGATGATGCCCTCTAGCTCTGTAAAGAGCTTACGTTTAATTTCCATCTCTTCGAAGACAGCTTCGATAATGAAATCGCAGTGCGCGAAATCTTTGTTACTTGTGCTGCCAGTAAGAATTTGTTTGAGCCAGCCAGCCTCTTCAGAGCGCATCCGCTTCTTTGTCACTAGGGTGTCGAGCTCATTATGAATCCATGCCAGACCTTTATCGACACGAGCTTGGTCTAGGTCAGTGATGTGAACGGGAACTTTTAAGTTACGTAGTATGAGTAACGCTAATTGAGAAGCCATCAAACCCGCACCTACTACGCCAACGCGCGTCACCTTTCGGGCAAGAGCTGGTTTCGGAGCGCCCTCGACTTTCTTTTTACTCTTTTGAATGAGATTGAAAGCATAGATAGAAGCGCGGAACGGATCGCCCATGACTAATTCGTTTAGGGCTTCATCTTCGGCGGCAAATCCGGAGTCACGAGTAGCGGTACGTGATTGGGCCATTAATTCGAGCGCTAATCGTGGCGCATCGACCTGTGCATTTCCGTACTTCTTCTCTTTTGCAGCAGCACCGATAGCAGCCGCAGCCTTCCATGCTCCATCATCAGCTCTGTAATCGATCCGTTCGATCTTCTTCTTGCCTGAGAGGATTTGCGCTGCAAAGCTAAGTGATTTTTCGAGAAAATCAGCGGGGAGATAAACCGAATCAACAACTCCTAGCTCCAGGGCTTCATGCGCTTTGAGCATGGTGTTGTTATTCAAGGCATTGACCATGATCACTTTCGCTGCCTTTTCTGGACCGATTAACAACGGCAGTAGCGTGGCCCCACCCCAACCTGGTACCAGACCTAAGAAAACTTCTGGAAGTGCGACAAATGCAGTGCTCGAGAGGGTGCGATAGTTGCAATGCAATCCGATTTCGAGTCCACCGCCAAGTGCAAGCCCATTAATAAAAGCAAATGTGGGAACTCCGCTTTCACCCAATCTGCGGAAAACATCATGTCCAAGTTTTCCAAAAGCTCGCGCTTGCGCACCATCGCTAACAGAGGCTACGCCGCTAAGGTCAGCGCCTGCAGCGAAGATAAATGGTTTTCCAGTAATGCCAATTGCCTGCGCACCCGTTGCAAGCGCCTGATCGATTGCGCTATTGAGCGCCTTTAATCCTTCAGGTCCAATTGTGTTGGGTCTGTTGTAATCCAAACCGTTATCGATAGTGATGAGCGCAAGTTTTCCGACAAAACCAAATGGCGTGAGGTCGATTTCCCGAACAAAAGCTTGCGTGATGACTTCTTCTGGTGCAGCAGCGCTCATATTAATTCCCCTTATTCCAATCGGTGCCGTTCCAATGCGGGTTCTCCCAAATGATGGTGCCGCCCATGCCAAGTCCAATACACATGGTGGTAACTCCATATCGAACGTTTGGCCGCTCTTCGAAACCGCGAGCGAGGTTGAGAATTAAGCGAATACCAGATGAGGCAAGTGGGTGCCCAACTGCTATTGCACCACCATAAATATTGACGCGCGAATCGTCGTCAGCGATTCCAAAGTGATCGAGGAAGGCGAGAACTTGAATTGAGAATGCTTCGTTTACCTCGAAGAGTCCCACTTGATCAATAGTCAGACCAGCTTTTTCGAGCGCTTTGATCGTTGCTGGGACTGGTCCATATCCCATAATCTCCGGAGCAACTCCAGCAAATGCGAAACTCACGAGCTTTGCCTTTGGCGAAAGAGCGCGCTTCTTCGCTTCGCTCTCGCTCATAAGAAGTGCAGCGGTTGCGCCATCATTTAAACCTGCAGCATTTCCTGGCGTTACTCGCCCAGAGGGGCGGAACGGAGTTTTCAATCCAGCTAAACCCTCCATCGTCGTTGTGGGACGTGGTGGTTCGTCAACGGTAGCAACGCCCCAACCAAGTTCCGGAGAGCGCACGGCAACAGGAATCAAATCTCGTTGAATCTTTCCCTCTTTATATGCAGCAGCAGTTTTCATTTGAGAGTTATAGGCATAGCGATCAGCGCGCTCTTTTGTTAAATGCGGAAATTTATCGTGAAGACGTTCTGCGGTTGCACCCATCGAGAGCGCATCTTGATCAACCATCTTCTCCGCGAGGTAGCGAGGATTGGGGTCCATCAAATCTCCCATGGGGTGATTGCCCATATGTTCGACGCCGCCAGCGAGCGCCACGTTGTAAGCGCCAATGGCAATACTTCCGGCGAGAGTTGTCACTGAAGTAAGCGCACCAGCGCACCAGCGATCCACTGAATAACCAGGAACAGATTGTGGAATTCCAGCCAGTAGCGATGCGCTCCGGCCGATATTCATTCCTTGATCCCCATTTTGTGCTGCGGCTGCAATCGCCACATCATCAATATCTTCGGGGGAGAGAGCTGGGTTTCGTTCAAGCAAACCACGGATGCAACGAACCATGATGTCATCGGCACGAGTTCCCGCATAAAGGCTTCCTGCTTTTCCAAATGGAGTGCGGACCGCATCAATGAGAACTACTGACTCGCTCTTCATAAAACCCTCCTGCTCGCCACTTCCATCCATTTCTCCCGTCAGGTCGGCGAGAACGGTGGCGCGGAAGAAAGGTTACTGGAGGGTAACTTTCTTTGCGACTACTCCAACTCCTGGTCGGAACCGGCCTCATCAGGGCTTTCGGAGCGAAATGGCTCCACCTCACCTTGGATGGCGTGGAGCAGTGGTGCGCTCAAATCAATCTGCCATCCTCGAGCGCCACGGCTTTGGAGAAATTCACTGACCTCCTCTAGAGCGAAGCCTCCAGCGGGAGGTTCTTGCCAACAAAAACGGCGAACGATGTCGGGGGCGAGCAAATTTTCCGCAGGCAACTCCACGCGCTGCGCACAGAGGGATAACTGAGCTTTGGCATGGGTTAAACGTGCGTAAGCGCGTGGTGATCGCTCTCGCCACATGCGAATATGGGCAGGAGGTCCATCGCTTGGCGGTGGTTTTGGTGCTGTGGGATTTGCGCGCGCTTTTTCGAGGGCGCCCCACCATAGTCCTGAATCTTTTTTAAATGCCGGCAGGCTCGCGAGATGGATTAGTGAAGTCGGAGTTTTCAGTGCACACGAAATTATTGCTCGATCGTTGAGAAGTCGCCCCGCTGCAATATCGCGTTCGCGCGCAAGTTCATCGCGAACAAACCATAACTCGCGAACGATTGCCAACTGCTCAGCTCTTTTTACTTGATGTATTCCTGACGTTCTTCGCCAAGGTTCTTTTCTTGGGAGCGCTGGCGACATAGTTAACGCTGCATCCGATTCTTCAAGCGCCCATTCCAATTTTTTTCGCTCAGCAAGTACGCGAACAATCTCATCTTTTAAGTCGAGGAGGACATCCACATCGAGAGCTGCGTAAATAAGCCAATCATGATGGAGTGGACGAATAGACCAATCAACAGCTGAGTGTTCTTTTGCCAATCGAAGATTAAGTAAAGATTCGGTCAGTGCACCCAGACCCACTCGTGGAAAGCCTGCAATTCGTGCCGCCAGTTCGGTATCAAATAATTTCGTAGGAAAAATTCCGACCTCACGTAAACAAGGTAAATCCTGAGAACTGGCATGAATAACTGATGTTGCCGATTGAATGAGTAAATTAAGTGGGGAAAAGATTTGTGGAATTTCATTTTCAGGAAAGGCCGCAGGGTCGATGAGATGCAGCCCTCCGCCGCGCCGATAGATCTGGATCAAGTATGCGCGCTGTGAATATCGGTATCCCGAAGCTCGCTCTGCATCAAGTGCAATATCTCCTTCGCCCGCACGCAGCTCGGCAATAGCTGCATCAAGCGCGCGTTCATCGGTAATTAAGTCGGGCAGTGGAGTTCGTGGCGCTCCAAGTAGCGGCGGTACTGGAAGCTCTGCCTCGTCGTGCGATTGCTCCGGGGCTTGCTCGTGTTCAGACTCCTGCTTTGACATGTGCTCTTGGTTCATCTAGTTCGGCGAACCATCGTTGCCACGCCATCGCCTTGGGAGAGTGGTGGCAAACCAGCGCAATGTGCCAAGAGCTCGCTCCAACGCTCAAGGTGGTCAAGCACTTGATCAATATTTGTTGCATGAAGGGTCCAGGAGGCTCTTATCTCTAACTCAGATTGCGAAGCGCGTTCGGCAAGTTCACCAAATGATGAACTGAGCGCAAGGGTTACTGTGCCACTCAAATGTGAAGCGCTCAGATCTGAAAGAGATTCTTCAAACCACGACCAACCAACTTCCGGGAGCAGTGGGTCAGCGCCCATCTCTTGCTCAATATCGGCTTTGATAAAAGTGACAGCCCGAAATTGGCCGCCCCAGGTCTCTTGTCCATTAGGTTCGTAGAGGAGCACAAAGCGACCGTTAGCAATTTCTAACTCGCCATCAAAACATTCTGCGGTGAGAGCAAAACCATGCGCAGCTAATTTTGCAGGGGCAGGTATCTCTTCGATTTCGATTTCAGGGCGTGGTCGAAAGGCTCGAAGCGCCCCCAGGAGAAGGTCAAATTCAATTGCGAATTGCCCTGCACTTGAGCTGTTTGCTGTTACCTCCATATATATAAGGGTAAAGAGCGAAGTTAGCCTTATCGGGAGGCGCGCTCGTACTTTTCAAAGGTTGTCTGATTGAGCGTTTCGCTAGAGATACAGACCAATTTCTCGCGCAATAAGTTCTCGTCAAGGAAGTGGCCATCTCCTGCCATGGGAACACGGGAGATGAATGCGCAATCAATCAGATCTTCACGTAAAAGAAGATGAATGAGCGTCACGCCACCTTCGCAGAGGATGGTCCCGGGAAAATCGAGTTTTACTCTCTCTATGTAACTTCGCATGGAGAGAATTTCACCGATGCGATCTCGGGAGAAGATAGCTATTGGATGTGGCGCACTTCGGTACGGTTCAATTCTTTCGCTCTGCCCACCAACGAGAATCAGGGAGATCTCTGGCGCAGCTCGAAGGGCAAGAAAGCGCTCACGATCTTCTGGGGTGCGCAGCTCTCGACTGTCCCCATTCGCACTGGTGGCGCTATTACCGCCCACAACGAGAGAGGCGATCAGGCGAGAGGGGCCATGTGATGCAGACATGGCGAAAACAGTAGGCCAGCCGCCATAGTTCAGGCGATTCTCAGGTTTTTGCTGGCGATTTGGGGTTGTTGGAGTTGAGCGCGCGCGCTGCCCCTGGTTAGCCTTCTCTTTATGGCTAGCTGCCCCCGCCCCCGCCTTCGCCGCAGCGCGCTCATTGCGTCAACCGTGAGCGCTTCGCTAGCGATCTCTCTTCTGGGGGTAACCTCGAGCGCCGATGCCGCTCCACGGCCAAGCGCCCGGCTCCTTGAGGTTCAAGCGCGGGTCATCAACTTACAGAATCAGGCGGCATCAGCAGCTGAAGGGGCTCAAGAGGCAAAGGTCCGATTGGCCCAACTCAACCAGACGCTTGCCGGCGTCCAGGAGAAAGCTGCTAAGCAACGAACAGAGTTGGAAGAGATTCGTAAGTCGCTCGGGTCGATTGCTTTGGAGCAATATAAAAGTTCTGGCCTTGGCCAATCGCTCCAATTACTTTTTTCCAGTAACCCCCGCGCATACCTTGCCGCCGCGGGCGATCTTGACTCTCTTACCCGTCGCCGATCTGTCGAGCTCCGTCGATATGAATCGGCAACGCAGAAGTTGCGACAAACAACTTTGCTGGTGAGCGATAAAGCAAAGTTAGTTCGCGCAACGCAGAAGAAACTGGAAGCACAAGCGCGAGCGGCAAATGCAAAACTTGCTGAGGCCGAAAAGATTTTGAAATCACTCAAAGCATCAGAACGAAAAGCGCTACTTGCTGCGCAACGACGTGCCGAGGCGAATGATTTGAGAAGCTCGCGAGCCACAGCAAAAACTTTGAAAAATACCTCAGGCAGAGCTGGTGTCGCACTCAAATATGCCTTTGCCCAAATTGGCGATCGCTACGTCTTTGGCGCTGCCGGTATGCAGACCTGGGACTGTTCTGGACTCACAATGCGCGCCTTTGCGGCAGCAGGAGTATCACTGCCGCACTCCTCACGCGCACAATTCCGCTACGGTAAAAAAATTCCACGATCACAATTGCGACCAGGGGATTTAGTATTTTTCAAAAGGCCAATTAGTCACGTAGGAATTTATGTAGGTAACGGCAAAATGGTTCATGCGCCTCGGCCTGGGTATCGAGTAAAGATTGCTCCAATAAATCAAATGCCATATGTCGGGGCAGTGCGTCTATAGCGTGGAGAAAGTTCTATTTGTCACCAATGATTTCCCACCACAAAGCGGTGGCATCGAAACTTTTATTGCTGGGTTAATTGCGCAATTGCCGAAAGATTCGGTGGTCGTGCACACCTCCCGCCAAGACAATCTGGATGGGCAAGAGGAGTACGATCAAAAAATTTTCGACAACCACGGGGTAGTTGTTGTTCGCGATAGGCAAAAAATCCTGTTGCCGACCAGAAATTTGCGCAAACGAGTTGTCGGAACAATCCATGCCCATTCGATAAAAACTGTGGTCTTTGGAGCTAGCGTTCCATTGGGGTTACTCGCACCATCATTACGAAAACTTGGTGTACAGCGGATGGTTGCCATCACGCATGGCCATGAGGTGTGGTGGTCTAAGGTCCCGATTTTCTCGAACGCGCTGCGAAAAGTGGCTAAGCATGTCGATTACATGACCCATCTGGGGGAATTTACGAAGCGGCAGATTGCTAAAGCTATAAACCCTTCAGATGTTAGAAAGTTGATTTCACTTCCACCTGGCGTGGATATCCACCACTTTACTCCAGGGGTAAAACCAGAATATTTGATGGACCGATATGGCTTAGCGCAAAAGAAAGTAATTCTCTGTCTGGGACGAATTGTCCAGCGAAAAGGTCAAGATGTTTTGATCGATGCAATGGTTACCCTGCAGGAAACAAATCCAGAGGCAGTTTTGCTCATCGTCGGAACTGGCAACTACGAGCAAAAGCTTCACAGGAAAGTGTCGAAATTGAAATTAGAAAATTCAGTGAAATTCCTCGGTCGGATTCCCTATCACGAATTACCTGACCATCTTCGACTAGCCGATATCTTCGCTTCACCTACCCGAGATCGTTTCGGGGGCTTAGAAGTAGAGGGGCTCGGCATCGTTTATTTGGAGGCAAGTGCCGCGGGCGTAGCTGTCTTGGCTGGTAGCTCAGGTGGCGCACCTGATGCTGTTCAACAGGGGATTACCGGACTCATCGTCAATGGTCGTGACCGAGGTGAAGTCACTCGTTCCTTGCGGGAGATGCTCGATAACAGTGCGCGCACAGCTCAAATGGGAGAGCGAGGCAGAGAGTGGATGGAACGTGAGTGGAGCTGGGAAATTATTGGCGCTCGTTTTCGTTCACTTCTTCATCTGGACTAATCCTAGAGCGAGAGCACGCGTAACGGCAGTTGTTCGATTATCGCACTCTAATTTCCGGTAAATCGACGCTAAATGTGTTTTGACCGTAGGCAGAGTGATGAATAGGTGTTTGCCGATAGCCTGCAAATCATCCCCAGTTATCAAGCGTTCGAGTATTTCTAACTCGCGCGGGGTGAGCTTTGGTTTCTCGCGCTCTTGCTTGATGGCATCACCAAGACCCTCTGCTGTAAAACTTTTGGGCGCCTTCAAGGCTAGTTCGATTGCTTTTATCAGTTGGGTTATGGGCGCAGATTTATGAATCAGAGCATTTGCGCCTGATTCAGCAGCGGCAACGAGAAAATTCGAATTACTTTCAATAGTTAAGATGACGATTGCTAAAGTTGGTTTTATTCCACGGGCCCAACGGATTAATTCAAAACTTAACCCATCGGGTAGGTGCAGATCGGTAATTAAAATATCTGGATTAACCTTTGCTAGTTGACCACGTCCTTCGTTACAACTACCCGCTTCGAAAATTTGGCGAAAGCCACTTGCTTCAAGGGCTCGCATTAAGCCTTGGCGAACTATTGGATGATCTTCAATGATTAAGAGTTTAAGGTCGCGCTCTGGCTCGTTCGTTGTCATGGTCGAATTTGTATCTGCGTGAAATTCGCCGATTCGCGTCGAGAGTAACTCAGTGTCCCACCGATTGAATCAAGTCGCTCACTGGCGCCCAGCGCGCCAAAATGATGAGTACTGTGAACAGTATTTTTAGTTAGATCAAATTCGTCACCATCGTCAATAATGGAAAGTTCATAGAGACCATCGTGGAAACTTGCAGAAATAATTATCGTGGATGCGTCAGCGTGTAAAAGAATATTGGTGAGTATTTCTCGCACTGATCTAAAAATTTCAATGGTGCTTGCGTTGCTAATTGCTGACCCATCAAAAACATTTAGATTGTTCAATTCAATGCCGATTCCGGCTGTCGCAGTTGTTGTCGTAGAGATTTCTGCGAGCAAATCGTGGAGTAGGTCTGCCAGATTCCGTTGATTATCGCGGAGAAGAGCTATCTCATCGCGCAAGATTGTGCTCAGAAACGAAAGTCTAGTTCGCATTTCCACAAGCGAACTTCGAGATGGACCAATTGGCGAGAGAGCAATAGCTTCATCGCAGGTAAATCCGACTGCAGCTATCTCTTGCGCGAGAGTGTCGTGTAGGTCCCGAGCGATTTTTAATCGCTCAACACTCTCACTCGTAGAGTTTTTCAATCTCTACTGCAAATTCTTTGGCGACAACGTGTCTTTTCACCGAAAGTTTTGCAGTCAAGTGGCCACCAGCAATGGTGAAATCGACGGGCAGAATCGTGAACTTGCGAATTGATTCAGCTTTACTTACCGCCTTGTTTGCCTCATCCACTGCAGTTTGTACAACAGCAATCAGAGCTGGATCTTTTGTAAGATCAGAGATATCTGCGCCACCCTTATTGTTGGCTGCAGCCCAAACTTTTACAGCATCTTGATCGATAGTGACGAGCGCCGCGATGTAAGGCTTGTTATCGCCGACAACCATGCATTGGCTCACCAATGGGTGAGATCGAAGTCGGTCTTCGAGAACTGCTGGAGCAACATTCTTTCCACCAGAGGTGACGATTAACTCCTTCTTTCGACCAATGATGTAAAGGAAGCCATTTTCATCGAGTCGTCCGAGGTCACCAGAACGGAAATATCCATCAGAGGTGAAAACCTCACGATTTGCGGCGTCGTTCTGCCAATACCCATTCATAACGATCGGGCCTTTAATCAAGACCTCACCATCTTCATCGATTTTGATCGTTGTTCCCGGTATTGGGCGTCCTACCGAACCAATGCGCACTGAGGAGGTGAGATTGAGTGTGGCGCCAGCGGTTGTCTCAGTGAGTCCATACCCTTCGAGAACTCGTACACCTGCACCACGGAAGAAGTGGCCAAGTCGTTCACCTAGCGGTGCACCACCGGAGATAGCAGCATCAACATTTCCGCCCATGATGTGGCGAATCTTGCTGTAGACAAGTTTGTCGAAGAGAGCATGTTGAACTCGAAGACCAGGGGAGATGTGGCCGGTTTGCATTCCCTCGCTGTACGCGATTGCTACGTTCGCAGCTTTTCGGAAAATCTTTCCCTTTCCTGCGGCATCAGCCTTTGCTTCCGCGCCGTTATAAATCTTCTCGAAAATACGCGGGACGGAAAGAACAAAGTTTGGTTTGAAACTAGCAAGGTCGGCCATCAAACGACCAACGGGGTCGCTGCAATGCGCAAGGTGTAACCCGGCTCGAATCGCACCGATTTCGATCATTCGACCAAAGACGTGCGCAAGTGGGAGAAAGAGGAGAGTGGAACCGTTTGGTCGTAAGAAGAGATCTGAGGCGCCTTCCACGACATTTCCACATTCGGAGAGGAAGTTTGCGTGGGTTAGTTGAACGCCTTTTGGTTTACCAGTTGTACCCGAGGTGTAGATCAACGTTGCGAGCGTCTCTGGGCGGAGTGAGTTTCGGCGCTCGGTTACTTGATCGTCAGAGATGCTAGTTCCATTTTGCGCTAATTGAGAGAGAGCATCATCGGTGATGATAAAAATATGTTGAAGATTTTTTGTGCGAACAGTTTCGACGACTGCAGCATGAGCTGGAGTTTCAACAACGATGGCCACTGCGCCTGAATCTTCCAAGATCCATTCAATCTGCTCTGCCGATGAAGTTTCATAAACTGGAACGACAACCCCACCTGCGAACCAAATGGCAAAATCCATAATGGTCCACTCGTATCGCGTACGTGATAGAAGACCAACTCGATCTCCACTCTTAATTCCAGCTGCTATCAATCCTTTGGCAACTGCACGTACCTCAGCTTCAAGTGTTCGAGCGCTAACTGCTTGCCATCCCTCTCCAACTGGACGAGAGAGCATCGTTCGTTCGGGTTCAAAATGCGCCCGGTTGATAATGAGATCGGTGAGGTTTCCCTCGGTTGCAGGTGGAACAAGGGCAGGTACGGAGACCTCTTTCATTGCGCGCTCCTTAATGGCGACACGGGCTTAACTTGGTAGGCAGGGTAGACGTTAGCGTAGGCATCCGCTCGCTGAGAAGGGTAACCTTGCGACCATGAGTCAGACCC
>Ga0315902_10012180_pt1 | contig 11217 bp, 9 predicted proteins | sample LakEriMetagenome_9_FD_203523 | JGI IMG/M metagenome (GOLD analysis project Ga0315902, IMG submission 203523) | Freshwater fungal communities from buoy surface, Lake Erie, Ohio, United States - Buoy 12 MA117 | ecosystem: Environmental > Aquatic > Freshwater > Lake > Lake biofilm | place: USA...
GATGGTCTGATCGCCATCCGCATCCGGCAGCGTGATGTCCTTGCCCCGGGCATAGGCGTAGGCCTCGTCAGGGCCGTTTCGCTGGCTCGAGAGATACGCGTCCTGCGAGAGCCTCGTGTGGACGTGAAGATCGCCATACAGCGGCTGTCGCAGTGGCGCGTAGGCCGCGCAGGGCTCGCGTTGTTCGGTGCGATCGAAGGGCTGTGTTGCTGCAGCGCTCCCCAGTGGCACGGCAAGCACCATCAGGGCTGCGAGCAGACACGAAGAAACGGGGTTGCGCATCAGATCCCGTCCTGTGGTCCGGCGTAGATGGCCAGCATAGGGCTGCCCCTTCAGCCGCGCCATCCGGAGCGGCGACGATCTCAGGCCTTCGGCAAGGTCACGCCCGTCTGCCCCTGGTACTTGCCGCCGCGATCGCGGTAAGAGGTTTCGCAGACCTCGTCGCTTTCGAAGAACAGCATCTGGGCCACGCCTTCGTTGGCGTAGATCTTTGCGGGGAGGTTGGTGGTGTTCGAGAACTCCAGCGTCACGTGGCCTTCCCACTCGGGCTCGAGCGGCGTGACGTTCACGATGATCCCGCAGCGCGCGTAGGTGGATTTGCCAAGGCAGATCGTCAAGACATTGCGCGGGATGCGGAAGTACTCGACGGTACGCGCGAGCGCGAAGGAATTGGGCGGGATGATGCAGCTGTCGGCGGTGATGTCGACGAAGCTCTTGGGGTCGAAGTTCTTCGGATCCACCGTGGCAGAGTGCACGTTGGTGAAGATCTTGAACTCCTCGGAACAGCGCACGTCGTAGCCGTAGCTCGAGGTCCCGAAGGAAATCACCTTGCCCGCGGCCGTGTGGCGCACCTGATCGGGTTCGAAGGGGCTGATCATGCCGTGCTCCTGCGCCATTCGCCGGATCCAGCGGTCGGATTTGATCGCCATGTTGTGTCTCTCTTCTGTCAGTCGTTGCTGAAGGAAATGACCGGGCCGCGGGCGGGTGCCGCGACCTGCAGGCGCGCGAGCTGCAGCGCGGTGCGCCGGGAAATGTCGCGGTAAATGGCGGCGATTGCGCCGGCGGGCTCTGCCACTACGGTGGGCGTACCGCCATCGGTCTGCTCGCGGATGCGGATGTCGAGCGGCAACGCACCGAGCAGCGGCACGCCGTAGGTCTGCGCAATGCGCTCGCCGCCACCCTCGCCGAAGAGATGCTCCGCGTGCCCGCAGGCCGAGCAGATGTGCACCGCCATGTTCTCGACCACGCCCAGCACCGGGATCTCGACCTTGCGGAACATCTCGATGCCCTTGCGGCAGTCAAGGAGCGCGATGTCCTGCGGCGTGGTGACGATCACGGCGCCACTCACGGGCACTTTCTGCGCGAGCGTCAACTGGATATCACCTGTGCCGGGCGGCATGTCGACGATCAGGTAATCGAGATCGTGCCACAGCGTCTGCTGCAGCATCTGCTGGAGCGCACCGCTCGCCATGGGGCCACGCCACACCATCGGGGTGTTGGCCGTCACCAGATAACCCATCGACATGGTCTGCAGGCCATGCGCCATGATCGGTTCGAAGAATTTGCCATCCCGCACCGTGGGCTGGCGGTCGGCCGGAATGCCGAGCATGAGTTGCTGGCTGGGGCCGTAGATATCGGCATCGAGCAGGCCCACGCGGGCGCCCTCGGCGGCCAGAGCGAGGGCGAGATTCACGGCGGTGGTGGACTTGCCCACGCCGCCCTTGCCCGAGGCTACCGCAATGACGTTGCCGACGCGCTCCAGCGCTTCCGTGCCCTGCTTGCGGGCGCCGGGGGCGATGTGGTTTTCCAGTTCGACCGTAAGACCATCCAGGCCCTGCATCGCGGCGCAGAGCGCACTCGCGATCGCGGGTGCGAGCCCTGCCATGGGCACGGAGCTGCGCAGCCTGAGCCGAGGCCCGGTAGCGCCGGGTTTCAATTCGATGAACGAGGCGACCTCGCCCAAGGGCACGTCAAGGCCTGCCACGCGACAAGATGCGAGCGAGGCCGAAATCGCGGCGGTCGAGGGATGGCTCATCGGGAACTCCGGAATGCAATGCCGGGGCGCATGGTAATGCGCGCCCCACGGGGGCGGAAGCGCGACGGTACTTTCAACGGTGCATGCGCGCGCATCGGACGGTTATAGTCCCGGCCATCCCTGCAACATACCGCCACGCGGCACAGACGCGAGACCTCATGGCCACACGCCGTATCCTCGTCACCAGCGCACTCCCTTACGCCAACGGCCCGCTGCACCTTGGCCACATGGTCGAGCAGATCCAGACCGATATATGGGTGCGCTTCCAGAAGCTGCGCGGCCACGAGTGCCACTACGTCTGCGCGAGCGATGCCCACGGCACGCCGATCATGCTGAAGGCCGAGCAGGAAGGCATCAGCCCCGAGGCACTGATCGCGCGCGTGCAGGCCTCGCACCGGGACGATTCGGGCGGATTCCTCGTGGGTTTCGACAACTTCCACACCACGCATTCCCCCGAGAACCGCCACTACACCGAACTCTTCTACGAGCGCCTGCTCGCCGCGGGTTACATCGCGCGCCGCCCGATCCAGCAGGCCTACGATCCGGTGAAGAACCTCTTCCTGCCCGACCGCTACATCAAGGGCGGCTGCCCGCGCTGTAGCGCGCCGGATCAGTACGGGGACTCCTGCGAGGTCTGCGGCGCGACCTACGGGCCCACGGATCTCAAGAACCCGGTTTCAGTGCTCTCGGGTGCCACACCCGTCACACGCGAATCCGAACACTTCTTCTTCCGCCTCGGCGCCTTCGAGCAGATGCTCCGCGAGTGGACCACCAGCGCATCGGTGCAGCCCGAGATCGCCAACAAGCTCGCGGAGTGGTTCGAGCAGGGCCTGCAGGACTGGGACATCTCGCGCGATGCGCCCTACTTCGGTTTCGAGATCCCGCGCGAACCGGGCAAGTACTTCTACGTGTGGCTCGAGGCCCCCATCGGCTATATGGCGAGCGCGCAGGACTACTGCAACCGCACCGGGCTCTCCTTCGACGATTTCTGGAGCGCCGGCAGTACGGCCGAACTGCACCACTTCATCGGCAAGGACATCGCCTATTTCCACACGCTCTTCTGGCCCGCGATGCTCCACGGTGCGGGATACCGTCGCCCCACCGCCGTGCACTGCCACGGTTTCCTCACGGTGAACGGCCAGAAGATGTCCAAGTCGCGCGGCACCTTCATCATGGCGCGCACCTACCTCGAGCACCTGGATCCGGAGTACTTCCGCTACTACATCGCCGGCAAGCTGGGCCCTGCGGTGGAAGACATCGATCTGAACCTCGAAGACTTCGTACTGCGGGTGAACTCTGATCTGGTGGGCAAGGTGGTGAATATCGCGAGCCGATGCGCGGGATTCATCAGCAAACGCTTCGACGGCAAGCTGGGCGGCGCGGACACGGCGCTGGTGGCCGAACTGACGTCTGCAGCAGACACCATCGCCGCGCACTACGAGCAGCGCGAATACGCCAAGGCCATGCGCGTGGTGATGGGCCTCGCCGACCGTGCCAACCAGTACATCGACCAGGAGAAACCCTGGCAACTCGCCAAGGACCCTGCGCAGGAAGCGCGTGTGCAGGCGGTGTGCTCGACCGGCATCGAGCTCTTCCGCGTCCTGATGACCTATCTCAAGCCCGTGCTGCCGGCGATGGCAGCGCGCGCCGAGGATTTCCTGCAGAGCACGCTCACCTGGGACGCCCTCGCGGCGCCGCTGGGGGCACACACCGTCGCGGCCTTCTCGCCGCTGATGAACCGCGTGGACATGGACAAGGTGAACGCCATGATCGAAGACAGCAAGAGCAACACCGCGCCGGCCGCGGCACCCGCCGCAGCGCCCGCAACTCCCGCGCTCCCCATCGCGCCGGAAATCAGCATCGATGATTTCGCGAAGATCGACCTGCGCGTCGCCCGCATTGCGGCAGCAGCCCATGTAGAAGGCGCGGACAAGCTGATCCAGTTGACGCTCGATCTGGGCGATGGCGAGCGCAACGTTTTTGCCGGCATCAAGAGCGCCTATGCGCCCGAGTCACTGGTGGGCCGGCTCGTGGTGGTGGTGGCGAACCTCGCGCCGCGCAAGATGCGCTTCGGCGTGTCGCAAGGCATGGTGCTCGCGGCCGGCCCCGGCGGGAAAGAGATCTTCCTGCTCTCGCCCGACAGCGGCGCGCAACCCGGCATGCAGGTGAAGTAAACATCGACCCGCTACTCGTCGCGCGCATCGAGGACTGCCTGCCGCAGACGCAATGCGCGCGCTGCGGGCATCCCGGCTGCCGCCCTTACGCCGAGGCCATCGCTGCGGGCGAAGCGATCAACCGCTGTCCGCCCGGCGGCGACGCCACCATCCACGCGCTGGCGGTGCTGCTCGATCGGCCGGCAGTCGCTCTGGATCCCGCCCTCGAGCCAGCACCCTTGCCTGCAGTTGCCTTCATCCGCGAGGACGACTGCATCGGGTGCTTCAAGTGCGTGCGCGCCTGCCCTGTCGACGCCATCCTCGGCGCACCGCAGATGATGCACACGGTGATCGCGGCGGAATGCACGGGCTGCGGGCTGTGCCTGCCGCCCTGCCCTGTGGATTGCATCGAACTGCGGGATCTCGCGCCAGGCGAGACTCCCGCGTGGTCGCCGGCAGTAGCGCGCCACCGGGCGGATGCGCGGCGCGAGCGCACGCGGCGGGTGCTCTCATCCGAGCGAGAGGCACGGGATGCGCGCCGCGCCGCTGCCGCCCTGCGCGCCCGACGTGCGCAAACCGTGCGCGAAGCCATCGAGCGCGTGCGTGCACGGCGCGGCACGACGACACCCGGAAGACGCGATGAACACGGAGGCTGATTCGCCTCCCGTGAAATCACTCGCACCGGTGGATGCGGTGCTGCTCGCGCTGCTGCCCGGCGTGATGGCGCTGCTGCTGTGCTTCGGGCCCGGTGTGCTGCTGAATGTCTTGTGGATCGCGCCTGCAGCGCTGCTCGCCGAATCGATCGCACGAAGAGTGGAAGGTAAAGCACCTCTTTCGCCCCACGCAGACCGCGGAACGCTGCTTCTCTCTCTGCTGCTTGCCGTGTCGCTGCCGCCCGCCTGTCCGTGGTGGCTGGCTGCGGCGGCCGCGGTGATCGCCGTGGCCGTGGGGCGCCGGCTTGGCAATGGCACGGGCGGCACGCTGTTCAATCCGGCCATGCTCGCGTACGCAGCCTTGCTGCTGTGCTTCCCGCGGGAGATGTCACGCTGGCCGGGGCCGGAAGGTGCGGCGCAGAACCTGCCGATGGGGATGGCAGAAGCGATCCGCGCATCGTTGGGCATGCTGCCTGCCACGGCGCTGGACGGCTTCACCATGGCCACGCCGCTCGAGGTGCTTCGACAAGACACGGCGCATACCGTCGCGGAATTGCGGCAGCTGCAGCCACAGTTCGGAGCCTTCGGTGGCCGAGGATGGGAATGGGCCAACGCTGCGTTCCTTGCCGGCGGCGCATGGCTCGTTCAACGGAAACTGATCGACTGGCGCGCGCCGCTAGGATTGCTGCTCGGCTTGGGCGTTCCTGCGCTGCTGAACGACGACGGCAGTTCCGCCAGCGGCGGTCCGGTGCTGTTCCATCTCCTCGGCGGCGGCACGATGCTCGCGGCCTTTTTCATCCTCACCGAACCGGGCAGCAGCCCGCGGCACCCGCGCGTGCGGCTGCTCGGCGGCATCCTCACGGGAGCGCTGATGTACCTGATGCGCAGCAGCGGTGGCTGGCCTGATGGCATCGCCTTCGCGGTGCTGGCAGCAAACGCGATCACGCCCTTTGCCGATCGGATACTGATGCCAGCACCCACAGCTCGCGATGGTGGCGTCGTCTACGCTCCGCAGAACTCTGCAGCGATGCTGCGCCATGCGCCGGATGGTGCTCGCGCACTGATGCTGCTGGCCTTGCTGATGCTCGATTGGCGGGGCGCTGCGCAGAGCAGCGCGCAAAGCCCCGCTCAGGTGGCGGACGCACTGCTCGCGGAGATGGCCAGCATCGGATACACGCAGCAACACGCCTTCAGCGTGCAGGATCCGGCACTGCTTGGTTTGCCTGCACCTCGGCAGGCATGGCGTCTGCGCAGCAGCTCGGGCTCTGCCGCCGTCGTACTGCCGCTGCGCGCGCACGAGGGCTATAGCGGCCCCATCGATCTGCTGCTCGCAGTAGACGAGCGCGGCCGCGTGCTTGCGGTGCGCGTCACGGTGCACGCGGAGTCGCCGGGCTTTGCCGATCCGCTGGACGCGCCGGAGCACAGCTGGCTGCGCGCCTTCGAGGGGCGCGGCATGGCGGATGCGCGCTGGACCTTGCGCAAGGAGGGCGGGGACTTCGACGCCTTCACCGGCGCGACGATCACGCCGCGCGCGATCGTTGCGGCCGTACGCAACGGCTTGCAGTATGTGACCGAGCACCGCCCGGAACTGCTGGGCGAACCACCTTCGCTGGACCATGGCAACTGACGCATGAACCCCGAGAAACGCCGCGAGATCTTCCGCCGCCTTGCAGAGGCCAATCCCGTTCCCACCACCGAACTGGAATACACCACGCCCTTCGAGTTGCTGGTGGCGGTGATCCTGTCGGCGCAATCGACCGACGCCGGCGTGAACAAGGCGACGCGGCGGCTCTTCCCGGTCGCGAACACGCCGGCTGCGATCGCGGAACTCGGTGAGGAGGGCGTCAAGCGCTACATCCGCACGATCGGCCTTTTCAATGCCAAGGCACGGAACGTGGCTGCGATGGCGCAGTTGCTGCTGGAACGACACGCCGGAGAAGTCCCGCGCGAACGCGCCGCGCTCGAAGCACTGCCGGGCGTGGGGCGCAAGACCGCCAACGTGATCCTGAACACCGCTTTCGGCGAGGCCACGATGGCGGTGGACACGCATATCTTCCGTCTGGCGAACCGCATCAGGCTTGCGCCGGGAAAGACCGTGCGACAGGTGGAGGAACGATTACTGAAGTTCACGCCGCCAGAGTATCTGCGCGACGCGCACCACTGGCTGATCCTGCACGGACGCTATGTGTGCAAGGCGCGCAGCCCGGCGTGCGCCACCTGCGTGATCAGCGATCTCTGCGAACATCCGGGGCGGAAGAAAATCATCGCAGCGGCGGCGGCCGGGGACTGAGCGCCCCGTCGCGCGGCCAACAGGCTCAGGCCTCGTGCGGCTCCAGCGTGGCGAGGATTTCGTCAACTGCGGCATCGTCCATGCCGGCATGTTCCAGCAGGCAGTGGCAGGCCACCTGAACGAAGCAATTGCCCTGACGCAGGAACCACTCGCGCCAGTGGTACTCCTCGTCGTCGTGCTCGAAGAGCTCGCCCTGCCAGGCGCCGACCCTTGCACGTGTGCCACGCAGCCCTGCTTCTCGCAGTTCAGCGGTGAACTCCGCGATGTCGGCGTCCGTGACCTCGCCCTCTTCCACGATGACCGGCGGAAAGACCTCGATGCAGCTCACGCCGTCCTCGTCCTCGATGACGATCACGTCGTCATCGTCCTGCGAGAACTCCCACTCGTCGGGCAGTTCCAGCGTGCACCAGTCGATCTCGTGGACGGCCATGGGGTCTCCGCGTGGCTAGAGGTCACAGGACATGAGAAGCGCATCCTCGCGCCCCTCGGGGGTACGGTAATAGGCCTTGCGGCGGCCGTCGACCAGAAAACCCGCGCGCGCATAGAGCGCACGCGCGGCCGTGTTGGACTCGCGCACCTCGAGGATGCAACGTCGGGCGCCTTCGCCCACGGCATCCTCGATGGCCGCATCGAGGAGTTTGCGTCCAAGACCCCGCTGCCGCGCGCGCACCGTCACGGCAAGTTCGAGGATCTCGCAGGCACCTGCAACCGCGGTGTACACCACGAAGCCGAGCACCACACCGGCGTCATCGCGCACCGTGAAGCCGCGCGAGCGGGCGAGGGATTCGCGGAAGGCATCCGCACTCCAGGGCGAGGGATTGGTCTCGGCGTCGATCGCGGCGAGCCGTGCGGCATCGTCCTGGCGCGCGGGAAACAGCGACTCAGGCATTGCCCGGCCCGGCGGCGCGCAGATGCTGCCAGGCAACACGCTTGGCATCGGGATCCGCGAGCATGGCACCAAGCCCGGGCAGGAGAACAACCGCACAGCCCAGACCTTCCATGCGATGCCCACCCACCGTGCGGCCCGCCCACCGCGCAGCATCCCAGCCCATCAGCACCGATGCGGGCGCCTCGCCGAGCAGCAGCACACGCGCGAGCGTGTCCCCGCCGAACTTGTCGATCCGCGCCAGCAGGGCATCGCGCGCCTCCGCGGCGACGAAAGGCGCGCCGCGCGGTGGCCAACTGAAATCCTGCGATTCGGCCGGACGCTTCGTGCGCTCTACCGCGAAACAGATCGCGCGTGCGAGGTCTTCACCGCGCTGAGCAAGAGCCCCTTCGTCGATCAGAAGGGTGCTGCCATAGCGGACGAAGCCGAAGCTGAACGAGAGGCGATCGGCCGTGGCAGACGCTGCGGGCTGCACCGCACGCCGGGGAGCTTCTGCGGGTTTCTCTCCCAGCATCGCTTGTCCGCGTCCCGGGCGTGTTGCCGCCACCGGCCCGTCCTGCGCAGGCGCAGGTGCTGTCACAGGCGGCGCCTGCTCACTGCGCACCAGCTGCTGCGCCGGCCGGACCGGCACGGTCTCGGCAAACGGATCCGGCTCGCTGCGCGGAATCCACACGGGGATGTCCATCGCGGCGAGATAGGCGCGGCGCAGAGCCTCGTCCATCACCGTGCCCACCAATCAGATGCCGCTGATCTGCGGGTGCTCGCGCGGAGCCGCACCCAGCGTGTTCAGCGCATCCAGATAGGACTTGGCCGAAGCCACGATGATGTCGGTGTCGGCACCCGCGCCGTTCACAATGCGGCCGTCGCGCTCGAGACGCACCATCACCTCGGCCTGCGAGTCCGTGCCCGTGGTGATCGCGTTGATCGAGAAGAGCAGCAGCTTCGCGCCGCTAGTCGCCTCTTGTTCGATAGCGCGGAACACCGCATCCACGGGGCCGTCGCCCTCCGAGAAACTGCTCTTCTCGTGGCCGTCCACGCTCAGCACCACGGTGGCACGCGGCTTTTCGCCGGTGTGGGAGATGGCTTCGAGCGCCACGAGACGGAAACGCTCTTCCGCCGCACCCGAAGAAACGTTGCCGGCGATGGATTGCAGGTCTTCGTCGAAGATCTCGTGCTTCTTGTCGGCGAGCTCCTTGAAGCGCTGGAACGCGGACTCCATCTCCTCGGGTGATTCGAAGCGCACGCCGAGTTCCTCAAAGCGCGCCTTCACCGCGGCGCGGCCGGAATGCTTGCCGAGAACGAGGCGGTTGTTGCTCCAGCCCACGTCCTGCGCGCGCATGATCTCGTAGGTCTCGCGGTGCTTGAGGATGCCGTCCTGGTGGATGCCGGCCTCGTGTGCGAAGGCGTTGGCGCCGACGATGGCCTTGTTCGGCTGCACCGGGAAACCCGTGATGCCCGAGACCAGACGCGAGGCAGGCACGATCTCCTCGGTGACGATGCGGGTCTCGACGGGGAAGATGTCTGCTCGGGTGCGGATCGCCATGACGATCTCTTCGAGAGAGGCGTTACCCGCACGCTCGCCCAGGCCGTTGATGGTGCATTCGACCTGCCGTGCGCCGTGCAACACGGCGGACAGGGAATTGGCAACGGCAAGGCCCAGATCGTTGTGGCAGTGCACCGAGAAGATCGCCTTGTCGGCGTTGGGCACCGTGTTCATCAGGCGCGAGACACGCGAGCCGTACTCGCCGGGTTCCCCGTAACCCACCGTATCGGGCAGGTTGATGGTGCGGGCGCCCGCCGCAATCACCGCCTCGACGATGCGACACAGAAAGTCGAACTCCGAACGGCTCGCGTCCTCGCAGGAGAACTCCACATCCTCGACATGCGAGCATGCCTGCCGCACCGAACGCACCGCCTGATCCAGCACCTGGTCGGGGCTCATCTGCAGCTTGTACTGCATGTGGATGGGAGAGGTGGCGATGAAGGTATGGATGCGTGGGCGCGCAGCGCCCTTCAGCGCGGCGGCTGCCTGCTCGATGTCCTTGTAGGCGGCGCGTGCGAGGCTGGCCACGCTGCACCCACGGATGGTGTCGGCGACCGCCTTGACGGCCTCGAAATCGCCCGGGCTTGCGATGGCGAAACCGGCCTCGATGACATCCACGTTCAGGCGCTCTAGCTGGCGCGCGATGCGCAGCTTCTCTTCCTTCGTCATGGAGGCGCCGGGGCTCTGCTCGCCGTCGCGCAACGTGGTATCGAAAATGATCAACCGGTCCTTGCTCATGGGACATCCTCGGGAGTTCGCGGGCGCAATTGTCCCGCGTGGGGTGTTGGGGAGGAAAGCGGATTGTGGGTGAAAGCGTGTATGTGCCCCTCAGGGCAGCAGAAGCAGCTCGGGCAGCAGGCACGGTGCCGCCGGAAGGCGGGTGACGTGCAGAAGCGTGGGGGTTGCGCGGATCATGAGGGCTGCGGGGAACGTTCCGGCAGTAGATGGACGGATACTAGGCAGATCGGGGGTGGGTTGCCAAGCCCTGGCGGCGCTTGAAGGTACGCAGGCGACGGCGGTCCGGCACCTACGGCGCAACGCCGGGCCAGAAGTCCTCGGGCTTGCCGTAGTGCGTGAGGAACTGACGGGCATCCTCGCCCAGTCGCTCCCGCAGGCGGGACAACAATTCCGGCGGCCAGGCAAGAGGTCCAATTGGACGGCGCAGCCGGGTGCCCATCAGGAAGGCCTCGCGTCGTCCGGGCTCCATCGCGCGAAGCCATCGGGCAATGACCCGCTGGCGCTTAAGCAGGCGCAGGAGGCGCGTATCGCGGAGTTTGCTCTCCCCCAGGTTCAGGTGGAGGCCGGCCTCAGGCAACTGCAAATGCGCCGGCTCGACGCCGATGTGGAGACAGGCCTGTTTGAGCGTAGCCGTGGGATCTCTGCGCATGTCCTCGAAGAACAGAACCCGGATCTGCTCCGGCGCAAAGAGCGCCCTGTAGGGGGCGCTGCGCTGCCAATACAGTGAGTCGGCGAAGAGCCGGGGCATGGCATCCAAGGCTTGCGAGAGAGAAAACGGGCACTCGAGCCCGAAGAGATGCCCACTGTGGTGCATCTCGCGATAGCTCGAGAGCAGCCGCTCCACGGGATCCCGCGCGAGGATCAGCACGCGGCACTCCGGGTAGTGCCGCGCCAGCGCTTGCGCTGCAGCCTCGCCTTC
>Ga0315902_10012181_pt1 | contig 11216 bp, 9 predicted proteins | sample LakEriMetagenome_9_FD_203523 | JGI IMG/M metagenome (GOLD analysis project Ga0315902, IMG submission 203523) | Freshwater fungal communities from buoy surface, Lake Erie, Ohio, United States - Buoy 12 MA117 | ecosystem: Environmental > Aquatic > Freshwater > Lake > Lake biofilm | place: USA...
CAGAAGCTGGCCTCGCTGGGCGAGACGCGTCCGGTGCGGACGACGGTCCTGCGCGGGGGGGGCGATTTCAGCGACGCGGGGTGCGTCTTCAACCCCCGGCCGGGCTTTGGCCGGATGGCCTGGTCGCGGCAGAGGTTCGGTCCCGGACGGGTGTCGCTGGTCGGGGTGACCCATACGGTGGCCACCCGGCGCATCATCGAGGGGCTGCACGGGCTGATTTCGGAACCGGTGGAGGACTGGGACGCGATCATCTGCACGAGCCGGGCCGTGCATGCTGTCGTGACCCAGCACATGAAGGCGGAGACGGCCTATTTCCGGCGCCGTTTCGGGGCCGCGCGGGTGCCGCTGCCGCGTCTGCCGGTGATCCCTCTCGGGATCGACAGCGCGGCCTTTGCGCCGCAGCCGGGTGAACGCGAGCGGATGCGGGAGCGTTACGGGGCCGGCCGGGGGGCGCTGGTCGTGCTGACGGTCGGGCGGCTGTCGGTGGTGGAAAAGGCCAATCCGGTGCCGCTGTTCCTGGCGCTTGAGGATGTCGCGCGCGAGATCGGGGGGGACGCGGGCCGGGAGGTGCATCTGTGGATGACCGGCTGGGCGAGCCGCCCGGAGGAGGAGGCGCTGCACCGCGAGGGGGCAGTGGCCTTGTGTCCGTCGGTCAGGGTGACGCTGGTCGACGGGCGCGATGCGGATGTGCGGCGCAACATCTGGGCGGGGGCGGATGTGTTCACCTTGCCGGTCGATTCGATCCAGGAAACCTTTGGTCTGGTTCCTGTCGAGGCGATGGCGGCGGGGCTGCCAGTGGTGATGCCGGACTGGAACGGGTTCCGCGATACGGTCCGCCACGGCGAGACGGGGTTCCTGGTCCCGACGCGCATGTCGCCGGCCGGCGTGGGCCGGCTGATCGCGCAACGCTATGCCGAGGAGAAGGACAATTACCTGCAGTATCTGACGCTGGTGCAGGGTCAGGTGCAGATCGACGTGCGGGCCTATCGCGCGGCCTTTGTCGCGCTGGCGGACGATGCGCTGCGGGCGAGGATGGGCGCCGCCGGCCAGGCACATGTGCGGGCGAACTTCGACTGGGGCGCCGTGATTCCGCAATACCTGGACCTTGCGCGGATGCTTGCGGATGTGCGGCGGGACGCCGAGCCGACGACGCCGCCGCTGGGGCGGGTGGCGGTCAATCCGATGGAGATCGACCCCTTTGCGCTTTATGCCGATTACCCGACCGAGCCCCTTCAGCCGGGAACCTGGGTCGAACCGGGGCGCCCCGCGGACACGGAGTTCATCGAAATCTATGACCGGTTCAGCGGCCGCGGGCTGTACCGGCGGCAACTGATGAGCCCGCGCGACGTGCTGTCCGTCCATGCCGAGATCGTCCGGACCGGAGGGATGACCGTGTCGGCCATCGCAGAGGCGCTTGACCGGCGAATGGACTTTGTGATGTCGGCGGTGTTGTATCTGGCCAAGGTCGATCGCGTGCGGCTGCCCGAGATCGGACCGCGGCGGCAGGCGTGAGCATATCCTTCACCCTTTGCTGTCATGGACCCTGGCGGTCCTGACAGCCGGGGCGGCAGAGGATGGCCAGACCGGCAAAACGGGAGCGGCGTGATGCGGATTGCGGTGACATACGAAAACCCGATGGAGACGGGCCGCAGCGGGCCCGTGACCGTGGGCTGGATGCTGAACGAGCGCAAGGCGGGGATCGTCTATTATCCGCCCGAACGGGTCCGGTCGACCGACCTGAGCAAGCGGCATGCCAAGTCGGCCTCGCGCTGTCCGGCGGTGATCAACCTCGAAAGCCGGTATTTCGTGATCCGCTGTCCCTTCGACCTCAACATCGGCTTTGCCCGCGACGAGAAGGGCAAGGCGGTGCTGCGCAACCTGTCGGGCGAGGCGAGCGCGATCCGCGCCTCGAAGCTGGGCGAGAAGCTGCATGTCACGAACGAGGCGGAATGGCGCCGGCCCGAGGTGCCGACGATCCAGTTGGCGCTGCCTTATGTCTTTCTGGCCGACGAGCCGGTCTACATGAGCCAGGTCGCGCCCTTCATGCATTACCAGAAGGAGCCGCTGCCGGGGACGATCTTCGGCGGCCGGTTTCCGATCCATGTCTGGCCGCGCCCGATCATGTGGGCGTTCGAGTGGCATGACATCACCCGGCCGATCAAGGTCGCGCGGGGGGAGCCGCTGTTCTATGTCCTGTTCGAGACGATCCCACAGGATCGCGGCGTGGCCGTGGTCGAGGCCGAGGAGACCCCGGCACTGAAGGATTACATGGAGCTGATCTCGGGGGCGGTGAATTACGTCAACCAGACCTTTTCGCTGTTCGAGATGGCAGAGCAGCGGCGGCCCGAAGTGCTGGTCAGGCCCGTCGCGCGCCGCGGGGCCGAGCCGGAGTGACCGGAGCGGGTCCCGAGACCCTGCGCGACCGGGCGATCGCGCTGCACCGGGCCGGCAAGCTGGCCGAGGCGCGGTCTGTTTATGCCGCGCATCTGGCGGCGAAGCCCGACGATGCGGGCATGTGGTCGAATTATGGCGCGCTTCTGCGCAGCGAGGGGCGCAATGACCTTGCCCTGCTTGCGCAGGAGCGTGCGGTCGCGCTGAACCCGGCGGGGATGGCGCAGCTTGGCAACCTTGCCAATGCGCTTTCCGATCTTGGGCATTACGAGCGTGCGCTGGAGCTGCGCCGCGAGGTTCTGCGCCGCGCCCCGGCCGACCTGTCGCAGAAGGCGATGATCGGCAAGGCTTTGCGCGCGCTTGGCCGCTATGCCGAGGGGATCGCATGGCTGGAACAGGGGGTGGCGGATCATCCCGAAGAAACCGAACTGCGCATCCAGCTGTCGCTGACGCAGCTGGCCGCCGGCCGCTATGCCGAAGGGTTCCGCAATTTCGAGGTGCGCTGGCAGACCGGCGAGCTGAAGCCCCGGACCATGACGCGGCCGCAGTGGGCGGGCGATGACCTGACCGGACGGACGATCCTCGTGATGCCCGAACAGGGCTTTGGCGATGCCGTGACCTTTGCGCGTTTCCTGCCCGTGCTGCGGCGGTTCAACCCGGTCAGGGTGCTGCTTTACTGCGAAAAGCCGCTGCTGCGGCTGTTTCAGGGGGTGGCGGGTGTCGACTGGATCGGGCCCGAGATGCCGGCGGTTGCGGAGTACGACGTCTGGACCAACATGATGGACCTGCCCACCCGGCATTTCGCGGACGATTCCGGGATACCGCCGCCGGTCGAGCTGCATGTGCCCGAGGATTCCCGTGACCGGGCGCGGGCGATCACCGCGCCCTTTGCGGATGCCTTCAAGGTCGGCGTGGTCTGGTGCGGGTCGGTCACCTATCGCGGGAATGCCTTCCGGTCGTTCAGCCATGCCGAATTCCACCGGCTGCTTGACCTGCGGGGGGTGCAGCTCTTTTCGCTTTACAAGGGACCGGAGCTTGCTGCCTTCCATGCCGACGGGACGGCCGGGTTCATCGTCGATGCGGCCAGTACCGACCGCGACCTGGCCGATTGCGCCGGTATGATGACCGAGATGGATCTGATCGTCACCTCGGACACGGTGACGGCACATCTGGCGGGATCGCTGGGCCGGCCGGTCTGGACGCTCTTGCACTGGGACGCGTTCTGGCTCTGGCAGCTCGACCGGGAGCGGACGCCCTGGTATCCGTCGATGCAGCTGATCCGGCAGGACCGCCCGCGCGACTGGGCGGGCGTGATGGCGCGCGTGCGCGAGCGTCTTGCCGCGATGGTGCCGCCGTGAAGGCCGACATCCTCGTGCCGGTGTCGCCGGGAGAACTGGCCGACAAGATCACCATCCTGCGGCTCAAGTCCGCGCGGATCGCCGACCCGGCGAAGCTCAGCAACGTGCGCCACGAACTCGCGGTCCTGACGGACCTGGCAGAGCGCGAGATGGCGGCGGTCCCGGGCCTTGCGGCGCTGGAGGCGGAGTTGCAGGAGATCAATGCGGCGCTCTGGGACATCGAGGATGACATCCGGGCGGCCGATGCGCGGGGCGATTTCGGGCCGGCTTTCGTGGCGCTGGCGCAGGCGGTCTATCGCACCAACGACCGCCGGGCGGAGGTGAAGCGGCGGATCAACATGCTTCTGGGTTCGGCGATCGTCGAGGAGAAGTCCTACCATCCGCATGGGGCTCCTGCGGGATGACCGGGATTGCCGACCTGGTTGCCCGTGCGCAGGCCGATCTGGCCGAGGCCGAGGCAGCCCTTGTCGCCCGGCTTGCGCCGGACCGGACGCGCGCGCGGGCCGAGCTGGTGCGCCTGCTGCACGAGGTCCGCCGGATGCGCGATCCGGGATATCGCTATGCCTCGCAGGCGGGGCAGGATGCCGTGGTCGACCGGTTGCTGGGCGGGCGCCGGGACGGGGTCTTTGTCGATGTCGGCGGCTATGACGGGGTGACGGGGTCGAACACGCTGTTCTTCGAGCAGTTCCGTGGCTGGACCGGGATCCTGTGCGAACCGGTGCCCGACCATCATGCCGCGGCTGCGAAAGTCAGGCGCTGTCCCTGCCTGCAGGTTGCCGTGGCCGATTCCGACGGGACGGCCGAGATGATCGTGGTCCGGCGCGGTTTCACGCAGATGTCGGGGCTGGCCGGAAGCTATGACCCGGGCCTGCTTGACCGTGTCAGGGCCGATCCGCGCCATGCCGAAACCGTGATCGGGGTCGAGACGCGGACGCTTGGCCGGATCATGGACGAGGCGGGGATCGCGGTGGCGGATTTCGTCTCGCTCGACATCGAGGGGGCGGAGCTGGCGGTGCTGCGCAGCTTTCCCTTCGACCGTATCCGCGTCGGTATCTGGGCGATCGAGAACAACAGCGGCGGGGGAGAGATCGCGACCGTGATGCGGGCGCGCGGCTATGACCTGGTCGAATTCTGCGGTCCTGACGAATTGTGGCGGCATCGGGACCTTTCGCCGTGATTTGAGACGTCAAGCCGCCCTTAACCCGCGCGGCCCTAGGGCTGTGGTCGGGTGAGAAAAGGCGGGTGGGATGGCTGAACCGGGGCGCAACAGGCCGCTGGTCATCAAGCGCAAGAAGGTGATTCAGGGCGGCGGCCATCACGGCGGTGCCTGGAAGGTTGCCTATGCGGATTTCGTGACGGCGATGATGGCCTTTTTCCTGCTGCTGTGGCTTGTCAACGTGACGACCGAGGAACAGAGGGAGGGGATCGCCGAGTATTTCGCGCCGGCGGTACCGCTCAGCCCGACCTCGGGCGGGGGTGACGGCATGTTCGGCGGCGACAAGATGAGCGCGCCGGACAACATGCTGGCCGGCAGCGGCGATGTGCCGGCTCCGCCGGACGCCGATTCGGGGACGCCGCCGGACGCATCGGCCGCCGACAGGGCGGCAGAAGCCGCGGCGCTGGCCAGCCTTGCCGATGCGCTGCTGGGCCGGAGCGGCGAAAGCGAAAGGATGGACGAGCTGCTGCAGCATGTGGTGACGCGGCTGACCGACGAAGGACTGATCGTCGAAATCTTTGCCCGGCCCGGTGCCCCGATCTTTGACGGGGCCGGCGCCGAGCCGCTGCCCGTGCTGCGCGAGATCGTCGGGCTCACGGCCGAACTTGCGCGGATGGTGACCAACGATGTCGGGATCGATGCGCATCTGCCGGCGCGGTCGGTCCTGCTGGCGCGCAACCCTGTCTGGGAAGTGTCCTCGGACCGGGCCGATGCGGTGCGCCGTCTGCTCGAGGACGGGGGGCTTGATGCCGGCCGCGTCCACCGCCTCACCGGCCATGCCGACCGCAGCCCCCTGGCCGACGATCCTTCGGCACCGCGCAACGACCGGGTCGAGATCATTTTCCTGCGCCGCCATTAGGCCGCCGTTAAGCCTGCGGGCCTAATGACATCCCCGAGCATCAGCTGTCAGGAGGTAAAGCCCCGTGTCGATCTCGTCTTCGATGAATGCCAGCGTGGCCGGTCTTTCGGCCAATGCCGTGCAACTGGCCTCGATCTCCGACAACATCGCCAACTCCTCGACCTATGGCTACAAGCGGGTCGAGACCGATTTCAACGCGATGATCATCGACGAATCGGCGGCAACCTATTCGGCCGGCGGCGTGTCGACCGCCAACCTGCGCCTGATCGACGAACGCGGGCCGCTGGTGACCTCCTCCAATGCGACCGACCTGGCCATTCTCGGGGGCGGCATGCTGCCGATCACGACGATGGAACAGGCGCTGTCGGGCGATCCGAGCCCCGAACTGCATCTGACGACGACAGGTGCCTTCTACCCCGACAGGAACGGCTATCTGACGAACACATCGGGGTATGTCCTGCTGGGCTGGCCTGCGACCGAAGACGGGGCCGTCGGCAATTTCCCCCGTGACACGACCGTCGGGCTTGAACCGATCAAGATCGTGGCCAACCAGCTCAGCGGATCGCCGACCACCGCGGTCGAACTTGCAGCCAACCTGCCTGCGACCTCGACCGCCGCGGGTTCGACGGCGGGACCCGAGATCGTGACGATCGAGTATTTCGACAACATGGGCAAACCGGAGCGGCTGACGATCACGTTTTCGCCGACCGTCCCCGTTGCCGGGTCGTCGAACGAATGGACGATGGTGATCACCGACAGTGCCTCGGGCAATGCCGTGGTCGGACAATACGAACTCAACTTCGACGATTCCCGCGCCTCCGGCGGCACGCTGCTCAGCGTCACGACGGTGACAGGGGGCCCCTATGACCCCTCGACCGGGAAATTCGAGATCAGTGTCGAGGGCGGGCCGATCGAGGTCGACATCGGCCTTCCCGGGCAGTCCGACGGGATGACCCAGTGGTCGGACGAATTCACCCCGGTGCAGATGAACAAGAACGGCTTTGCCATCGGCATTCTCAGGAGCGTCGAGGTCGATGCGGACGGGCTGGTCTATGCCGTCTTTGACAACGGCCAGTCGAAGATCCTCTACCAGGTGCCGGTGGTCGATGTCCCCAACCCCAACGGCCTGAAGGCCGGGATGAACCAGACCTTTTCGGTCAGTCTCGAAAGCGGCCCCTTCTTTCTGTGGGATGCGGGAGACGGCCCCGCGGGCGAACTGAAGGCCTATGCCCGCGAAGGTTCCACCGTCGATGTCGCGGCGGAACTGACCCAGCTGATCCAGACGCAGCGCGCCTATTCGTCCAACGCCAAGGTGATCCAGACGGTGGACGAAATGCTGCAGGAAACGACCAATCTCAAGCGATAGCAGAGGGACGACCCGATCATGAGCCTGAGCTTCGCGGTAGCCAATGCGCTGAGCGGTCTGACCGCCGCGTCGCGCATGGCCGAGGTCATATCCTCGAACGTTGCCAATGCGCAGACCGAGGGATACGGGCGACGGGTTGTCGAACTTTCGGCACAGTCCGTCGGCGGGCGCGGCGCGGGGGTGCGGGTGGACGGTCTGCAGCGGGTGAGCGACCGGATGCTGACCGCCGACCGCCGCGGGGCCGAGGCCGGGCTTGCGGCCGGGAACCGGCGGCTCGACGCGCTGGAACGGATCGAGGCTGCGGCGGGCATCGGCACGGAGGGTGCCACGCTCGAAGCCCGCATCGCCGCGCTGGAAAAGGCGCTGACCGCGGCCGCCGGCGATCCGTCGTCGGATATCCGCCTTGCAACGGTGGTTTCGCGGCTTGGCGATGTGGCCCGCGCGGCGCGCGACGGATCGGATGCGATCAGGACCGAGCGCGAGCGTGCCGATGCCGGCATCGCGACGGCGGTCGAGACCCTGAACACCGCCCTGCGCGAGGTCGAGGTGCTCAACGATCAGATCAGCCGCGCCCGTGTGGCCGGCGACGATGCCCTGGGGATTGTCGATCAGCGTCAGCGGGTGATCGACCGGGTGGCCGTCCTTGTTCCGGTACGCGAACTCGACCGTGACGACGGGGCCGTTGCCCTGTTCACGGCGACCGGGATCAGCCTTGTCGATGTCCGGGCGTCGCAGTTCGGCTTTGCTGCGGCCCCGACGATCCTGCCCGACATGACCTTTGGCAATGGCGCGCTGGGCGGCCTGACCCTGAACGGAGAGCCCGTGCCCGGCAGCGGTGCGGCCGGCCGGATGACGGGCGGCAGCCTTGCCGCGCTCTTTGCCCTGCGCGACGAGGAACTGCCCGCGCGCCAGGCCTCTCTGGATGGCGTCGCGCGTGACCTGATCGAAAGGTTCGAGGATCCGCTGTCGGACCCGACCCTGCTGCCCGGGGACGCGGGCCTCTTGACCGATGCGGGCGCGGCGCTGGACCCCGGCCTGACCACAGGGCTTGCCGGCAGGCTGGCGGTGAATGCGGCGATCGATCCGGCAGAAGGTGGGGCTCTTTTCCGGCTGCGTGACGGCGTCAACGCCTCGGTCGCGGGTCCGGTCGGACGGGGCGACCAGCTTGACGCCTGGCTGGATGCGCTGGCGGCGCGCCGGCCTCTGGCCGCCGGGGGCACCGCCCGCAGCGCCGCCGGCCATGCCGCCGCCGCGTCTGCAGAGATCGGCGCCGCGCGGCTTGCCGCCGAGGAAAGCACCGGCTTTGCGGCCGCCTATTTCAACGGGCTGAAGGAACGGGAACTCGCGCTGGGCGTCGATACCGATGCCGAGATGCAGGCCCTGCTCCTGGTCGAGCAGTCCTATGCGGCCAATGCCCGCGTGATCGAGACCATCGACGACCTGTTCCGCAGACTGATGGAGATCTGACGATGCCCATGACCCCGATCGGCGATCTTGCCGGCGGCTTTGCCAGCCGGCTGAACATGACGCGCGTCAAGGCCGATCTGGACAGGCTGACGACCGAAATGTCGACCGGCAGGCCGGCCGATCCGGTTGCCCATGTCGGGGGCGATACAGCCCGGGTTGCCCATATCGCGCGCGACATCGAGATGGCGCGGGCCCGCGCCTCCGCTGCAACGGGCCTTGGGCAGACCCTGGCCGTGATGCAGACGGTCATGGACGGTCTCGAAGGGCTTCGGGACGGGCTGGAACGGCTGGTCGTGCCGCTGACGCCCGCCAGTCCGGCCGCCGAATACCGGCGTGCGGGTGAAGCGGGTGCCGGCGCCTTCCGCGACATCGTCGGGCGGCTGAACACGGCTCACGGCGGGAATGCTCTCTTTGCCGGGACCGCCACCGACGGGCCCGCGCTGGCCGATGCCGATGCGATGCTGGCGTCGCTGTCGGCCGCGGCGAACGGTGCGGTGACCGCGTCGGATGTGACGGATGCGGTTGATGCCTGGTTTTCCGACCCGGCGGGCGGATTTGCGACCATGGGCTACCTTGGCGACAGCGGGGCCCCGCTGGCCCGGCGGCTTGACGAGGAACTGACGGTGACGGTCACGCCGCGGGCCGATGACCCTGCCTTCAGGGAGCTTCTGCGTGCCTCGGCGATCCTCGCGCTTTCGGCCGATCCGGCGCTGGGCCTGGCTCCCTCGACCTCGGCCGCGCTGGTGACGGGGGTCCTTGACGACCTGATCGGAGCTGCGCCGCTGCTGACCGGCCTGCGCGCCGGGGTCGGCCTTGCAGAGGAGCGCACCGCCGAGGCCGTGACCCGCCACACGGCGCGTGTGGCCGTGCTCACCGTCGCGCTGAACGAGCTCACGCTGGCCGATCCCTATGCCACCGCCATTGCCCTGAAGGAGACGGAGACCCAGTTGCAGACCCAGTTCGTGCTGACCTCCCGGCTTTCGGGGCTCAGTCTGGTGAATTTTCTCAGATGACCGCTGTCCTGCGGCTGTTTGCCCCCATCGTTCTCGTGCTGGCTGCGACGGCGGCGCTCGCCGTTCCCGTCCGGCTGAAGGATCTCGTGGAATTCGACGGGGTCCGCAGCAACGACCTTGTCGGATACGGTCTGGTCGTCGGGCTTGACGGCACCGGCGACGGCCTGCGCAATTCCCCCTTCACCGAAGAGATCATGGCCAACATCCTGGAACGTCTGGGGGTCAATGTCTCGGGCGAACAGTTCCGTCCGCGCAATGTCGCGGCCGTGATCGTGACGGCCACCCTTCCGCCCTTTGCCCGCGCGGGAAGCCCCGTCGATGTCACCGTGTCGGCCATCGGGGATGCGTCGAGCCTCTTGGGCGGCACGCTGATCATGACGCCGCTCAATGCCGCGGATGGCGAAATCTATGCCGTGGCGCAGGGCACCGTGATCGCCGGCGGCATCACCGCCGAAGGCGAGGCGGCACGGGTCACGCAGGGTGTCCCGACCTCCGGGGTGATCCCGGCCGGTGCGACGGTCGAACGCGAGGTCGCCTTTGAACTCGGTTCGCTCAGCGCGGTCAGGCTGGCGCTGCGCGCGCCGGATTTCACCACGGCGGCGCGGATCGAATCGGCCATCAACCAGGAATTCGGCGCCCGGGTTGCCACGATGGAGGATTCGGGGACCGTGACCTTTGACGTCTCCCGCGCAGCCGGCGGATCGGCCGCCCATGCGATCCAGCGGATCGAGAATATCCTGGTCGAACCCGAACAGCGGGCGCGGGTAGTGGTCGACCAGCGTTCGGGCACGATCGTGATGGGCGAGGATGTGCGGATCAGCCCGGTCGCGGTCAGCCAGGGCAGCCTGACTATCCGTGTCGAGGAAGCGCCCCTCGTGGTGCAGCCCAATCCCTTTGCCGAGGGCGAGACTGTCGTCGTGCCGCGGACCAACGTGGGCATCCAGCAGGCCCCTGGCACGGGTCTTGCCGAAGTGCGCGGCGGCACGACGCTGTCCGAGGTTGTCGCTGCGCTGAATGCGCTGGGCGTCGCGCCGCTGGACATGATTGATATCCTGAAGAGCATACGAGCCGCCGGCGCACTGCATGCGGATTTCGTGGTCTACTGACCGCGGCGCCCCGCCATGGTGCGCGGGCAGCAATCCGCCGTCTTCGGGGCGAGGCCATCGCGCGGAAAGGTCAGGTCCCGGGCGGGGTTGCGCTGTGCCGCGCCGGTCCGGCAGTGGCGGCGCGGTCCGGGAGGCGCGGGCATCAGGCGACACGGGGAGGTTCTGGGCGGGGTTGCGCTCTATCGTGGCGGTCCTGCGGCGGGGACAGGACAGTCCGGGAGGCGAGGCCCTCAGGCGGCGCAGGGCGGTCTTGGGGCAGGCCGGTCCGTGCCTGTCTGGCGTGGCCAGGGCTGTGGTGTCTGGTGCGCCCGGGGTGTGGGCGTCTTTCTGGGTGAGATGGACAGGGCGAGGGGCCGCTTGCGGGAGCGTCGTCTTGCAGTCTGCCAGACACGCCGGCGTGATTCGGGTGTGGAGCGGTCGGGGTGGTCCGGGAGGAAGGG
>Ga0315902_10012182_pt1 | contig 11215 bp, 22 predicted proteins | sample LakEriMetagenome_9_FD_203523 | JGI IMG/M metagenome (GOLD analysis project Ga0315902, IMG submission 203523) | Freshwater fungal communities from buoy surface, Lake Erie, Ohio, United States - Buoy 12 MA117 | ecosystem: Environmental > Aquatic > Freshwater > Lake > Lake biofilm | place: USA...
CGGGGTGGTCAGACAGGCCCAGCGGGTGCGGCGGGTGCCACGACGGGTCGGTGATGGTGCGCATCAGATGCTCCTCGTGATGGCCGCCCCGATGCTCCAGACGAAGCAGTAGAGAGCGGCGGTCATTGCAGCCCACGCGATGGTGGTGGCGATCAGTCGAGCCCAGCTATGGGCGGACAGGGTGCGGAGGGGTTCGGGGATCATGCGGGGACGAGCCTCCCGGCTTCGGCGCGATACCAGGTGTCGGGCTTGATGCCGTCTTCGCCGACGTACCCGACTGCAAACCGGACGCGCTTACCATCGTGGTAAGGGATGCAGATTGCCCCGCCCTCTCCGGCCTTGACGCACGCATTATTGCCAGCGCAGGAGACAACTGCGTCCTTTCCAGACGCCTCGATCCGGGCGGAGTTGCCGCTGGAGCCGATCCGGGCGAAGTTGCCGCTGGAGCCGATCCGGGCGGAGTAGCCGCTGGAGCCGATCCGGGCGGAGTCGCCGCTGGAGCCGATCCGGGCGGAGTCGCCGCTGGAGCCGATCTGGGCGGAGTTGCCGCTGGAGCCGATCCGGGCGGAGTAGCCGCTGGAGCCGATCCGGGCGGAGTAGCCGCTGGAGCCGATCTGGGCGAAGTTGCCGCTGGAGCCGATCTGGGCGGAGTTGCCGCTGGAGCCGATCCGGGCGGAGTCGCCGCTGGAGCCGATCTGGGCGGAGTCGCCGCTGGAGCCGATCCGGGCGGAGTTGCCGCTGGAGCCGATCCGGGCGAAGTTGCCGCTGGAGCCGATCCGGGCGGAGTAGCCGCTGGAGCCGATCTGGGCGAAGTTGCCGCTGGAGCCGATCCGGGCGGAGTCGCCGCTGGAGCCGATCCGGGCGGAGTTGCCGCTGGAGCCGATCTGGGCGGAGTTGCCGCTGGAGCCGATCTGGGCGGAGTCGCCGCTGGAGCCGATCCGGGCGGAGTTGCCGCTGGAGCCGATCTGGGCGGAGTTGCCGCTGGAGCCGATCCGGGCGGAGTCGCGGCTGGGGTTATCACCCTTGCCCCTCGTTGCGGCGATCACCCAATCCACGGCAGCGCGGATCATGTCGGGCAACCGCACCTCGGCCTCGATAGTGATGCGCCCTCCGGCGATCTTGGTGTCGCCGCCGCAGCGGGAAAGCTCGCCGCCGAGCGTCACCTTGGCGAAGCGGTTGTCCTCGCCGAAACTGTAGTGGCCCCACACGTCCATAGGGCTCTCGCAAGCGTGGAAGCCGCTGCGGCACGCCTCGACCCTGCCAGTGTGCTCGTAGGTCTTGCCGACCTCAAACTGATGCCCCCGGCACTGGAAGTTTTTGTCAAAGCCCTTCCACGCGACTACAGTCTGTTCCTCCTTGGCGGTCTTGGTTTTGCGCTGCATGGCGCGTCCTTTCTTGTGTTCGGGGATCATGCCGCACCCTCCGGCCACCGGGCGCCCACGATCCCGCAGGCGATGGCGAACGCATCGCCGGACTTCGGCGGCTCCGGCTCGCGGATGCGCTGGACGATGCGCAGCGCCTCGGTCAGCAGGTGCTCGGCCTCTTCCAGCGCCGTCTCGCGCCGGGCGTCGGACCGCACGTCATCGCCGTCGAACGCCAGCACGATGGACAGGTTGTGCGCAGCGTCGTTAGCGAACGACCGGGCGCGGGTCACGTCGCGGGGCGATGGATGGGGCGGCCGGGTCATCCGACCACGCTCCCGTTGTAAGCCCAGAGCGTCCCGTATTCACGGCGCTCATCGACCTCGAAGGTGTAGCCGTCGTCCTCGTCCTCGTCCTCGTCGTCGGCGGTGTCGTCGTCGTCGCGTTCAGAGGCCTCCGCCATCAAGCGGGCGACGTATTCGCCACGCTGGTGATCGTAACGGGTGAAGACGTGAGCGTCATGCCGGGCGCGGGCCTTGGCAAAGACGCGCTCTACGTGGGCCACGGCATCGTCAACGATGCGTTTGCGTTCCTCGGGGGTCATTGGGTAGCTCCGTGTTGTTGGAGCTACGTAACCGACCGTTACGCGACTGGTCAAGCGAAAAGTAACGCGCCGTTACTCGTTTTTGTCAGGATGGATTTTGGCGGCGATATGCGCGGACGGCGAGGAAGCCCATCAGGGCGGCAACAGCGCCATACGTGATCGGGCTCAAGCCCACATCGAATGGGCCGCCGTCAGCGTTGCCCCAGCCGTAGATAGTGACGCACACCACATAGGCCGCGACGTGCCCAGCTACGATAGCGTTCGGATCGGGCAAGAAGCGCCGCGCTAGCCTCGTGAGGCCCCAGCTGAAAACGGCGATGAACAGAAACGCGCCGACCAAATGGCCCGCGATTGTCCCAAGCCACCAAGCCATAACGCCCTCCGTCCGCTTTTGTCGTATGCTCTAGCTAGCTTTCAGCAGCGCAATGATCGCATCGGTCGCTGCGGCGCGCCGAGCCTCCGGGGCCTCGCGTAGGGCGTCGATTAGTGTGCGTTCGGTCGGGGATAGCTGAGCGGCCCCAACGTCGTCCGGCTGGCCCCGACCGGTCATTAGCCATTCCCAGCTGACGCTAAACTTGCGACCAAACTGGATCGCCCGCTGGTGGCTAAGGGCGGTGTGTTTGCTCGCCCCAGGTGGGCGCTCATAGGCCCGGTATGTGTGAGCCGCCATGCCGAGGCTTTCAGCCGCCGCGCCAGCGTCTGGCTTGATGCCGCGTTGCTCCTGCCATCGCACGCGCGCCCAGCGCAAACGCTCATGCGGCTCCCGCAGGTTTTCCAGCCGGGGATCTTCCATGTGACGCAGCGTAACGAACGCGAGGTAACCGCGCGGAATATCGCGTTGACAAGCCGCGTAACTTTGCGTTACGTGTAGCGCCATGACTCATGCAGACTTGATCGAGGCCAAGGGCGGCGCGGCGAAGGTGGCGGAAACCATCGCGGTTCCCGCCGTCACGGTCCGCATGTGGAAGTATCGCCGAAGCATTCCGAGGGCCGCGTATGCGGAACTGTTGCAGGCGTTTCCCGACATCACCTTGGACATGCTGAAAGCCGGGGAGACAAGCAAGCTCGCAGCATGACCCCACCAGTTCAGCGCTGTCCCCTTCCAGCGCTGACGGCCGCCGCTCCTCCCCTCCCCCGTGTCGGAGCGGCGGCCACCCCATTCGGAGAAAGATGACATGAAGACCATAGACGACACGGCCCTGATTTCAGCGTTCATCGCAGTGTGGACCGGCCAGACGGATAAGGTTCGGGAGCCTGGAAGGTTCCTCATCAAGCGTATCGGCGACGGCGTTGTGGTCCTGCCGGGTGTCACCCCGGAAATCGAACGCGCCGCCAACGACCTGAACACCGCCGCATAAATCATCACACAAACAGACATACGGGGAGCTACGGATGCACGCTAACACATTCACTGCATGGGCGAGAAAGCTGGTCGGCTTACGTGCTGGCGGGCGAGTAGCCGAAATTGAACAAGCCCGCGCTGACTTCGCGAAAGCCTATACGGAACACCGGGTTGCCTGCAAGCGGCAGGACTATCGCCGGATGGGCGACGCCGCCGCCAGACTTCGCGCCGCCAATCGCCAGCTTCTGCAAGCGGAGGTGCGTTCGTGAAGATCAAGGTCTCTGTCGAGGAATGCGCCCAGCGCCGGGACGGCCTGTGGCTGATCAGCTACCGGGCCAATGGCTGGATGCACATCGCCACGTCGAAAGAGCCCCAGCCTGTCGGGCGGGATGTGTTCGTTGAAGACGGGAAGGTGGTCGGATGAACTGGACCCCTGAAATGGAGGCCCGCCTTCGGTTCCTGAGCACGAAGGGCTGGTCCTACTCGGAGATCGGGCGCGATCTGCGCGTCAGCCGCAGCGCCATCGCGGGCAAGATTTCGCGCCTCGGCATCGCGCGGACGCCCGGCGACGGCATGGCCCGACGCCTTGGGGCGCTGGCATCTGCCAGCCGCTCGCGGAGCGTCTGGACGGCGGAAATGGACGCGGTGCTGCGGGAGATGGTGGCGCAGGACGCCACTACCCGGAGCGTAGAGCATCGGCTGGGCGTGGCGCGTTCCACTGTCAACGCGCGCGTCAAGAAACTGGGCCTCAAGTGGAACCGTCAGTCTGGTGGTCAACCCCGCCCGCGCCGCGACCCCTCGATCCCGAAGCCGAAGCCGGAGCCCAAGCCGAAGACCTCTTCGGACTTCGATGCGGCCCGCGCCAAGGCCAGCGCGTCGTTCCTGGCCCCCGCCCCCGCCGACGCGATCCCGCTTGTGGGCCGCGCTTTCGGTCAATGCGCTTGGCCGGTGGGGACCCCGGACACGCCCGGCGAACAGCTTTGCTGCGGCCATGCCGTGCAAGAGGGCTCGCGGTTTCAATACTGCCCCGACCACATGCGGCTGTCGTTTCAGCCCGGCACGGCGCGCCCCGGTGACTTTGGCAAGATGGCCAGCATCGGCACCGCCCGCGCCCCGGTCCAGCGTGATGAGCGCGAGCCTGACCTTTGGGAAATGGCCGCCTGAACTAGAACAAACCTGGAACATCGACCCGCCCGTGAGATGGTGGGCCAAGCAGAGAGACACACATGGCCAAGATGACCCCTTACCGGAAGGCAGTCGCCAAAACCGGCACCTACAAGGCCCGCGACGGGTCGGAAAAGAGCCGATATGTCAACGTCGGGACCCTATTCCAATACGAGGACGGCGGCCTGTGCCTGAAGCTGGACAGCGTTCCCGTGGGCGACGGCTGGAGTGGTTTCATCTCGTTCTTTGAGATCGACCAAAAAGACGGCCAGCAGCGCAAGCCGGAAGCGTCGCAGAGCGGCGGATACGATCTCAACGACGATGTGCCCTTTTAGGACGCGGACGGATGAAAAACCGCGCCCCTAAAGCCTTTGACGTAGTGGACGGCAAGATCGACCGGGACCGAGAGCGTGCACGGTCTGCCGAACAGGCCAGGCACATCGAGGCCGCCGCCTACCATGCGTCACAAGCCCGCCTGCACCGGGTGGAAGGGGCCAACCTCGAACCCCACGCCAAGGGAGAGCTTCGCGCCCTCCGGGACGTGCTGACGGCCCACACAGACGCCGCCGGGGCCTCGTCCCTGATCGCCAGCATGGCGGTTCAGAACATCGTCCGGGCCCCCGTGGCGAGGGCAGAGGCCGCGAGGCTGTTTTCCCGCCTATCCGCCAATGACGACACGACCGGAGACGCCGCATGAGCGACGACCTGACCCATGACGAGCGCATGACCGATCACCAAGGGCAGGAGGGCTCAGGCCTTCTGGTCGTTGACGGCCAGACCATCCCGGCGCGGTTCCATCCGCTTGCCGAGCTGTTCCCGATGATCAGCGGAGAGGCGTTCAAGGCGCTTGTGGATGACGTGCGCGAGCACGGTGTGCGCCGGCCGATTGTCCTCCTCGACGGGATGATCCTCGACGGCCGCAACCGCTACATGGCGGCGCGCGAAGTTGGGGCCGCGTGTCTCGTGGTCGAGTTCACCGGGAACGATCCGGTCGCCTACGTCATCAGCGAGAACATCAACCGCCGCCACCTGACCGACAGTCAGCGGGCCATGGTCGCGGCGAAGATCGCCAAGCTGGATCGCCGAGACACGCTCATCCAAAACCGTTCCGCAGATTTGCGGAACGGGCTCTCGACGGCGCAGGCTGCGGCCCAGCTCAACGTGTCCACCCGCACGGTTGAGACGGCCAAGGCTGTTGTCCGCGACGGCGCACCGGAGCTGGTGGCGGCGGTTGAGTCTGGCGAGGTCGCGGTCACCGCCGCCGCCGAGGTCGCCAAACTGCCCGAGGCCGAACAGGTCGAGATCGTCTCCAAGGGGCCGGGGGCCGTGCGCGAAGCCGCCAAGGCCGTGAGGCAGGAGCGGACGACGAAACCGGCCGCCCCCGCGGAGCCGACAAGCCCGGTCGATCCGGAGCGCCGCGCCTTGGCGAAGATGACGACCGAAGGCCTGATCGACGAGGTCATCGGGCTGCGGGCCAATCTGGCAGACGAGAAGGCGAAGTCGGCGAAGCTCAAGGAGGAGCGTGACGAGCTGAAGGCCCATCTCAAGGAGGCTCAGGCCACGGACGGCGGTCGGACGGTCGCCAATCTCCGCCGTGAGATCACGACTCTGAAGGGCCGCCTCGACCAGTATCAGACCGACGCCAAGCGCTACGAGTATCGGGCCAAGAAGGCCGAGGCGCGGGTCAAGGAGCTGGAGAACACCCCGATTGACATGGGTGCCCTGTGAGCATCCTCGCCCGCATCCATGCCAACGGCGGCGACGTGATCCGGCGGGAGTGGCGCTTCACGTTGAAGCGCGGACGCCTCACGACCGAAGCGCTTGACTGGCTCCGCGCCGCCGGGCGCTGGCGCATGGCCTGCCGCGAGGTCTGGCCGATCCTCGACCTGTGGGAGGAGCGCGCGGCCATTCGCGAGTTCGACGGCGGCATGTCCCGCGCTGAGGCCGAGGCCGCCGCATACGCGGAGGTTGGCACATGCTGACCCTGGTGGACGCCAAGGAAATCGTCCTGCGCCCCTATCAGCTCGATGCTGTCGAGGGGCTGCGGGTCCAGCTCAGGGACGGCAAGAAGCGCCTGATCCTGTGCGCCCCGACTGGGGCCGGCAAGACCGTGCTTGCCGCCCACCTGCTGAGACAGGCGGACCAGAAGGGCGGCTATGCCCTGTTTTTGGTCGATCGCGTTGCACTGGTGAACCAGACCAGCGAGACGCTTGACGGCTATGGCGTCGGCCACGGCATCGTTCAGGGCATCAACCGACGCTGGGCACCGCGCGAGAACGTTCAAGTCTGTTCGGTCCAGACCCTTGCCCGGCGGAGCCTGCCCCGGTCCCCGTCCTTGATCGTGTATGACGAGGCGCATTGTCAGTATGCTGCGACGCTCAAGTTCATTGCCGACCACCCCGAGGCCGTGGCTATCGGCCTGACCGCCACGCCGTTCACCGCCGGGATGGCGGACCATTGGGAGGGGATGGTCAACGTCACCACCACCCGAAAGCTGATCGACGACGGGTTTCTGGTCGAGCCGAAGGTCTATATTGCTCGCTCCCCAGACGAGAGCGAATACAGCCGCAACAGCTTTGGCGAGTTCTCCGACGAGAGCGCAGCGTCGGCCGGGATCAAGATCGTCGGTGACGTAGTTGCGGAATGGATCGCCAAGACCAACGAGCACTTCGGCGGCCCGGCCAAGACCATCGTCTTCTCCCCGACCGTCGAGCATGGGCGCGAGTTGTGCGCCGCCTTTGCCGCCGCCGGGTTCAACTTCCAGCAGATCAGCTACATGGACCGCTCCGACGAGGAACGGGCGGGCAAGATCGCTGAGTTCCGCCGTCCGGACAGCCTCATTCACGGCCTGGTGTCATGCGGCGTTCTGACGAAAGGCTTCGACGTTCCCGACGTGCTGGTGGGCATCTCGTGCAAGCCCTACCGCAAGAGCCTGTCGAGCCATATTCAGGAGATCGGCCGCATCATGCGGACCTGTCCCGGCAAGGCCAAGGCCCTGTGGCTCGACCACTGCGGCAACTTCGAGCGGTTCGCCGTGGACATGTATGACGTATGGGACAACGGCGCGGGCGAGCTTTCGTCGGCGGCGAAGCGGGACAGCGTCGCACGTGAGCGCGAAGTCAAGAACCGCGAGCCGCTGAAGTGCCCGGAATGCGGCGGCGGTATGCGCGGCAACGTCTGCACCGCCTGCGGATGGGAGCGGCCGGCGCGCTCGGAGATCCAAGCCGTCGCGGGCGAGCTTAAAGAGTTCGACCCGAGCAGCCTGGGCATGGAGCCTCGCGGCGGTCTGCGGGCTGAATGCCTCAAGAACCCGCGCCTGATATGGAACGCGGCCCTCAACTACTGCGCCGCCCACACCAGACAGGGCGAGGACCACGCCCGTCGCTGGGCCTACGGCATTTTCCGGGGTGTCTATCCCGGATCGAAGCTGCCGAGTGGATGGTATGGGGCCCGCATTCCCGCCGTGGTCGATGCCAGCGCCTATTCGCTGGTCGAGCGTGAGACCGCGCGCTTCCGCAAGAAGAGCCCGATGCGGAGGGCGGCATGAGCGCGCTTACGCTGGAGGAGGCCATGCGTCAGGCCTGCGCTGCGGTCGGCATCGAGCCGCCGAAGCATCGGCTTGTCCCGGGGCGATGGGTTCGCACCGACTCCAAGGGCAAGAACGGCAAGAACGATGCGGCCGTGAAGCTGGACGACGACCAGCGCGGAGGCATGGCCTACAACTACCAGACCGCTCAAGGGCAGCGGTTCCATGTCAACGGCGCGAACGACAATTTCGTGCCCCGACTGCCCAAGCGTGATCCGATTAAGGAGCGTCATCGGGAACATGAGCGGGTCGAGATCGAGCGGACCTGTGACCGCATCGTCCGCGCCTGCCGTTTGGACGTTCATCCCTACCTGAAGCGCAAGGGCTTCCCCGACGAGATCGGCCTAGTCATCGACGACCCGCGCGAATGCTTCCCGGTCGGGTGTCTGGGTGATCTTCTCCGCAAGACCATGCCGGAGGGCGACGGGCCGCTCCTCATCATCCCGGGTCGGATCAATGGCAAGCTCACGACCGTCCAGTTCATCACCCCCGAGGGCGTCAAGAAGAACATCTTCAAGGGCGTGATGGGTGGCGCGTCGCACCGGATCGCCACGGGGCGCGACACTTTAGTCTGCGAGGGCATCGCCACGGCCTTCAGCGTGCGGGCCGCCCTGCGCCTTCTTGGCGTGCAGGCGACGGTCCTGTCCGCCTTCTCCGCGTCAAACGTGTGCAAGGTCGCCGAGGGCATTGCCGGTAGCCAAATCGCTGCGGACCACGATAGGCCGGTAGAGACGCTGGAAGGCCTTGGCGCGGGTGAGTTCTACGCGCGCCGGTCGGGCCGGAAATGGGTGATGCCGGAAATGGTCGGAGACTGGAACGACATGCACCAGTCTCAAGGTCTGAGGGCGGTGGCCCTCAAGCTGAGGGAGGCCATGGGATGAGATCGAGAACCCCCGCCTTCTCTGACGGCGGGGCCGGCCTGGCGGACGGTTTTAAGACAGTGGCGCCAGGTGCAGGAAGCCCACCACGGGGCGGGACCACAGGCAAAGCGCAGTCCGAAAGAGAGAAGCGCGGTCCCCGGCACAGTGACGATGGTGTCGCAAGTAGCTCTCGACGGTCTGGGGGTAGTCACCCCACCAGATCGGCCAAGGCGACGGCTCGGCTCCGGCCAGCAAGATCGCGGAGGCATGGGGACCGACCTCGGAGCCGAAAGGCCCGGGGCTGGTCGTCCTATGCCTTTTGCTCAGGCTCTCTCCATCCAGCAAATCAGTATAGAACTACAGATACAGAACTAGAGGTGACGATGCTTCGGATGAATGACTGCATGTATCGCGTTCTCGCTGACGGCCTGATCAATCGAGCCGAGCAACTGCCTCACAAGCATCCTGTGGCGCGCCACTTTCGGGATGCGGCGGCCTCTCTGCTGGACGCGGACATGCACCTCAACGCGGCCAACGATCAGCACGAGGACGCCGCCGCATGACCCGCGACAAGCTCACCCAGCGCATAGCTGACAGGATATTCGCCCACCTACCCTCGGCCACCTCGAAGGAAGCCCAAGCATCACACCGGCTGGCGGATCGGGCGGCGGCCGGGGTTGTCGAGGCGCTGGCGCAGATCGCCCATGTCAAACCACAGACCACGGAAAGGTTCGGCCGGCAATGACCAGACGCAAGCGTGCCAAGCCCTACGACCCTGCACACGCGGTGGCGGCGGACAACGACCACCACACCCACGACCAAGGAGCTGCAGCTTGAAAGCCTCAACCCCGCGTTTTCAGAGCGTCAGCGAAATGGAGGCTGGAGTCTATCGCCGGTTCAAGCTGGTCGAGTGCGGACAGTGCGGGTTCATCGGCCGGGTCAACGACGCGACGACGGGCGGTATGCCGCCCGAGCTGACGCAAAAAAAGTTTCAGCAAATGGGATGGGTGATTGGCCAGAAGGCCGGTCGCGATGAATGTCCCAAGTGCGCCGCCAGTCCCGCCAAGCCCCGCCCGAAGCCCGCCCCAGAGGAGCCCGTGATGGCCGAACAGCCCCGCCAGCCTACGTTGGATGACCGCCGCCGCATCCGCGAGGCCCTTTTCGCGCACTACGACGAGGAGGCCGGTCGCTACACCAAGGCGCACAGCGACAGGTCTGTAGCCGCGTCGCTCAAGGTGCCGTTCGCATGGGTTTCTCAGTTGCGCGAGGCCCTCGGCTTCGGACCTGACCGCAACGAGGCGGCCGATGCGTGGCAGGGCGAGATCAAGGCCATCCGCGAGGCCATCAAAACGGCACAGGACGAGGTTCTGGCCGACGCCGCAGGACGGTTCGACGCGCTCGATAAGCGCCTCGCCGCCTTGGAGCGCAGCGGCTCGAAGGGGATCGCAGCATGACCCGCCGGAAAAAGCACAAGCCCGCCGATCCACAGGCCATCGCCAAGGCCCGAATGGAGCGGGAGGCCAGCCGCGAGATGGCGGAGGCCATCGCCCGCCAGCCTGACGTCGTGGTCAACCGTGACCCTCGCACGGGGGTCATGGTGTCGGCCATGCGGCGCAGCTGCTTTGCCCTGCTGCTGAAGCCCCTGAGCCCGGAGGAACAAGCGGTGAACTGGTTTGAGCTTCTGGTCCGGCAATCACGCGGCGAGGCGGATCGGCAGTTTGACGACGGCATCCGGGCGGCGAACGACTGCTGGTCTGGCAATGGCCTCACCGACGCCATGCTCATTGCTGCGGACAAGCTGGCCGTGGTCCGGGCGTTCATGCCGGCCAAGTCCTATGCCCTCCTGCTGGCCCTTGTGGAGCCTGACGCGGGCATGGGGGCCAACTGGCGTCACCATGTCCTGTCGATCTACCGTGAGGTCAACCCGGTTGCACAGGGAGCGCGGGTCAAGGCTGCTGCGGAGGTTCTGGCATGGGTGTGGGATAACTTCCCGCTGCTGGAGCGGGCGCATGGGAGGCGGGCGGCTTGACCCTCAAACGAATCAGTGCGACAAAAGGTAGAGACGCGCTTTGCGCCGTCGATCCAGCACAATCCGGCTAAGCCCGAGCTACGGCGCAAAGCTAGACCGGATGGGATGCGGGATCGGCCAGTGATTTTCGGGCTTCGGCCCGCACGATAACCATCTCCCGCTTAGGGACGCGGCACAGGCTAACGCCCCTGTCGCTGTCGGCAGGGACAAAAGCGCGCGGACCGAAGTTCCTCGGTCGCCGCGCACAAAACCCCCGAACACAATCGCCC
>Ga0315902_10012183_pt1 | contig 11215 bp, 5 predicted proteins | sample LakEriMetagenome_9_FD_203523 | JGI IMG/M metagenome (GOLD analysis project Ga0315902, IMG submission 203523) | Freshwater fungal communities from buoy surface, Lake Erie, Ohio, United States - Buoy 12 MA117 | ecosystem: Environmental > Aquatic > Freshwater > Lake > Lake biofilm | place: USA...
AGTCTGCTCTTCGGAAGCCCCGTCATCGACTTGGGACTGCTTCGGTCCCTGGGTCGAACCCTGCTTGCCGGCGGATCCCTTTGGGGTCGCCCGTTCGGGCTTGGGCCCGGTCGACTTGGGCTGTTCGGCTGAGTCGATGGAATCGCCCTCGTCACCGTCCCCGGAGTTGCCCCGGGACGACTCAGCCCCCGATTCCCCGGGTGCCTTCTTCCCGTCACGCCCCGTCCGTGTGGAGGACGCCTTCGCACCGGCGTCTGGCTTCGTCTTTTCGGACTCGGAAGCTCCACGATTCTCTTCGGGCTCGTCGGCGGAAGGACTCTCTTCCGCACCGTCGGATGCCGAGGAACCTTGTTTGTCTCCAGTTGGTGTCCGGGAAGACGAGTCTGGCTGGCGTTCTTCGCGGTTCAGCAGCCGCTCGAGCTGATTCTGAAACTCGGCCTGTTCGTCGGCGTCATTCGCGTCGGTCCGATCTTCCGGGTTCTTCGGCTGTGTGTCGCCGTCGTCACCGGGCTCCGACCCGCGCCCAACCAGATCTTCCGACTGGGGCCTGGATTCGGTCGACTCGGTTTGCGGCTGTTCCGCCTCCTGCGGATCGGCCGCCTCACCGGGATTCGGATTCGACGGAGTGGCGGCCAGATCGTCGGCCAACTGTTGTCGCGCATCGGCCAGGTCTTGTTGGGTCTGCTGATCGCTGTCGAACGGTTCCTGGATCAGCAGGCTGAGCCGCGGAGTATTGGTGCGATTGGCCACGGGCTGCCGATTGTCCCGGGCTTCAATCCAGTATTGGACCCGCTCACCCGGCTGCAGCCCCAGACGTCCCAGATCCCATTCCCAGGTTCGTTCGAGCTTGCGCGTCGGAAACTCCGATTCCAACAGCGGCAGATCGGGGAGCGGGGTTCCGTTCCGTTCCGATTTCAAGGTCAGGGACCGGAGCTGGAAATCGGGATCGCTCGCCGAGATGGCCAGGGGAATAATCGCGTTGGCCGGCTTCTCCAAATCGGAGGTGGGGAACAGCAGCGCGACCTCGGGCCGCTGGTCGGCCCGCACGTCGATGGGAATCCGGACTGGATTGGGGTCGGTCAATCCGTCCGTCGTCTTCACGGCCACATGATAAAAGCGGGGTGCGGTTCCATCGCTCCGGAACCCAAGGGTCCAAGAGCCCGAGAACCTTGTTCCGTCTTCAATCCGCAGGTTGACCTCTTCCCCTTGCGTTCCCTGTTCCGAATCGGTCAGGATCAACCGGGCTTGGGAGACCGGCAAATTGGTCCGCCCCTCGAATGTGACTTTCGTCCCTTCCCAGGCATCGACGGCCGGCCCTGGCACCTGGCGGGGCTCGAGTTGCATGTAGGCCGGATAGGTGTAGGTGAGCTGTTCGATCTGCGCTGCAGGGGGCTGAATAACCCGAATGTGGAAAATCTCAGACTGGGCATCGTTCGCGACAATGCGATATTCGACATCCTGCAGCAGGCCCCGGCCATTCTCTCCATTCAGCACCCCGCGGAATCGGGGGAGCCCATTCTCAATGCGCCGCATTTCAACCGCATGATCGACAAACTTGCGGTCGGCGGTCGTCAGCAGGATCTGCGCCCGCTCGACCGCCTTCCCCCTCAGATCCGCCTCGACCGTCACCTGGCTACGGGCGGTGACCTCCACATCACCGGGGGTGATGTCGCTGATGGTGGTCTCGGTCGCGACTCCGGTCGACGAGAGCGGCAGCAGGGCGCGGTGCACGCTGGAGAACGGGTCCTTGGGGGAGAAGGCCACATACATCGCCGACAGCACCACCACTCCCAGCAGGGCATAAGCGGCCTGCATCAAGGGGCGGCGATCGACCGCGGTGTCGACATCCATGCGATCCAGTCCCACCGCGGCCCGCTTTTCAATGGCGCGCACGGCTGCGGACGATTCGGTGGACCGGCCGGCTTCCTTCAGATCGATCCAGTTGACCAGGTTCCCCTGGAACCGAGACTCGGCCTGCTCAATCACCCGGGCCGCGTACAGCGGATGAATCCGGCGCAACAGGGGCCACAGGATACGGTAGACGACCAGGTAACCCGACCCGGCCAACAGCCCCAGCAGCATGACCAGTCGGATCTGTGACGAAAGTCCCCGAACGGCGATCCATTGATCCAGAATCACCACCACCAACAGATACCCAATCACCAGCAGCGCCAACTGCGTGAGCGCGGTGATGATCTCGTTGGTCCGCAGGCTGTCGCGGGTCCTGGCAATCTGGATCTCGACAAATTCGTCGTATTCCACATAGGGGACCGGGGATGCCAAATGCCGTTTCGCGGGGGTCGATCTCGACTCTGCAGTTCCGGCCATCTTGGTCCCCTGTCTCAGACTGTTCGCGAAATGCGTTGGCTCCAACCCAGACATCGGCCATCCCAGGCCCCGTCTCCCACCGGCCAACCGGGGGAAGTCGACTCACATCCGACCTAGCCATTATACGTCGTGCAGTTCGTGGCGAAAGGACAGACTGTCAGAGGCTTTCCGTCTGGGCAAAGGCTGACGGTCGCGGGATCTCAGACCAGGCCCCGTTTTTTTCTCAACCACCACTCCAGGGACAGCAACCCGGTGAAAAACGCCAAGACCCAGCCGTTGTCCCACAAGGGAGTCCGACGCTCCCTCGTCACATCAATATTCAGCGATTCGGTCAGGAGGCGATCGAGATAACCGGGAAACTCCTCCGGAGTCATCGCCGCACCGGCGGTGGTCCTGGACAATTCCGCCAGCAGCCCGGGATCGGCCGCGGGGTTGTGCAGTTCCAGATCCTGATCTTCCACCAGGAAGCGGCTGCTGGCTCCCAGACCGAGGATGGCACCGTCACGCCGGGCATCGACCGCAACCCGGTACTCACCCGGTTCCGCAGTTTCTGTGAAGCGGGCCAATGTCTCGGCGGGGCCCCGCCGGGGAGCCAATGGAAACCGTTTGCCGCCCGGGCCGGACACCTCCACCGTGAATTCGACATCCGGCAAGGGGCCCGTGACGGGATCGCGGGCCCCCATGGTCATGTTGACCTGCTGGCCCCGGCGGAATCGCCGGCCTTCGAGATTCAGCCAGACCGCCTGGTCGGACTGATTTTCCTTGTGGGCCAGCCAGAGAATCACCTGTTCCCAAAACCGCTGGTGCGCTTCGGGAAAGCCCGCCTGGTACCAGTAAAACGTGGTGAACCCGGCGAACGCCATGGTGCGTCCCTTCCCGATGTCCTGGGCCACCAAGAGGGGGACCTGATCTTCCGACTGCGCCAACACGACGGCCCCGGGCTTGAGCGCCGCGAACCGGTTGCCGCCGTTGAGAGCCGGCAGCGACTGCCAGCGTTCCAGGTTGCGAGACGGTTCATCCAGGCGCATTACGTAATGCATCAATCCTCGGTCGGTGGGGCGCATCGCGAGGGTTTGGGCGTGATACAGACCCACGTCGATTGTTTCGGCGAACTGGGTCTCAGTCGCCAGCATTTCGACCGGGAGAACGTCCGCCAGGGGGGAGGCGGCATAGCCGCCCGGACCGAACGAATACGTTCCTCCGGTCATCAACAGGCCCGCTCCCTGTTGAATCGATTGAGACAGGCGTTTCAGTCCGGCGGCATCAAACGCCCGGGCGGGAACTCCCCCGATGATGTACACATCGTATTTCCCCGGTTCAAACCAGGTGGCCTCGATGGGGGCCGACTGCAAACCGGGCAGCAGCCGAATGGGTTTGAAATCCAGCCGGATGTGGGGAGATTCATCAATCCTCCGCAAAAGACGCTGTTCGCCCCGTTCGACGTCGAAGTAGGCGACGCTCAGGCCTCCTTTCAGCACCGTCACGTAGGTGCTCACGCTGTTGTTGGATTGCAGCGCCTCGCCCTCCAGCGGTGGGGCCTCCAGCGTGAGGCGGAATTCGCCGGGGCTATCAGCCACAAAGGTCAACTCCACCGGAAAGACTTCGTCATTCCGGCTGGGAGTCAGTCGGACGGGAACTCCCACCGGCAGCATCGGCTCGCCTCCCGGGACGGCCGCCTGGGGATTCTCCAGTTTGAGCCGCACCAGCACCTCGCGCCCGGCCCCGCCCAGTACCCGCACTTTCGCTGCGACAACCACCGTGTTCTTCACGAAGACGGTGGGGTTGACCTGCAGATCCTCGACGATCACGTCGAGGCTGTTTTCGGTCACTCCAGTCGAACCAAAACAGACGCTGTCAATCCGCACGTTCTGTTCGGCGAGGCGCAGCGCCACTCCCCGGGGGTCAATCTCCAGGGGAGCCAGCGCCCGCTGGGCGCCGTCCGACATCAGGAACACGCGCAGCAGCCGGTGGGCCGCGGCGTCGCGCGACAGCTCGTCGAGGGCGTGCCCGAGGGCCGACTGGGGGGCATCGGCCTCACCCGTGGGACTTTCCACAGCGGCCAGGTCTTCGCCAAATTCGAAGTATTGGACTTCCGCTTCGCGTCCCGCGCGTTTCAGTTGGGGGGCAACGGCCGTCACGGTTTGCAGCAGCCAGTCCCTGCGGGAGCTTCCTCCCGGACCATCCCGGACCGTCATGCTGCGACTTTTGTCGGTGAGGACCACGATGCGCGCCGAGCCTGGATCGGTCTGAGTGACCAGCAGCTCGGGCCGGAGGAGCGCGAACACCACGAGGCTCCAGGTCGCCAGGCGCAGCCCCATCAAGAGCATGCGGGTCGGTCTGGACAGTGACTCCAACCGGCGGCGGTAGGTCGCCAGCACCACCGCCAGCGAGACCAACGCGGCCAGGATTGTCCACGACCATCCCCAAACGGGGTCGAAGCTGACGGTCATTGAGATCGGGCAACCCGCGGTTTCAAACCCAACAGGGCCAGCACTTCACTCTCCCGGCGACGCATCAACTGCTCTTCGCCGGGAGTGGTGTCGTCGTAGCCGCACAGATGCAACAAGCCATGCACCAGGTAGAGAGTCAGTTCCTGATGGGGGGGCCAACCAAACTCTGGAGCCCGGCGGCGAGCCGTTTCCGCACTCACCACAATTTCGCCTTCAATCCGCCTGGCGGCTCCGCGTCGGACCGGGCATCCCGCTGGCCGCAGACGCACCCCCCGCACCCGCTCGGGGGGGGACAGTTCAAAGGTGATCACATCGGTTGGCTCGTCGTGATTCAGGAACTGGCGATTGATCTCATGAATCCGCGGGTCGGTTACAACCGCGACACTCAATTCGCAGGAGACAACCCGTTCATCCTCCAGGGTGGTCCGTAAGGCCTCCCGGATGCGGCGGCGGTGCAGGGCAATCAACGACTGCTCATTGGCCAGCGACAATTCAAACCGAAAGGTGGGAGACAAGGCGGAGCGAGCCGCGGGCTGTTTCATGGGGCCGAGACATCCAGACAAATCAGCCGTCGGGTATCACGCAGGTACAACTTGCCGCGACTGAGGGCGGGGAGGGCCCGCACGGTTTCTTTCAGCACCCGCGTCTGTCCCAGTTCGGCATAGCGCGCGGGATCGGGCCGCACCAGCACCAGAGTGCCATCATCCTTGATCAGCAACAGCTTGTCGTCGGCCAGAATCGAATGCGCAACGCCGAAGCCGTCGCGCGACCAGAGAACCTTGCCCGTCTGCGGATCGACGCACCGCAGACTGGCGTCACCCCCGTCGGCGCGACCATGAACTCCATACAGCATTCCCCCGTGCAGCACGCTGGTGGTGTACTGGCTCGAGAGCGAGTCATTGTTCTCCCAGATCGGGGAGGCTTTCTCGGAGGAGATTTTGGCCATGACCGCACCGACCCCATAGCTGGCGCTCAGAAACAGTCGGTCGTCCAGCCGGATCGGAGAGGCGGCGTTGACCGTTGGGCCGCGAGCACCGAACGGAAATCGCCACAGCACCGATCCATCGCGCGGGCGGATGGCGAGACAGTTGAGTCGGGTCACGAAAATGGCCGCGGCATCGTCACCGAGTCGCGTCGCTACGGGAGACGAATAGCTGGCTCCCTCGTCGGTCGACTTCCAGACCGTTTCTCCGGTTTCCAGTTTCAGACCGACCACACCGGCCCCGGAGCCCCCCCCGACGTTGACCAACACCTTGTCGTCGATCACCAATGGGGTGCTGCCCGCGCCGAAGTAGCCCTCGCTTCCTTTAAAATCCCGGTAAAGCTCACGGGTCCACAACGTGGCTCCATCGGCCAGAGCGAGGCAATGCATCTGTCCGGCCGCCCCAAACACAATCACGCGATTTTCGTGCACCAGCGGCACACAACGGGGCCCATTGTCTGGTGCAATCCCTCCCTGATAGCTGGCTGCAAACTGCGTCGCCCAAACCTGCGCCCCTGTCTGGGCCTCGAAACACAGCACCTCTTCCTGGTTCTTGACCCGGTGAAACAGAATGCCCCGGTCTCCCACGATGGCCACGCCGGCGAATCCTTCACCCACCCGAAGTTCCCAGACTTGAAAAGGCCCGTCGGGGGGGAACTTCCCGGCCAGACGTTCGTCGCTCGCCCGGCCATCGCGATTCGGTCCCAGAATTTGCGGCCAGTCACCGGCCTCCAGAACTGTGGGCCGACACACCAGTGCCATCACGACAGTCAGCTGCAAAATCATCCACAGCGAAATGCGACATCCGATCTTCACGGACACTCCTCGTCTGATGGCGGCAAGGGACACGTCCTGATGGTCGCCTGGCCCGAAGGACACGGGGCTGCTCTACGTCAACACCGCGAACGGCAACACCGCAAATCTGAAGGATTATGGGAAGATCTAGGCTGGCCTGACAAGAGGAGTGCAGGGGGCTGGCGACGCTCCCTCTTCCAGTCAACTTCCCGTCCGCGGTTCGCGCCACTAAAGTTTGCGGTGTCGTTCGGCATCGTGCCCCTCAGGGGCCGAGGCGGATCGCGGTCTTCCCGTTCCCTTGAGGCTGCCTGCACGTGAATCTTCCCCGCAACCCGACCCGCCCTGTTCGCATCGGATCGATCACCATTGGAGCCGGTCATCCGATCGCTGTTCAAAGCATGTGTGCCACGCACACAACTGATGTCGATGCGACGGTGGACCAGATCAACGATCTGCACGAAGCCGGGGCCGATGTGGTCCGAATTGCCGTCGATAGCAAGCGGGATGCCGAGGCGCTGGTCGAAATCCGGGCCCGAACCCAGGCGAACCTGGTGATCGACCTGCAGGAAAACTACAGGATGTCGGAACTGGTCGCACCGCACGTGAACAAACTGCGGTACAACCCGGGTCACCTCTACCACCATGAGCGTGAAAAGCCCTGGAAAGACAAGGTCAAGTATCTGGCCGAGATTGCCTCCCGCCATGATCTGGCGCTACGGGTGGGGGTGAACTGTGGGTCGGTGGATCCCGCCCAGGCCGAAAAGTTCGCTCCAGAAGATTCTTTGGCTCCCATGCTGGAGAGCGCCTGGGAGCACTGCAGCCTGCTGGACTCCCTGGGATTCACCCGGTACTGCGTCTCGCTCAAGGATTCCGATCCTGACAAGGTCATCGAGGTCAACAAGCGGTTTGCCGCCCAGCGTCCCGATGTTCCCCTGCACCTTGGCGTGACCGAGGCGGGGCTCCCCCCCGAGGGGATCATCAAGACCCGGATCGCGTTTGAGCAGCTGATCAGCCAGGGACTGGGAGACACCATCCGGGTCTCGCTGACGGTTCCCAACTCCCGGAAGCGCGAGGAAATTGAGGCCGGACGTCAGATTCTGGCGGATATTGCCGCCGGGCGCACGCGGAGCGTGGTGCGGTTCAACCGTGACAGCCTGAACATCATCAGTTGCCCCAGCTGTTCGCGTGTCGAGAACGAGGCGTTCATCGAGTTGGCCCAACAGGTCAAGGAGCTGACGGGTTATGCCCGGGATCATGCGATCACAATCGCCGTGATGGGCTGTCGTGTGAACGGACCGGGCGAAACCGACGACGCGGACCTCGGGCTGTGGTGTGCCCCGAATTTCGTGAATCTCAAACGCGGTCCGCAGGAACTGGGGGCCTACCCTTACGATGAGATTCTGCCCCGCCTGAAGGCGGAACTCGACAGTCTGATTGCCAGTCGGAGTTGTTCCCGCTGATCGCTTCCGACCCCACGGCAGCCCAAGTTGGGGCTGGATTCTTTCCCCATCCAATGCTAGTCTCTTCACGTCTGCTGCAGCCCTCAACGGAAGCGAACAGAAGAGTCGACAAGTCCAGACCGATTCATGCCGGATCCCGGTGTTAAAAAGTGGATTTGACGAGGATTTTCAGCGGTGTTGAGTTCTGCGGCACAGTGGCTTCTGGCTGAATGAGTCGGCCTCCTTTCAAGGAGTCGTCAGGTGCTGGCGGCTTTCCTCCGGCAACTGATTTTTGGTCTTCGTTTTTTCCTACAAGGACGACAACGTGCCTCACAGCGATCCGGTTTTTTTTGAATCTTTGTCCCGCATGATCGCCCGCCTGGCGAGTGATCCCGATTCTCGGCAGGTCCTCCGACAGTTGGCTCAGGTGGTACTCGATGCGACGGGTGACGCGACCGGCAGCTACTCCCCTCCCGGTGAGGCGGCTCCTCCCCTGCGAAGAATGCGCGTGGCTCGGGCGATCGGCACATCCGATGGGGGCGGTTATGAGGAAGCGACGTCGCCCCGGCCCCCGATGGCGGCAGGCGAAGCCGATACTTACCGCTCAGGCGACTCGGGAATCCGGCCTCGTACCGGCCTCATCGACGCTGGACGCGCCGTCGGCGGTGAGAAGTTTGTTCCGGTCGATTTCGCCCTGATCGAACAGCGATGCCGCCTCAAGGCCGAAGGGGCGCGCTGGGCGGTGGCCCGACGGCGTTTGTTGGCCAACCGGGCCGACTTCACCACCGACGTGGAGCCGCTGGACCGCGATCTGATCGCTCGGGCCAAACTGCTGCCCAACTGCTTCCTCTGGCTGAACCATCCGAACGGCCCCTCCAGCAACGATGCCAGCCGGTACGACGAAGTCGCCGCCTGCTTTGAAACTCTGGCGGAGGCGGTCGCTCTGGTGCGGTCCATGGAGGACGACAAGGATCGCGATGCGGTCGAATTCGAGAACGCCCTCAATCTGTTGGCCGAAGCCCAGTCGATGCTGCGGATCTCGGTGGTCAAGTTCGACAATTACGCCGACACCGATCAGCGGGATGTGTTCCAATGGCTGAAACACACCGCCAATGAGCAGCAGATCTTCATTCGTCGGTTCATGCGGTTGGATGATCCTGGTGATCCGAATCTGGCCGCCGATCTGCAGGCCCGTATCAAGGCGGCCGCGGGATCGGTTGTCGAGGCCCGGAAGCGGATCAAGCAGCAGAAGAAAGTCTTCAGCAAGCTGGCTCACAAATGCCAGATTCTCAAAGACCAGCCCGATCATGCCGACGACTACTGGCCCGTCGTCTATGCGATGGTGGATGAGCTCTACACCGGTGGGGTTCTCTCCACGCATCGTGATTTCCGGGAAGCCTTGCTCCCCGTCATGGACCTGCTACCCGACAACGAGGAACTCCCCCGTTCCATGCAGACGGTAGTCAAAGACATCGAACGCTATCTGGATGCGGCTCCCGAGGGTGGCGAAGAGCCCACTGAAGATCGGCCTCATCCCGACGTGCTGGAAACGGCGCGGCTGCTCAAGGGGCGTTCTCTGGTGCTGGTGGGAGGCGATCGTCGTGAGTCGGCGGAACAGGCTCTGGTCGAGGCTCTCGGCCTCAAGAGCGTCCACTGGGTCTCAACCCAGGACCAGGATGGGCTCGAGTCGCTCGAATCGGCCGCCAGTCAGGCCGATGTCGCCCTTGTTCTGCTGGCCATCCGCTGGTCCAGCCATTCCTATGGCGACGTCAAGGCGATTTGTGAAAAGCACCAGAAGCCGCTGGTCCGGCTTCCCGGTGGCTTCAGTGTCAACCAGGTCGCCTCGCAGGTGATGGCCCAGACGGGTGGACGTCTCGACCTGACCACCGTCGGTTGATCTGCCACCACGAGATGACTGGTCGCATCGCCGACCTGACCTTTTGACCCTCTGAATGACGGGCCGCCCTGGAACTTTCCAGGGCGGCCTGTTTCGTTTTCAGTGCTTACCCACCCGGATTGCCCGCCTGGTTTTCAGCCAGCGTACGGATTCCCTTTTGGGACTATCAGGCGACTCTCTCTGCCGGTTGACCGCGACCATGGGACGGGCGATCCCGTCAGTCCCGTTTGTCGTTTCCCAGAGGTCAATTTCCGCAGTGCGTCTCACTCATGGGTCCGAATTCAGCAGCTCCCCGAGATGCCCTCTCATCCCCAGCAACTGACGGATATAGAGTCCGGTCATCACCAGGGCAGCCGCTGCTGTCAGGATCCATAACGGCCCGGCAATACGAGGTCCGGGTTGAATCCAAATCATCAAAAAGCCACCCACGCCCACCGCGATCAGGAGCCACCGGAGTGTCTGGTGAAATCCGTGTGAGCGAGCCAGGTAGGCGGCGTCGCCGGTCACCCGGGCGAGTTCGACGAGATACCGCAGGGTTCCGACAAATGTCCACATCGTCACCAGGTTCACCAATTCCGAACGGGCGACCACCCCGTGCCGCCAATCGACTCCCACCCGGCTGAGAGTCCACCAGAGCATCAGTCCCAGCACAACCGCGCCCAGTCGCGTCCCCCAGCGCCACAGCTCACCATTCTGCCCCCCCAGTGGAAGTGCGGTGAGCCACCAGGTTCCACAAATCCGCAACGGAGGCACGAACAGCAGAATGAACAGCATGAAATAGACCATTCCGCGCAGTCGATCGAGCCCGGAAAGAATCTGGTTTTGTACTTCCGACAGTTCCTGGAACTTCTCCCGATCTTTGATGGTCCCCTTCAGGCGTCGCACGACCCCCTTCTCCTGGACCATCACCGACGGAGTCTCGTCGGGCAGCGCCTCGCGGACCTCGTACACCTGATTCATCTGCGCCTCGGACTGCTTGAACCGGGCGGCAAGCTGGTCGGCCTCGCGTGAGGCCCAAAAGATTCCATTCCACAAGACCAGGCCAAGTCCGGCCAGGACCGCCTCGATGACGAGGCCCCGACGAATCCATCGCAGTGCGCTGAGCGAATCTGTCACCGTCAGTTCTCCAACTTCGGATTGACAAAACCCGCTCATGCCTTGCTGGCGGGTTGGTTCAAGGGAAAACTCACGAGAGGCGCGTTTGGGCCCCTCTGATGTTCTGGTTGCCGACGACTCCGAATGACCATCGCATGCACCGTTTTCACTGCTGGCCAGTAATCTTCCGCCGAGCAGTCGCCGGCCCTGACCGGGAGCCCAATCGCAA
>Ga0315902_10012184_pt1 | contig 11215 bp, 7 predicted proteins | sample LakEriMetagenome_9_FD_203523 | JGI IMG/M metagenome (GOLD analysis project Ga0315902, IMG submission 203523) | Freshwater fungal communities from buoy surface, Lake Erie, Ohio, United States - Buoy 12 MA117 | ecosystem: Environmental > Aquatic > Freshwater > Lake > Lake biofilm | place: USA...
TTTGCCCATCACCGCAGCCAGTAGTTTTGCTTTGTCGTCGTAGCCGCCCTCCGCATCCGTCGAAGTCACCTTGTAGCGTGCGGCGAGTTGTTCGTATCCGGCCAATTCGATATCGCGTCCGAGACGATCCCAAATGACGATGTTTTTCGCGTCGACGCCGGCGGCGACGAGGCCCGCCGCCACCGCGGCGACGACTTCGGCATGGGTGGAAGAAACCGGCGCGCCCGCGGCGGACACTTTGATTCCCACGCGGTCTTTCGGATCGACGAAAACGCGCCAAGCCGAGGCGATGTCCGGTTTGCCGGCGACCGTTTGCACCACCGCGTCGACCATGCGCGCAACCATGCTTGGGCGGATGACGCCGCCTTCGACCGAGGCGGGAAGAAGCGCGTAAGCCAAGACCGACTTGACCTCCGTCGCGGCGGGTATCGGCGTGGCACCGGGCTCGGCCGCCGGAGCAAGCGCGGGCTCCAAACGCGGCTCCGGGGCTTCGTCCGCTTCTTGCGCGAGGGTGCCGCCCGCCAACGCAACCAGGGCGACCGCGGCGAAAAAGAGAAGGCGCATCATGCGCCGGTGGCGAGAGGGGCAACGAGCCGCACGTTGAGCGGGCGGACTTTCTCGTAAATGCGCTCGGCCACGGTGGCCGTGCTCTCGTAACCGCGCGCAAGCATCTCCAGCTTTGCGTCGAGGTTGTCGATGTAGTGCAGCGCGATGGCCTCGGGCGTCTTGGGTTGCACCGGCGATCCGAATTCCAGCTCACCGTGGTGCGCGGCGATGAGATGAAGCAAATGCAGCCTCACGTCCTCGTTGTCGGGCTGCATGGTTTTCCAGTCCTCGAGCGGCAGCGCCTTCCAGAGCGTGTTGACCAGTTCGATGCCGATGTTGATGTGTCCGAGCAACTCGCCGCGCTCGTCGAACGGCATGTTGAAGCCGCCTTCCTCGATGCAGTTTTCCCAGAGTTTGCCGCAATCGTGGAAGAGGACGCCGGAAACGAGCAGGTCGCGGTGCAGTGCGGGATTGGCGGCGCAAATCGCATCGGCGTAGCGCATCATCTGCGCGGTGTGCTCGACGAGACCGCCGCGCCGCGCGTGATGGAAAAACCGCGCGGCAGCGGTGCGGCGAAAGCGCGGACCGAACTTTTCAATAAACGAAAGACCGAGTTCGCGCAGGCGCGGGTCTTTAATTTTGTCCACTTCGGCGGTGATGAACGCGTAGTCCGCGTCCTGCCGGGCACGCAGATCGGCAGGTCCGGCTAAAAACTCCTCTTTGGCCGCGCCGGTCAACGCTTCGAAACTCCAGCGTTTGGCCTCGAGGCCGAATTGCGGATGGACGGCGAACTCGCCTTCGAGTTTGAGACAGGCGCCGACGGCCAGTTCCTGAGCGGCGGTGAATTGGCCGTTGTCCGACCAGACGCGCAGGACAAAACGATCCCGGGCATCGACGAGTTGGATCTCGAGGAAGGGCTTCCCGTCCTTCGAGGACTTCTCGGTCACGGCATCGACAACCACCGGCAAGACCGCGCGGGTGCGGCCTTCGCGGGCGGCCACGCGCAACGAGGCGATGTCGGTCAGGTCGGGCACATCGCTAAAATTGCCGTGCCCGCGGGCGCGGGGCAAGCGCGGGGGCAGCCGGGTCCCCCTTAGCCGTGAAACGTCAAAACGGGCGCGGGGCGCGGATACGAGAAGGGCACCGACGGCGGGGACGCCGCCGCTACACCTCCCGACGACATTGTAGCGGCGGCGTCCCCGCCGTCGCATCCTTTTCTCCGCTGGTGCGCAGAGACGCTCACTAAACAGTTAGTCATCTCTCGCCCAGGCGCGCCTCTGTTGCCGCGTAGGAAAGGGCAGAACGTTTTGCATCGTTACGGCTTAGCGCGTGACGCTGACCACGGCCGAGGCGGCCGAATTGCCCGCGGCGTCGTAGGCTTTGGACTGGAGGGTGTGCGGGCCGGCGGCGACGTTCCTCAGATTCCAACTGTAGTTGAAGCTGCCGCTCGAGGAGGTGGCGACCAACTTGCCGTCAATGAAGAGTTCGGCTTTGGTCACGCCGACGTTGTCGCTGGAAGCGACGCTGACCGTGACGGAACGGAGGCCGGCGATGGAGGCGCCGTCTTTGGGATTGGTGACAGCAGTCGCCGGGGCAGTGGTGTCGTCCGAAGGGGGCGGCGGCAACGCGGCGGCTACTGCGCGGGCGGCATTGACGCGCCCCGCGCCGAAGTAGATGTCTTTGCCGGCTGCACCGAGGTCATCGGCATTCGAAGTGAGCAAGGAAGCGACTGCGGTATTGGAGAGCGAAGAGTTCACCGAGAGAGCGAGGGCGGCCACTCCGGCAACAAGCGGACTGGAGAACGAAGTGCCGGAGATGGTGACGTAGCTGCCGTTGACCCACGTGGTGGTGATGCTTTCGCCCGGGGCGGAGATGTCGACGAAGCTGCCATAGCTCGAGAAAGAGGCGAGTGCGTCGGCTTGATTGAGAGCGGAGACCGCGGTCACTCCGTTGTACGCGGCGGGATAAACCGCGGTGCTGCTGCCCTCGTTGCCGGCCGCGGCGATGAGGATACAACCCTTGCCGTTGGCATAGTTGACCGAATTTTGCAGCGTGCGGGAGGAAGCCGTGCCTCCGAGACTGAGGTTGATGATGCGCGCGCCGCGGTCGGCGGAGTAGTTGATGCCGTTGGCGATGGCGGAATGGGAACCGCTGCCGCTCGAGTTCATGGTCTTCACCGGAAGGATGGCGACATTCCATGCCGCGCCCACGGTGCCGATACCATCATTGCCCCTAGCCGCAGCCACACCGGCAACGGCCGTGCCATGACCGTAGTCGTCGGAGGCATCGGCATCGTTGTTGACGAAGTCGTAGCCCGCGAGCACACGGCCGGCCAAGTCGGGATGGTTGGCCTGCACGCCGGAGTCGACAACCGCGATGGTCACGCTGGCCGAACCGGTCGTGGTGTCCCACGCTGTCGGCGCGCTTACTTTGGGCAGATGCCATTGGTAAGCGGCGTAGTAAGGATCGTTCGGGGTGAGGATGACGTTCGCGATGTAATCGGGTTCGGCGAATTCGAAGTTCGGATTGTTGGAGAGAGCGGCAATGACACGCGCTTCTGCTTGTTCCGGAACTTGGAGAATGCGGACGCCGATTTGCGGGACGCGGCCGACCTCGCGGGCGCCGGCGGCATTGAACGCTGCTCGGACTGCATTTTCGGCGGCGTTATCGGCCGGTTTGACCAAGACGCGACCCGGCACCGCGTCAGAAGCGGAAACAAAACCGGCGGAGCCGAGAACAACCAGGAGAGCGACGAAGAGATTTTTCATAGCGACGTGATTTTGGAAACCCTTACGAACGTATTGCCCTGGGAGATGCTGTCGAGGAAATTTGTCGCCATAAATATCAGGCGTTCAGAGTCCTAAATACTTTTCGGTCAAACAGTTAGGCCTAACCCGACTCAGTTTTGGGCCTTGGCCACGGCCTCCCAGGCGGCGCGCTGGGAATCGGTGAGAATTGTCGGAAGTTCCACCTCGATCACGGCATAGAAGTCTCCTCGGGCACCGCCGCGTTGCGGCATGCCTTTGCCGGGGATACGGAACTTCCGTCCGTTCTGGGTGAGCGGCGGGATTTTCAATTTGGCCCGCCCATCGAGCGTGGGAATCATAATTTCCCCGCCAAGCACAGCCTGCGTGACAGGCAACTCGACTTCGTGGATGACGTCCGCGCCTTCGACCGTGAATTCCGGGTGCCGCTCGAAACGAACGCGCAGATAAAGATCGCCCGCCTGACCGCCGCCGCTCCCCTCGCCGCCGATGCCGGCCAATCGGATGCGCTGTCCCTCGCCCACGCCCTTGGGAATTTTCACCGTGTAGGTCTCGACTTTACCCGAGCGTCCCCGCGTGAAGGAAACCTGCCGCGTCGATCCATGCAGTGCTTCTTCCAGTGTGACCATGATGTCGGCCTCGGCGTCCTGCCCGCGCAGCGGCATGTCCTCGCCGTAGAAGGCACTGCCCCGACGCCCTCCGCGCGCGCCGCGGCCGAAGAATGACTCGAAGAAATCGCTGAAGCCGGTTCCGCCGAATTGGAACTCTTCCTCGCCGCCACCGTAGCCGCCCATGCCGCCGGGGAAGCCTCCCGCATATCCGCCGCCCGGGGGCGGACGGAACCCCGCGCCCGCCTGCTGCCAATTGGGACCGAGTTCGTCGTATTTTTTGCGCTTCTCCGCATCGCTGAGGACTTCGTAAGCCTCGTTGATCTCTTTGAATTTCTCCTCGGCCGTTTTTTTGTCCTTCGCGAGGTCGGGATGGTGCTGCCGCGCGAGCTTGCGGAAGGCTTTTTTGATTTCGTCGGCCGAAGCGGTCTTCGACACGCCGAGCGTCTTGTAGTAGTCGCGGAATTCCACGGGTGAAGAATTGTCCCGCCACTATAGGTTCCGGCCCCCGCTCGCGGCGAACAGATTCCGCCGCTTGGCCTGCGAAGGGTGCCGCGCTACTCTCGACCGACCATGCTCGATATCCGCCGACTCCGCGAAACGCCGGAAACCGTCAAAACCCTGCTCGCCTTCCGCGGTCCGGGCTACGAAGCGATGATCGACGAGGTCCTCGCCGTCGACAGCCAGCGTCGAACCAACGAGACACGCTGGCAGCATTTGCAGGCCGAGCGCAAGAACCTGAGCAAGCAAATCGGCGCCCTTCGCGCGAAAAAAGAAGACAGCTCCGCGCTGGAAGAAGAATCGAAAAAACTCGGTGCGGAAATGGAGTCGATCCAGGCCGCCTCGGCTGCGGCGGAGGAACGCCAGCGCGATCTGCTGCTCTCCATTCCGAACACGCCGCACGATGAAATTCCGCGCGGCAACGATGCTTCGGCCAATCCGGTTCTGCGCACTTGGGGCGAACCGCCGAAAATCGCCAACGCGGAGGATCACGTGGCCATCGGCGAGCGACTCGCTCTTTTCGATCCGGAACGCGCGGCCAAGATCAGCGGCAGCGGATTCATGTGTTACACGGGCCAAGGCGCGCGACTGGAGCGCGCGTTGATTTCCTTCCTCCTCGATCTGCACACGCGCGACCATGGCTACACCGAGATGAGCCCGCCGTTTTTGGTCAACCGCGCGACCATGACCGGCACCGGTCAGTTGCCGAAATTCGAAGCCGATCTCTTCGGCGTGACCGAAAGCGATTTGTTCCTCATTCCGACGGCTGAGGTGCCGGTGACCAATTTCCACCGCGACGAAATTTTGTCCCTCGACCAGCTGCCCTTGAAATACGCGGCCTACACGCCGTGCTTCCGCCGCGAGGCGGGATCGACCGGACGCGACACGCGCGGGCTGATCCGCATGCACCAGTTCGACAAAGTGGAGCTGGTCAAAATCACCACCCCGGAAAATGCCGCGGCTGAACTGGAGTCGTTGACCGCCGATGCCGAGCGCGTGCTGCAGTTGCTCGGTCTGCCTTACCGCGTGATCGAGTTGTGCGGCGGCGACATCGGCTTCGGCGCTTGCCGGACTTATGACATCGAAGTCTGGGCGCCGGGGCACAACGGATGGCTCGAAGTCTCGAGCTGCTCGAACTTCGGCGACTACCAGGCGCGCCGCATGGCGCTGCGCTACAAAGGCGCGGACGGAAAAAATCATTTCTGCCACACGCTCAACGGCTCGGGCACTGCACTGGCGCGGCTTTATGTCGCGCTGCTCGAAAACGGACAGCAACCCGACGGCTCGGTGCATTTGCCGGAAATTCTCCAGCCGTATTTCGGCGCGGCGAAGATCACCGCAGCCTGATGACATTCGCTGAGGGCCGGCCATGGTTTGCACATCACCGGAGCCGGCGGGCATGACGCCGACCGCAAAAAGGTTTTGTCCATCCGCTCTGGACAAGGGGCACGGCCGCCCGGGCCGTGACGCCCATGGTGACGGGCGGGACGCCCGTGCCCCCTGAACCGAATGGGAGGCGGAAACGCATGAAAAAAGCGGCCGATCTCCTGCCGCGCTTTGTCCGCCGCGTCGGCGCGAATGACAAAAAAGCCCCGGCCATTGTCGGCGTTTCCGGCGGAGTCGACTCGGTCGTCCTGCTCGATCTTTTGCAGCGCGCCGGCTTCGCCAAGGTTTTCGTCGCCCATTTCCATCACGGACTGCGCGGCAAGGACGCCGACCGCGATGTGGAGTTTGTCCGCGAGTGGGCAAAGAACTCGGACGCGGAGTTCGTGCTGGGACGCGGCAAGACACGCGCACGCGCCAAGCTGACGAAAGCTTCGATCGAGGAAGCGGCGCGCGCCTTGCGACGGGAGTTTTTTGCCCTCGCGGCGATGAAGCATGGCGCCACCGTTGTTTTTCTCGCTCATCACGCCGGCGATGCGGCGGAGACCATGCTCTTCCATCTGGCGCGGGGCGGCGGAAGGCGTGGACTTGGCAGCCTGCGGGCCGAGGCTGACCTGGTTGAAGGCATCGTCATCATTCGCCCCCTCTTGTCTTTCACGCGCGAGGAAATCGAAAAATATGCCAAAGCCCGCAAGCTGCGCTGGCGCGAGGACAAGTCGAACCGCTCCGACGAATTCACGCGCAATCGCGTGCGGCACGGCGTGCTGCCGGCCTTGGAGCTCGCGGTGGGACACGATCCGGTTCCGGTCATGGCCCGAGCGGGGGAAATCCTTGCCGCGGAAGACGAGTGGATGGAATCGCTCGTCGCTGATGACGCGCGCGCTGCGCAACTCGATGTGCGCGCACTCCGAGGCAAACCGGTCGCGCACCAAAGACGTCTGTTGCGCGCATGGCTGCGCGCGCACACCGGGAACGAGGTCGATTTCGAAACAATCGAGCGAGCGCGCGAAGTCGCATTGTCGAACGAAAAGCCGGCGAAGACCAATTTGCCGCGCGGACATCATCTTCGCCGGCGCGCAGGAAAACTTTTTGTCGAGAAACCGCGGCGCGCCAAGCGTCGCGCAAAATGACAAGCGCCACGGCAGATTGCTCCACCGTGGCGCCGCTCACTACGCCAGAGGATGGGTATCTCGCACCCGCGGATATCCATCCTACATTTGCGTTGGCCGGACTCGCGTCCGACAACCAACAAAGAACAACGCCGATTTGCATCAGACGTGACATCACTCTCGTGTGTTTTTAACGCGGCAAAACTTGCTTGGGATGAACGGCACGCAATCTGTGACGCGCGGTAATTTTGAATCTTAAACAATTGAGGATGAACGTATTACGCTACGAACGCGCACTTGTGATCGGTTCTTGCTTACCCAATGGCATTGACCTGACGGCCAGTGATCTGGTCTGACCTACCCATGGACGAGCACTCCGACCACTTTCCGCTTCTCGCCACGGTCGTTTTCAAGGCACTGGCTACGGCGGTGTGCGTGGTGGCTGCCTCGGCCGCCGGCCTCTGGCTTGCGTCCACCACCGGCTCCGCGGTCAGCCCCTTTTGGCCGGCCTCTGGCGTGGCCGTCGGCGCGGTGCTGATCTGGGGATGGCCGGCGCTGGCCGGGGTGGCCGCGGGTGTTCTTGCTTTCAACGTGTACGCGGGACTCCCCGGTTTGTTCATCGGCATGGGAGCCCTCGGCTTGACCGCCGAAGCCGCGCTCGCCGCGGGGATCGTGCGCGCAGTGATCGGAAAGCGCGCGCGTCTCGATGATTTGCGCGGCTTGCTCGCCATCGTGATCGGCGCCGCGTGGTTGCCGCCTTTTCTCAATGCTTTTTTCTGCGCGCGCTCCATGCCGTTGAGCGACGGCGCGCCGTTCCTTGCCGATTGGAGCGATATGTTCCGCTTCGTCATGGCCAACGGCTTCGGCATCGCGCTGATCACCCCGGCCATGCTCGTGTGGTGGAGAACGCCGGTGCGCGGCTGGTGGTGGAGATTCTCCCTCGCCCTCGCCGCCACCGCCTTGGCTGCGTGGTTGGCCTTCGGTCTGGGGCAACCCTCGTTCCTCCTGCTCATCCCCGTTCTGGCCGCCGCGGTGGCCACCGGCCTGCGCGGGGCCAGCGTGATCTGCGCCGTCGCCGCCGTCGTGGTTGTCATACTGACCGGCATGGGTTTCGGTCCGCTCGTCACGCCGCAAGGCGCGGATTATTCGCGCATCTACTCGCTCTTCGCGGTGTTCGCCTTCGGCGTGCTTCCGGTCGGCGCGGCAGGCGGCGAATACCGGCGCCTCCTCCGCCAGCGGCGCGCGGCGGAAAAAGCGGCCGGCCTGCGATTCTGGGAATGGAACGATACGGAGGGCCTGCGGCTGGAAGACGACGGAGCACCGGCCAAGCTTTTCGAACCGGCGCAGGACCGCGGTTCGCTCGAGACGCAATACGGCGGACGCGAAGTGCTGTCGTTCTGGCAGGTCGTGACCCGGCGTCCCGACGGCTCCCCCCGCGAGGCGGCAGGGATGCTCATCGATGCATCGGACCGCATGCAGTTGGAGAAAACGCGTCGCCGCACTTGGGAATCCGAGGTGGAACTGCGCAATCTGCGCGCCAGCCTCACGCCGCATCTGCTTTTCAACTGTCTCGCCGCGGTGCGCGGCATCGTGCGGACCGATCCGGAGAAGGCGCGAGAATTCATCGATACGCTTTCGTGCTTCCTGCGCGAGAGCACCGACGCGCAAAGCCGCGAGACCGTGCCGCTGCACGAGGAGTGGCAGCTGTGCGAGAATTTTCTCGGATTGCAAGCGTTCCGCTACGAGCGCGAGTTGCCGCGGTTGGTCGAGATCCAGGGACCGGCCCACCATGCGAAGTTGCCGCCCATGATGCTGCTCAACCTCGTGGAAAACGCGGTGAAACACGGGGAGGTCTCGCAGAAACATCCGCTCGTCGTGCGTGCCAAGCTGCAGGACGGGAAATTGATCGCCGAGGTGCGCAACCGCGGCCAGCTCGGTCCCGTGCCGCAGGGTCGCAGCGGCGGTATCGGCACGGCCAACGCACGACTGCAGGCCATCTACGGCAGCGGTGCCTCGCTTGCCATCCGGCAGGACGGGGAAGATGTTTCCGCCAGGCTCGAACTGCCCGACAGCGCGCCGGGGCGCGAAGCGGGCGTGAATTGAACATGCAGACCCTCGACGCACTCATCGTGGACGACGAGCCGGGCGCACGGCGCGATTTGCAACAGGTCCTCGCGGCGGTGGAAAACGTCCGTGTCGTCGCGCAGGCATCCGACGCGGCGGCCGCGCGGCAACTGGCCCGCCGGCACCAACCGCAACTCATCTTCATGGACATCCATTTGCCCGGGGCGGATGGCTTCGCGGCGGTCGAGGGACTGGACGACAAAAAAGCCTGTGTCATCTTCACCACGGCTTACGCGCAATACGCGGTGCGCGCCTTCGAAGTGGGCGCGGTGGATTATCTGCTCAAGCCGGTGGACGAACAACGCTGCCGCCGCGCGGTCGAGCGCGCTCGCGAACAACTCGCCCGACTCGGCCAGGGTGCCGCCGCCGCGCCACTACCTTTCCTCGACGTGGAGGAACACGGCGCGCGCGTCCGCGTTCCCGTGGCCGAAATCCGCTCGGTCAGCGCGGAGGGCAACTATCTCGAAGTGGAACACGGCGGTCGGCGCGGACTCGTCCGCCAGACTCTGGAGAATTTCCTAGCCGGACCGGCCGGGGCGGCCTTCACACAAATCAATCGCGGACAGGCCGTGCGCTTGTCGGCGGTGCGTTCCTACCGCGCCAGCGCGGGCAAGGGCCTGCAACTCGCACTCGCGGACGGGCAAGAGCTGACCGTTTCGCGGCGCCGCACACCCGAGGTGAACGCCGCCCTGCGCGTCTCGGGCCACGCGCGCGTCACGGAAGCCTGACGCCGACATCGCCAACCTCTCAGGCTTCTCGCGTGAGGGTCTCTGCGGTCTCGGGGAGCACGCGCGCCCTCGCGCGTGGCGCCGTGCGCCTCGCGCGGTGCTTTCTTTGGCTCGAACAGATTCATCGGCGAGGCGCCGATGAAGACGGCCGGGGCGGCCGTGCTCCCCGGGACCGGCGGAACGGCCAGAAGTTCGCTGCCCAACAACAGACCATAAGTCCAAAAGCTTCGGGACGTTGTTATGAGGCCGAGGGTTCTGCTTGCCCGGCGGGCTCGTTTTTGGGAAACAAACCCGCTATCCGCCGCGGCATCCCGTCCTTGGCCGAGCACAGACTTCCATGGCCAATACTATTCTTGTCGGTGCCCAGTGGGGCGACGAAGGCAAAGGCAAAATCATCGATTACCTGACCGATGACGCCGATGTCGTCGTGCGCAGCCAAGGCGGCAACAACGCCGGGCACACCATCGTCCACGGCAAAAAGAAATTCGTCCTGCATCTCATCCCGAGCGGCATCCTGCGCCGCGGGAAAACCTGCGTCATTGCCAACGGTGTGGTCGTCGATCCCGTCGCTCTGGTCGGCGAGATCGAAGGACTGCGCGGGCGCGGCATCAAAGTGGGGAAAAATCTCCTGCTCAGCGACAGCGCGCATCTCGTCATGCCGTGGCACCGCCTGCTCGACGAGCAACGCGAGATTCGCAAAGGCAAAAACAAAATCGGCACAACCAAGCGCGGGATCGGCCCGGCCTACGGCGACAAAGCGGCGCGCACCGGATTGCGTGTCGGTGATCTGCTCAATCCGGATGTCTTCGCCAAAAAACTCAAACTGCGCCTCGGGGAGAACAATGCGGTGCTCAAATCGCTCGGGGCCAAACCGATCGCTTACCAACCGCTGTTGAAGAGCTACCTCGCGGCGGCGAAGGTGCTGCGTCCTTTCGTCACCAACACCGTCGTCTTGCTCCACGACGCGATGGAGCGCAAAAAGAGCCTCCTCTTCGAGGGCGCGCAGGGGACCTACCTCGATATCGACCACGGCACGTATCCCTTCGTCACGAGTTCGAACACCACGGCCGGCGGGGCCTGCACCGGTTCGGGCGTGCCTCCGCACCGCATGGACACCGTCATCGGTGTGATGAAAGCCTACACCACGCGCGTGGGCGAAGGCCCCTTCCCCACCGAGGATGACGCGCTCGGCGACATGCTGCACGGGATGGGACGCGAATTCGGCGCGACGACCGGGCGCGCGCGCCGCTGCGGATGGTTCGACGCGGTGGCCACACGCTACGCGGCGATGATCAACGGCATCGACGAAATCGCCATCACCAACCTCGACGGACTCGACGGCGTGCCGACGATCAAGGTCTGCACCGCCTACAAACTCGACGGGAAAAAGATCAAACATCCGCCGACCGATGCGACCGAATGGGAACGTTGCCAACCGGTCTACGAAACTT
>Ga0315902_10012185_pt1 | contig 11215 bp, 12 predicted proteins | sample LakEriMetagenome_9_FD_203523 | JGI IMG/M metagenome (GOLD analysis project Ga0315902, IMG submission 203523) | Freshwater fungal communities from buoy surface, Lake Erie, Ohio, United States - Buoy 12 MA117 | ecosystem: Environmental > Aquatic > Freshwater > Lake > Lake biofilm | place: USA...
CTTTGAACTCAGGGATAACAATGACCAATCTTATTGAAAGCTACTGGACTTTCTTACCAAAGATCACTTCAAAAACTTCCAGCGTGTCAATAGCTACTGCGTTACTGCACGGAGGTAGTGTTCAGGAGACTTTGTGGCATGTGGGTGGGGGCGTTGCAGGGTGTCTTCTGGACGGGATCTCTCCTCTCTCTGCTCGCAACAAGTGCAATTGTCGTCTCTTACTACGTACTCCCATCCATCCGAAGCTTCCCTTACAAACTCATCGTCTTCCTCGTCGCCACCGACTCAGCCGCTGCTCTAGCTCATCTTCTTTCTATAGGAATCGACCTCAGGCACAACTCAACTCCTTCTCTTTGTACCACACAGGCTTTTCTTTCCCATTTCTTTCAAATGGCCTCGTTCTTCTGGTAGAAACTCCTTGGTATCTCTCTTAACTTGTGCAGGATCTTTTGCATCTTTTACAATATTTATGTCGTGCTTGTTCTTCAGAGACAGAATGTCGAGTCATTGGAGAAGTTTTATCATTTCGGCACTTGGCTCGGAGCATTGTTTCTAACTCTGCTTCCTGTTGTGTTTCATGGGTTTGGGAATGAAGTTTTCTGGTGTTCCATCATTTCAAGAGATAGTCTGCTTCGTGTCTTTTCGTTTGGTCTTCCCAGCTTGGGTATCTTTTTTGCGACCTCCTTTCTCTTGCTTAGGATCTATCATGCAATCAATCTGGACTTGCAGTTGCTCGACAATCGATTGAACAAACGTCTCAAGCAGTACTACGGTGTATTTGTTGTGTTTAGGATCCCTGGGGTTTTAAACAGGCTTCAGAATGCTATGTTTCCTGATAATCCTGTTTTCTTTCTTTATCTTCTTCAGGTGTTGGCCATTTCATTCGAAGGTCTAGCTCATGCAATTGTGTTTGGGTTGAACCATCAGCTCCGTAAACACTTTGGGCCTGGATTATTGTTGGATATCTTCAAGAGGCGTCAAGGAAGTGTGGATGCTCGTCAGTTACTATCTCCTCGAGAACTTGGGGAAAACATCTCCCAAACCGTTGAATCAGAAAAGCAGGAGCGTGGTGTCGAAGTTGAATCTTACCATCAGATTAATGGTAATGAAGACTCTAATTATCGTGCGGAGAGTACATAAGTAAAATCAACAAAATGCGAAACCTTACAGCAGTATACCATCTTTCGGGTTCGAATAGGAACACTTACGAACCCGAATGAGAAGCGTCATTTAGAAATTGAGTGTGAAAAGTGATGGAGCATTTGCCAGTCTCAGTGCGACAGGTGGTGGAGGGCTGGTCACAGTCGATCGGGTTCCCTGAGGATCAGATCATGTTTTTGTTGGTCCAAGTACTGCTGGTGCCTTTGGGATGGATTCATGTGCAGATTCGAGCTCCTGTACTCAGACACTTCTTCTCGATGGGTTTGGGCATTCTCGTGCTGTTCCTGCAGTTTGGTCCCTGGGGGCTTGTTCATGTATTCATATGCTCGTTTTCTGGATTTCTTGCAATTAAAGTGCTCCCGGAGTCGATTGCAGCCACTGGAGCCCTTTGTGTTTCTTTGGGTTATCTGGGTTGGAGACATGCGATTCGATATATTGTGGATTATGGAGGATGGAGAATAGATGCTTCTACTGCTCTTATGATAGCTTCCGTCAAGACCAGCATGTTTGCTTTTGTTTACATTGACAAAATCAAACTTTTGAGGAATGAAGCATTCAATGTTTGACTTACTGTAAGGATTAAGGGCTTTGTAGTCTTTGCATCAAGATCCCAAGATACATGGTGAGTTGGCTAAGCGCTGTCCAGACCATCTCCCGACTCTTTTTCAGTTCATCTCGTATGTGTTTTCGCATGTTGGTGTCCTTGCCGGCCCTGCAGTAGAGTTCAAACACTACATTGATTTCCAATCACGTGCTAGGTTCAAGAATGTATGCAGCTCTGTTTCTGTGCATTTTGAGTTCTGTAAGGTTCCTGATCATAACTGTCCATCCACGGTCCTGCCTTCTCTGAAGATACTTTGTGGATCGCTTCTCTGCTTTCCGTTAACTCTCGCTGCTAGAAAGGTTCCTTTGCTCGGTGTTACTCATACCGATGGTTTCTACAAGAGATTCTCGTTTCTTCAACGTATTCTCTATCTTTGGAGCGGGACTGCATTGATGAGGTGGAAGTATTATCTGGCATGGCTCTTGTCTGAGTCTGGATGCATCGCTTGTGGATTGGGATTTGACCCAACTACCTCCAAATGGTTTGGTCTGTAAGAATATCTGCTTATGTTTCTAGGGACGCTGCAAGCAATGTTGACCTTTTGCAAGTTGAACTTGCTCGAACTATGCCACAGATTACCAACTCTTGGAACAAGGGAATCAACAATTGGCTCAAAAATTGTTCGTGACATCATGGCACCTTTCTCATTATTCAGACATCTACCTGAGAACTGATTCGCCCCCAACAGCCTTAAGATTTATGTCAAAAAAGCTTTACGCGATGATTTGCACTCGAATTGTAGCTTCGATTTGGCATGTCTCAGTCTACAGTTTTGCCTTCTGATCTTCTTTAGGGAATCTATCCCACATATTATCTTTTCTTTCTTAATGCATTGATCCTTACTGAGTCTGAAACCGGTAATCCGCGTATCTGCAACTCCGTTTCATTTCATTAGGTTTGAAGAAGCTTCTTCGATTCTTCAAGCTTGAGGAATTGATTTTGTCCAATTTTCTTTTGTTTCTGCATTCTTCTTTTGGTTTAGCTTACTTGGGATCATGTTGGACGATTCTAAGAGCAGATTACAGCATCAAGGCTTGGCTCTCAGTCTACTTTGCTGGACACATTATGTTCATTTTGATCATACTTGTAAGCAGAATTCCGGTGTTTAGGAAAATCAAACGGGTGGATCTGGGAAAGAAGCAAGAATGAAAGCTGTTTCTAAATATGTTCGATGGCGAAAGTCTTAGGACACAGTCTTCTGAATATGAATGAGCTCAACAAGCCATGTACTCTGGTAACATTCTGACCTCAACATTCCATTTCCGTTAAGATGTCAAAAACGTGTCTTTAGTCACTCTCAATCAGGCGTTTGAAGTACTGAGACGTCCTGATTTCGAGTAAAGACGATTTACAACATGAGTCAGTTCGTCAATCGTACTTAAAGTTCCTATGTAGACATCCTAACTTGTGAGACCAACGGTAGAGTCAACCTACGTCAGAAGGCATCTCGTCGTAAATGATCAGGTCTCCAGCTCCTTGGTCCAGAATGCCATGGAACTTCTTGTCAAGTATCATTTCTGAAAGTCTAATCAAAATGAGTTTCAAATCATTATGTCCGTACTTCTGTTGAATCAAGACTAACGGAAGATCAATCTGTTTGGCGATGAATTCTAACTGAACACGAGAGTAAGGCTCGATGATCTTGAGCAGATTCTGTTGTACAAGGTTCTCATAAAGACTGTTGAGCTGAGAATTGATTGTTGGATCATCAACCAGCTGTTCTTTGTACTTCTCCAAAACTTGCTTAAACTCGTATAATGATCGCTTCTTGTATGCCTCAGCAATCGCTTTCATGGATTCGATATCGATTCCAGATATCTTCGAGGCAGATTTTCCAGCAATGATTGCAAACACGTCCTAGATACACATGAGAAATAACTGGGGAAAGATCCAAAGTACTCCAGGAGTATTCATCATGATTTTGGTCAGCAACATGTACTTAAATGATCGAATCGCGCTTTGGGTCTCATTGATCAAATTGTAAGATTCGAAAGCTTCAAAAAAGTAAGAAAACCTAAGTTAGTGAGCTCTAATGTAGCATGAGAACTACGCTGTCTTGTAGTCTTTATCAAGTGAGCAAAGAGTACCAGCTTGCTCGTCAATTTGTGCTTGAAGTAGGGGAGGACAATAAATGGCATTTGATGCTGCTCTTGCACTGGTCAGAGCAGCTTTAGCTTTAGGCACGTTTTGAAGAGCCTGATGAACTTTGCTCTCAACAATACTGATTTCAACAAGAAGTAGCTTATCATCGATCTTTTTAACTTCAGAAGAAAGAGACGAAATTAATCTGAGAGCATCTTTGAAATCACGATGTTGAAGCAACAGACTCGCAAGTCTCGACTCAATGCGTTGCTTCAAGAAAGTTCTCTTCTCCTGAATGCACCATTCGATAGAGTCTCTGCAAAGCTTCATCTGAAAGTCAAGAGAATTGGGGATCTGTCCGACAGAGTCAATCAACATTCGAACAATCTTTGCAGTCCTTGCTTTGGGAATCGAGGAGAAAAAAGGACGAATCTGCACCAAAAGACGAGCAAGTTTCTCTGTGTTTCCTTCCTTGGCATAAATCTCAGCCAATCCATAGATACTAAGCTCTTTGCCTTTGACAAGTACTTCCAGCGACATGCCCTCCTCACCAGACTTTATCACCTCTAGAAAGAGAGCTTCCGCCTGAGCAGCGTTGCCTCGTGTCAAGAGTTCTTTGGCTCGTTCATAGAGCGGATGGACCAACACAACCTGTTCCTCCACTCCCTCCATACTCTCCACACTCATTTGGAAACTGCCAACACGGAGTACCGCACCGAGGTGGAGTAGGCATGAGTGAAGTCTGTATTGTGGACCTCTCGTACAAGGGACTGGTCAAAGGAATCGCGCTTTACAGAAACATTCCTCAGAGAGAAGTGCATGCTGTTCTTAGGGTATCTCTCTGTAGAACTTCTTAGTTTTTAAGATTTCTTCAGGCTGGCTTTGGGATTCCTGAGAATTTCCAGATAGTCGGAGTTTTTGATGATCAGGAGAACGTTGCGCTGCCTCTGAGTCTGTTGTGCAAGGAACCTTCGTTGTTTGATTCGCGCTACCAGCTGCTGGCTCGGGAGACTTGAGAGACAATAGCAGTTTAAAAGCTGACTCATACAAAGCTGATTGATACTCTTGGATGTCTTTAGGCCCTCCATTCTTCCTTCAGCAACCAGGAAGACAAAGTCACTTCGGTACGGATCGAATCGTCTTCAATCTTCTCCTTGGGAGACGGCTCGGGAACAACAGCAGCAGGAGAAACTTCAGAGTATTTGGCCTCAGCCTCTACAATGTCTTGAATCTTGACTTTTTGGGCAGGAACTGGTTTCCACACTTTGGTCTTGGGAGCAGGAGCAGGAGCTAGAATCTTCTTCTTTGAAGCTTGAGACTTGGCTTCGTTCGTTGCAGCAACAGGTTCGTCAATAACATCAGGCTCTGGTTCAGGAACGACAATCTTTTCAAACTCCACCGCTCTGTCAAAGTCTAAGTCAGGCAACTCAGCAAATTGAGGACCAGCAGGAGCAAACACTCGCTTAAATTCCTTAGGCTTTTCTTCAACAGGAGTAGGCGTGTCAGTCTTCTCTTCCTCTACAGAGTTAGGCGAGTCTGCATCACCTCTATCCTTTCTCTTTCGATTGATTCGCTTGCGAGACTTCTTCTTCGTCGAAGCCTTCTTGGACCTCTCTGCTACAGATTCCCAAGGAGCCTCAGTCTCTTTCTTCTCCTCTTCAGGCTCAGACTCGGGCTCGGGCTCAGGAGCCTTGGGGGATTTGACTTTCTTGGAAGGAGATTTAGCTCGATCTGTCGCCTTCTTCTTTCCCTCAGACTTGTGTTCTTCGACAGAAGCCTTCTTATTATCCTCCACCGGCTTTTCAGGCTGAGCAGCTGGAGACTTTTCTCCATTTGTCTTCTTAGACTTGTCTTCAGAAGCCTTCTTGGACTTGTCTCCTTCAGATTTCTTGGGTTTCTCAGAAACGGCTTGGTCTCCTTGTACGACTGGATGCTGGGCTTCCTCGAGTTGCTTCTTGGGTGCTTTGCCTGCCTTGGGTTGTCCCTCAGCAGGCTTGTCCGCAGGAGCCTTGGATTCCAGCTTTTCTTTCTTGGGCTTGGACTCTGCAGTTGTCTTTTTTTGTTTCTCTTCTTTGGTCTCGGGAGCGGGTTTAGTTTTCTTTGACTTGGTCTTCACCACATCCCATTTCTCCTCGCCCTTGCCTGCCATCTGTAACCAATCACACTCTGTAAACTGAACTCTACTCTACCGCACCACACGCCCTGAGGGATTCATTTCACAAACTTGTTTCTGGAGTGAAGGTGCTGTCCGGAGTCACTCGAGTGATTTGTTGGGAATTTGGACCGTCTTTAGGTTTTCCTCTCTGCACTTTCCATATCAATCGAAATGGCTGGAAGGGAAGAAGCGATTCTGGCAGCTGCGGAGTTGAATGCTCGCATTGTGGCGGAACGAGCCAAGAATACTGCTTTGTACATGGTGAAGAAGGCTAAGGCTGACATCGAGTGGGACCAAGCCGTTCCCTTCGAAGGGTTCTCAAAAGACACAGAAGCATCAGGGTTAGGTATCAACATGCTTCAGCCAGAACCCTGCGTGAAATGCAGAAGTGCTTCCAACACGACTCGACTGAAAGCCTCCGTCGCTCCACCAGGGTCACTTGTACTTTGTTCTTCTTGCGAAGCAGATGCTCGAGAACAACAACTACAAGCTCAAGCGACTGCCGAGTCTCGAAGAAGACAGAGGGTCTCTCGAGCTGGCCCTCGAGTGCCTAGGAAAGAGTTGGATGTGTTGATGAAGACGATGAGTCCTTGGTGAGTCGTTCTTTACTCAGTACCAATGGGCTCGGTTGTTCTGGTCATACTTCCAGACGCAGTAGGCGTAGATGGAGTAGGCAGTAAACGCTCCAGGTCCGAACTGCACGAGCTTAGTCCAGCCGGTGGTCTTGAAGTTCTTGGTCAGTTCATGGAAGTAGCCCTTGAATGGACGGTAGTAGAACGGAGACAAGGTCTCTGTCACGACACCGTTCACTGGACGATACTTCTTCCAGTAGAGCGAAGTCGAGGCCGATGGAGTTCCCTCGGGCTTGGAGTAGTACCAGTGCTTGGGCAAACCCATCTTTCCTATACAATCCCGTGACAGTATACTGACCGGCACGGCATCCGTTCGCGGGTAGGCCCTGAAACGCAGAAAAATGTATTGTTGCTGTGCATGCTTACTTACAACCAGAGTTAATCAAAGCCAGAGATTGAGCCACAGCTGCTCCAGCATCCTCGATACAAGAGCACATGTCGAGTCCAGCGATGGAGTTCTTTTGAAGTGTTCTGAAGAAGTCCTGATTCAGCTGCTGCACAGATGTCAACAGACGACGGAACTCTGAAAAATCAGGATGCTGTTTTGGGTCAAAGGAAGAGATCTTGAGAATCTGGCTACGATACAGAGAGTTCCAAAGAGATGTGTCAGTATCCAGAATCAGACATAACCATCGGTAAGGATCAAAATGAGCAGCAAGAAAGACATCCTTCAGATCTTTCAAAGATTGGGTACCATTTGAAGAAAAAGCTCTTTTGGGATCAAGTGTAATTCTAAACATGATGAGCGACTCATTGAAAAGAAAGTAATACGCGTTCGTTGGAGACTGACATACTTTGCAGCCAACTTCATTCCCTTTGTCGATGACTTCCATGAGATTTTCGTTCTGTGACAGAATATATACAAGAAAATCTGATTGCACACATCGCAAGAAGTCATCAAAACCAGGTCTGATCTTCATAAACATATTTGATTCAGTCAGCTCGAAGTATTCTTTCGATTCACTGACAGTTAAAGTATCTGGAGACTTGAGTGCCATAAAACATCGATCCAAATCAATAATTAAAATCATCTTTCTTTGAGAAAGGAGAGATGTCACAACTTTCTGAGAACGTTCTCTCAAGGCTGTCCAAGAGAGCGAAGCAACTTGAAAATCAAACTCGTTAGAAGAAAGTCTTGGGAACACAACAACAAATTGATCGTTCTCCCCTTCTTTTCCTTCAACTTGAGAAGAACAAATCAGCCCCTAAAGAGATAAGTCAGATTCTCTTCAAGTCTTACACGACCCGATCGGGCTAAGCGTTCTATGAATTTCCTGATCAAAAAGTCACTAGGATGTCGAGCGAAAATCATGTTGGTCCAAGACTCATCATTTGTATCCGTAACTATTGAATGGAACGCACGATCTTTCAGTGTGTCACAGTCACATCTTCTACAGAAGTCAATGGAGAAACCTTGGGTAGAAGTACAAAACACAAGACTGCACACGCCCTTTAGATGGAAGACGAAGCTGAATCGGCGCATTCCCTAGATCAGAAAGTCGAATCTCTGTCAAAGTGAGCAACAAGATAAAGTATTAAATACCCCAAGGTCGAACCACACTGGTCTTTTTCCGAGAGTTATTGATTTTTTCTCTGTATTTCTTCCTGCATTCAGAATCAGGAGGATTCTGGAATTTCGGTGCATCGAAATCGGAGTAAGTCATCAAAACAGTTTCGTTTTCATCCTTGAACGAACTGATCTTCTTCTTAACCGGAGGCGTTTTCTCTGCAGGCTGTAAGCATGACTTCAAGGAAGAGGTATCGATCAATTTTGACTTGACAAGGGGACGCGTAAGGTCTGTTTGAATCTCGTCTTTCTCGAGACTCAGTAGATCATTTGCATAGTTCGAAGGGATCTGTAACAAGGAATAGTTTCTGTCCGTTTCAAACCTGATAGATTCTCCAACTTTAGGAGCAATTGTTGAAGCAGTAGTTGACCAAGGATCGCCATCCAAAAGAGCACCCATATCTTCAAGAACGGGAACAGACTCAGTCGGTGAATCGATTTGCACCCTTCTAGTCATCATTTCATAGCCACTGCCTTCAGAAGCTTTCCTCGAAGAAAGTTGAACCAGAATATGAGCATTCTCTTGATTGAACGAGTTCATCTGTACTAATTCAGTCTTGTTTTGCTTCGCCAACTCCATTTCTTCTATCAACAACGTGCCTTTCTTTTTGAAAGGAATCTTTCGATCTCTCATGAAAACTTGAGCCAAAGGGAGGTACTCTGAATCAGAGTTGAGTCGTTCTTCATACTCGTCTTCATCAAGTGCAGGAATGCCTCGATTACTTCGACGTTTCTTCACATTCTTTCGCTTAGCTTTGCACGCAGTACGTTTGCCAGTAAGTTTGAGGTTATTCTGAAGTCTCTGTTTGCGTTCTTCAAACTCAGCAAGTAGCTGAGTGCAATCGGCAAGGTTCGTCTCAGGTTCCCAGGTGTTTTCACTAGCAGAGAAGCCCTTCCACTTGAGTAGGTAGTACGTCACGCCTTTGATACGTTTGATGTCTTCAATCCGCTCGACTTCCCATTCCCCCATATCATTAAGAGTCCCAGCCGTGGACACCTCCTCGTCCTCCTCCATCCACACACTGTATAAAAAATGGATGGGTACAGACGTAGGTCTCTTGGTGCTGGTGTCCCCTCCACTGTGAAAGTCACTTCTCACTATGCTTCTGTATTCATCACACTCCCTGATGTCACCCTGGGTAGAGCTGGTGGTGCTCATGTCGCTGACCCGACACACATTGCAGTCTCGACCAGCAAGAGAGTCTCGAGGAAACATGCTCGGATCTCGTACGATCAACTCAAAGGATTCCTGATCTCTTGTCTCTCGGACAAGTCTCCTGTTTATGTCAATGACTCCGTGCTGAGAATAGGTGATCCTCCTTCAGTCCTGCAAAACGGATCTTGTATTGTTTTAGGAGATACGCTGGTTTCCTTTCAGATTTCTCACTCGACGCAAGAACAACAGCTTCCGCCCGATACGGCAGCTGCTCTGACTGCGTCTCAACTTTTCAATTCGCAGTTGGCTTCCGAGTTCGCTGCAACGGCTCTGCGTTGTTCAGAACGAAAAGCTTTGACAATGGATGGAATCTTTCGAGCCGTTGAAAGTCTGATTATGATGAATCCTGCATTACGAGGAGTATTATCGACTGCTTCCTGGAAAGATGTGTTGCTTAATGTGATCGTTCATCAGCCTACCAGATTCATTCCTGTTCGAGCTCCTCCTCCCAGTAATGTGATCATTTATACTCTACGTCCTGAAGAATCCTCATCCAGCTGATCAGAAGCCACTTGGGAGGAAGACATCAAGCAATACGTATAAAATTTGATTTACTCGTGCTCTTCAGTTCTGACTTTGGCCTTAGGATTGAGAACCTTGATGTTCAGTTGAGCTGCTCTCTGCACGATTTCCATTCTCTTTCGGACAGATACAGCGCTACCGATTTCTGCAGCAAACTTGCGGTTGTTCATGACCAGCATTTCCAAGTCCGAAGCATTGCAGACTCTGAACTTGCGGAATCCATTGGGCAAGACATCCCGGTGCGCAGCATTGGTTCCATATCCAATCTTGACCATCTTGAGATTGTCTCTATATCTCCTACGCACACGAGAGTCGATACCCTTGGGTCTGCGCCACTTGTTCTATGGACAGAGTCAGGGAAGGGGGAGGCTGCAGGGCCTTACGGGCACACGAAGAAACTTGTCAGCCTGATGACGGATGAACTTCTTGAGTCTCTTCTTGATGATCTTGGGTCGCTCTAGAGGCTTCACCATGATTTCCGCTATACCACAATCACTCACCGCGCATTGCTCAGACTGCCGGCATAGCACACTTGCATATATGCGCACCCTACAGCAGTGCGGTACAGCTGCAAGTCCGCTCCATGCAATCCGTTTGAAAGCATACTCAACACGCGCTAGTCAAGGCGATTGGTTGTTGTGTCGATCTCTGAGAAGCTAGTGTCTCTCGTCGTTTGGAGGTTTTACTTGGTCTTATCAACTAGAATGGAGAAGCGAAGCTGTACGGTCGTCTTGACTACATTTTCAACTGCAGGCTTGCATTTCTCAATGATTCTCTTGAGAACCTCTCCCTTGGATCCAATCAAGATCCTACGATGACGATCATGCTCAACATAGATTGAGATTCCTAGAACAAGCGTCCCATCCGAAAGTTTCTTGTACCCTTCCAGTTTCTAATCACGAAGATCACGCGTTTGGTCATTTAGTCAACTTACAACACACGAAGCGTAAGGAATCTCCTGATTGAGTTGTCGATAGATTTGTTCCCGAACCATCTCCTCAATACGTTCTTTCTGAGTCAGATCAGTCACTTTGGTAGAAGAGTATCTCCATTTGTCTCTTCGAGAGCACTTCTCCTGCAGAAACATCTGAAACATCATGAGTCAAACATCATGCTCGAATCCTTACTTTCAGTTGATCAACTCCAGTCTGATTCAAAGCAGAGATAGGAAAGACAGCATCAAACTCGGTCACTTTGCTCAGTTCTTCAATAATCTTGGCAATCTTGCTTCGAGGTCGAACGATATCAATCTTGTTCAAGACCAAAGCAAGTTTCT
>Ga0315902_10012187_pt1 | contig 11213 bp, 4 predicted proteins | sample LakEriMetagenome_9_FD_203523 | JGI IMG/M metagenome (GOLD analysis project Ga0315902, IMG submission 203523) | Freshwater fungal communities from buoy surface, Lake Erie, Ohio, United States - Buoy 12 MA117 | ecosystem: Environmental > Aquatic > Freshwater > Lake > Lake biofilm | place: USA...
GTACAAGCCCAACGCCGTGAGGCGTGGGGCGAATCGCCACCAGACGCCGCGCCCAGTGTGATGTGCCCGCGGCCTCACGGCCGGTCGGCTCTCAATCACCACGCACTCGGGCGCCGCAACCATGCGTGATTCATGTCAGTAGCGGTGATCGTCCGGGTCGTAGTCGGGCGACTCGCTGATGGTGCCCTCTGGATCAGCGACGTACTTGAAGCGGTGATCCACCAGTCGCCGCAGAAACCGTGACCGCACGATCGTCGAGTAGAACTTCTTGAACGATTCGCCCTTGCCGTCGAGCGGCCTCTCGGACGCGAACGTGAACATCGGCAGCAGCATCTCGTCGTTGATCGTCTCGTTGTGCCAGACGTTTCGCGGCGGATCGAATGGGTTTCGCGGATTCGCGGCGGAGTTGTCGTAGGAAACCTCCGCCTCGAATCGCGTGCCGGCCGGAAACCGCATCGGCTGCTTGAGGTCGTAGGGCGACTGCCAGTTGTAGTCCCACTGCGGTACCCGAAGGATCAGGAGCGGCTTCTCCACATGCGGCAGGTGGGCCTTGATCTCCAGCCAGCGGGCCAACTGGTGCGCGTGGGGCACCACCCCCACGAACTCGGCGTCCTCGGGAAGCGTGTAGCTGCCTCTGACGCGGAAGTCGGTGACGCCCGGCGGCACCACCGCAAAATCGCCGGACAGGTAGATCATGTCCGTCACCTTGCGCGGCGGCTGCTTCTCGAGCCAGATGCCGATCCGGCTCGAATCGGTTTCCAGCTTTCCGGTGCGGACGTAGTGCACCTGCGCGGTGACGTCGCAGCCCGCCGGAATCACCGCCGCCGCATCGGCGGGCGCCTTCATCGCCCGCACCCCCGGCACGAATCCGCTGATGAACGAGGCCCGCGGCTGACCGTCGTCGCGAACGGGCGGCACCCGAAACCCGATGCCGTGCGAATCCTGAAAGCCGCCCGCCCGATCGTCGGGATGGCTGAAGCCGTCGGATCCGCCATGCTCCCGAACGGCCTGCTCCACCGTCTCCCGCGGCAGGTGGCCAATCAGCGCGTGGTGGACGAGCTTGCGATTGCCAGGCAGAAACTGGATCGCCCGCAGACGGAGGTCTTCGTCGCGATCGAGTGGAAACACGATGTTGCGGTAGACGTCGCTGCCGTGGGAGCCAAGCTGCGTCGGCTGGGGCTGCTCGAGCACGATGTCGGGTGGCCCGAGATCTTCTTGAAACACCGAGCAGTCGGGCAGCGGCTCGAGGGTACGCGTGTCGGCTGGATCGCCCTCCGGCTTGCCGGCCGCCACCCACGCCCGCAGCATGGCGATCTCAGTGGCGGTCGGGGCTTTCGTCCCCTGATACTCGAGGTCGCTCTCGATCTGCGCCGGCGGCATCCGCCGGGCATCGAGTTCCTCGAGCCCCACTTCGATCCACTCCACGGCATCGTCATAGGTGAGCAGGTTGAACGGGCCGGCCTGACGTGGGCTGTGGCATCGCTGGCACTGGGTGTGCAGAAACGGCAGCACGTCACGGTGGTAGGTGACTCCCGCATCGCCGGCAACGGTGGCCGGCTTCGGCTGCTCCGGGCGATCGAGGGGGCAGCCCACCGCCTCCGTCCGCGGCTCGCGGACCTCGCGGCCGGCCACGAGATCGAGGATCGCCGACCGCAGCTCCGGATCGGGATCACCGGGCGACATCACGCCGCGGATCTTGTAGCGGTCGTCGATCCGGCCGCTGTAACGAATCCGCCGGTCACGATCGACGAGCACCACCTGGGGCGTCACCGTCGCGTCGACCGCCTCGGCGAGCGTGAAGTCGGTGTCGAGGTGGATCGGAAACGCGATCCCGAATTCCCGGCGATAGGCCTCGACCTCGGCGGCGTCGTCAACCTCACACACGACCCCCACGAAGCGGACACCCTCGCCGGCAAACTCGTCGGCGAGCGAGTTGAGCACCGGACCGTAGTCCTGCGCGAGCGGGCAGGCGGGATGGAGGAATGCGAAGCACACCGCCCGCCCGTCGCCGATCAGCTCGTCGAAAGGATGCGATGCTCCGTCGACGCCCGAGACGTGCAGCCGCTCCTGCGGCACCGACACGGATGACGGCGACACGCTCGCCGGCTCCGCGGCGGCCGCCGGTGCGATCGCAAGCAGCCCGCACGCGATCGCCAGAATCGCAAGCGAGTGGAGGCCACCACGGCTGCCGTCAAAGCCCAACGCCGTGAGGCGTGGGGCGAACCGCCACCAGACGCCGCGTCCAGCTTGGTTCTCCCGCGGCCTCACGGCCGGTCGGCTTTCACTCGCCACGCACGCGATTGCGAGACTCACGTGGACGCCCTCTCTAGAGACACTTCAGGAACTCGAGCACCGCGAGACGCTGCTCCTCCGTGAGGTCGTCCCCGAAGGTGTGGCCGGTATTGAGCATGCCCGTGTAGAGCTCCGGCTTCGTCGGGTCGACCTTCGCGTGGGTGACGGCGGCGAGCGCCTGCCGCAGGGCCTCCCACTGCTCGGGCGACCGCCAGTCAGGATCGAAGACCCGCAGGTATGGCTCCCGCTCCATCTGCTCCAGAATCTCCTCGTGGCTCTTCGACGACTCGTCGACATACTTCCAGCCGATCCGGGCCTGATCGTAGTTGGCCGGATCCGTGCTGCTGGGCCGCATCGAGTATTTCCGCGGACGGGTGGACGACTTGAGTAGGTTGTAGATCGTGGGCACCGAGGCGTTGTGCAGGTAGGGGCCGCGGGCCCAGATCCCGACCAGCGGCGGGGCGACGTAGCGGTTGGTCGTGGTCACCGTGCCGCTCAGAAACCGCTTCTTCTCCTCGATGCTCATGTCGAACACGCCGGTGATCCGCAGGGGATCGGTGCCGAGTTCGTCATGATCGACGAGCGTGTTGGGGAAGTTCACGAGCTCGTAGGTCTTCGCCTCGGTCTTCCGGAACTCGCCGTGGCAGCGGGCGCAGGTCTCCATGAACACCTTGTGCCCCGCGTCGGCCGCCTCTTCGCGGACATCGGCAATGAACGGATACCGTGGCGTGGAGAGCGACTTGAAGTAATCGGGCACGGACTGCCGAAACACCTCGCGGGCTTCGGCGTAGTCCTTGCCGAGGTGGTCGCGGCTGATGGCCATCGCGTAGGTGACGTCGGCCACATTGCCGTCGAAGCCGCCGTCCACATAGAGGCCGTGTCCCTCGGTGCCGGCGGTCTTGTACTTGAAACTCGTCCACGGCTGCGGTTTCAGGAATGGGATCAGCGGCACCTGGGCCTCGATCTTTTTCGTGTAGTTGCTGCCGTGGTCGGCCACGAAGAACTTGTCGTAGCGGAGCAGGCTCGGCTTGATACCGTCGGGGCGGACCACGGGCACGAGGATGCCGAAGAAGTCGGCCGAATCGATGAAGAACCGGGGCAGGTTCTTGGCGAACAGGAAGCCGGGGCTCGTGCCGCCGCTGGCGGCCACGTCCTGGTGGAACCGCTCGAAGTCGAGGAATGCGTTGGGGATTCCCTCCGCAAACCGCGGCTCCGGGTTGCGCGGGTCGGGATTCGTAAAGAGCATCGTCGAGTGGCAGATCCGACAGTTGGCCACCAGCCCCGGCCCACTCCCGCCAACGACGTGCGCCTGGGTGCGGATCACACCCAGCGCGACGGTGAAATCCTGGTGGCTCTCCGGTACCGGCGGATGGAGGCCGTAGCGGAGATCCATCTCCTGCCACCAGGCCGGGCTGAACTCGCTCACCGTGTTGAGCCGCGCTCGCTCGGCGTCGTCGATCGCCTCCTCGGCCCAAGCCTCGTTGAGCGTCTCCAGACCGTCCGCATTCCACATCGGCCGGGCCAGATGAAATCGCGACTCGATCTCGAGTTTCCCGGCGTCGACGGACCGGCCGGCGGCGATCAGCGCCTTGGTGCGCTCCGACTGGTGATCGGCGGGCAACTCGCCGTCGGGAGCGGCTGCCTGACTGGTTGCCGGGGCCTGCGGCCGGAACCGCGCCGGCATGCGGATCCCGGGATTGGCCCGCAGCGCCGCGGCGGCCTCGTCGGAGAGCGTCTCCAACCCAATCAGGTAGAGCGTGCCCTGGTGGCGGGCGAGCGCCTCGGCTGCCGCGTCGGAGAGCGTGGTGATCCCGTGCAGCCCCAGCGCCCCCTCGTGCCGGCCCAGTGCGGCGGCCACCCCGTCGGAGATCGTCTGCAGGCCATCCAATCGCAGGAACCCGCGGTGTGCGGCCATCGCCTCGGCCGCCGCCGGCGAGAGCGTGGTGACGCTGTTGAGCCGCAGCAGGCCTTGGTGGTGCCCGAGCGCCGTGGCCGCTCGCACCGAGAGCTCCTCGAAGCCCGAGAGCCCCAGGTATCCGCGGTGCGTCGCGAGCAGTTCGATCTGACGGTCGGTCAGGGTGAGAAGTCCGGACAACACCAGGTAGCCGGTGTGCCGCCCCATGAGTTCCGCGATCTCGTCGTTGATTCCCTTCAGCCCGCGCAGCGACAGCGCCCGCGGACCGGTGGGGGTGATCAGGGCGAGCGCGGTGTCGAGTGGCAGGTCGGTGAGACCATCGAGTTCGATGAAGGCGTCGGGCTGCGAGAGGGCGGCGGCCGCCTCGGACGAGAGCGACGTGAGGCCGTTGAGCTCGACCGGCCTGCCTGACTGGCCGAGCAACTCGGCGATCTGAGGCGTGAGAACGCGGAGATGGCTGAGCTCCAAGGTGCCCTGCGCGCCGGCGAGCGCGATCGCCTGCTCGACCGTCCGCTCGGTCGCGGAACGGTCATCTGCTTCCGCCGCCCATGAACCGTCGCCGTGGCACGTCACCGCGACGAACACGGCGAAGGCAATCAGGCTGCTGACCCACGGCGGCATGGCGACTCCCTTCGGTACCTCTGAAACACGAAAACGGCGATCAACTTCACCACACTCGCCACGGTACCAAAAGCCCGCGGCCTGCGCCGCCACCGTCGTGAACCTGGGGGGGCCAGCGAGGCCTCGGGGTCGCGGCATGCCCCGAACCCCCCAGCCTCCACCATGCCTCGCCCGCCCAAAAGAAACCCTCACGGGCGCAGCGGAAACAGCACGATTTCAGCAGTGAAACGGGTCTCATGGACGATGCCGCGCGCCCACCGACGAGCCGGCCACCACGCCAGTCTCTCTGGCTGCTGGTGGCGGTCTGCGCCCTCGTCGCGCCTGGATGCACGTCGTGGGGGCAGTATTGGCGCAACCACATGAAGGTCGGCCCGGCCTACCTGCGGCCGGTCGGCCCGGTTGAGCACGAGTGGATCGACGCCGACGATGTGCAGGTACGGTCGGCATCCGACATCGAGACGCGGTGGTGGCGGCAGTTCAACGATCCGGTGCTCGACCAGCTCGTCCTGCAGGCCTACGAGCAAAACCTCTCGCTGCGCGAGGCCGGGTTCCGAGTGCTCGCCGCGCGGGCGGCCTACAACATCACCGTGGGCGGCTTCTTCCCGCAGAATCAGCAGGCGATCGCGGAGTATGCCCGCTGGCAGCTCAGCAACAACGTGAGCGCCCTGGAGAATCTCTCGATCCCGCCGTTCAGCATCTGGCAGACGGGCTTCAATCTCTCCTGGGAGTTCGACGTCTGGGGAAAGATCCGCCGCAACATCGAGTCGGCCGGCGCGAAGTATCAGGCCAGCGTCGAGGAGTATGACGGGGTGCTGGTGACGCTGATCGCCGACGTGGCCGAGCGATACGTCGATTACCGTATTGCCCGCAAGCAGGTGGCCGACCTCAAGCGGCTCGCCACCATCCAGCGCGACTCGCTCGAGATCGCGATCCATCGGTTCGAGGGGGGCGTGACGAGCGAGCTCGATGTCTCGCAGGCGCGGCTCAACCTGGCCAAGACGGAGGCCCTGATCCCGGAGTATGAGCGGCAGGCCCGGCTGGCGGCGAACGCCCTGTGCATGCTCTTGGGCATGCCCCCCGAGGATCTCGCGCTGCGGCTGGGCGACGACGGCATCCCCGCGCCGCCCCCCGCGCTCGCGGTGGGAATCCCGGCCGACCTCCTGCGGCGGCGGCCCGACGTGCGGCAGGCGGAGCGGCTGCTTGCCGCGCAGTGCGCCCAGATCGGCGTGGCCGAGGCCGAGCTCTACCCGGCGTTCTCGATCAACGGCTATCTCGGCGTGTACGCCAACGAACTCGGCCAGCTGTTCGAGTCGGACTCGATGTTCGGCTTCGTGGCGCCGGTGGTCGACTGGAAGATCCTCAACTACGGCCGCCTGCTCAACAACATCCGCCAGCAGGACGCGAAGTTCCAGTCGCTCGCCGCGGGCTACCAAGACACGGTCCTGCGAGCCGGCCGCGAGGCTGAGGACGGCATCGTCACCTACATCAAGGCCGGCGCGGCGGCTCGCAAGCAGCAGGAGGCGGTGAATGCCGCGTCGCGGTCTGTGGAGTTGGTCGAGATCCAGTACAAGGAAGGCAGCACCGACTTCAACCGCGTGTTCGTGGTCCAGCAGACGCAGGTGACCGAGCAGGTGCGGCTCAACGACAACGTCGGCGGCGTGGCGAAGGGAATGATCCAGGTCTACCGGGCCCTCGGTGGCGGCTGGCAGCTGCGGCTCGAGGAACTCGCCGCCAGCGGCCAGTGCTGCAAGCCGCTGCCGAGCGTCGACGGCGGCTTCTGCGACGACTACATCGGCAAGCAACCCCCGGCCGGCTTCGACGCGTGGTGCATCTGGCCGGAGTGGCTCCGCGGGCACAAACCCCGGTAAGACGGCCATTCGTGCCCGCCCAACGCCGTAAGGCGTGGGATGAACCGCCACCAGACGCCGCGTCCGATATCCGTACTCGTGCATGTGGGCCCCCATCGCTCACGCGATTGGGCTTCCTGAGAGCGGATCGAGCGAGGGGCTGCCGGTGCCGGGGGAGCCGGCGTTGTCGACGAGCGGAGCCATGGATGGCGGAGCGAAGGCGGCATCGAGTGAGCGCAGGGCAGGATGCCCGCAGCGAGCGTCCGGCGATCGGGCGTCGGCAGCCCCGAGCGGCGCGCCACGCAGCATCCCCATCGCTTCCGCGATTGGGCTTCCCGATGGGGCTCAGCGGCGGCCGAGCCTGAGCAGCGAGAAGAAGAACACCGGCGTCAGGAAGATGCCGAACAGCGTCACGCCCAGCATCCCGCTGAACACCGCCAGGCCGAGGGTCCGCCGCATTTCGGCCCCGGCGCCATGCGCCACCACGAGCGGCACGACGCCGAGAATGAAGGCCAGCGAGGTCATCAGAATCGGCCGCAGCCGCAGCCGGCAGGCCTCCACCGTGGCTTCGGCGAGCGGCTTGCCTTCGTGGGTGAGCTGCCGGGCAAACTCCACGATCAGGATCGCGTTCTTGCAGGCGAGGCCCACGAGCACCACGAAGCCGATCTGCGTGAAGATGGTGATGTCCATGCCAGCCCAGCGGACGCCAACCAGCGCCGACAGCAGGCACATGGGCACCACAAGAATGACGGCCAGCGGCAGCGCCCAGCTTTCATAGAGCGCCGCGAGCACGAGGAATACGAGCACCACGCCGAGCACGAATAGGAACGTGGCCGTGGCTCCCGAGCGAACCTGCATGAACGCCATCTCCGTCCACTCGGTGGCGAACAGCGGCGGAATCGCGGCCTCGCGCTGCAGCGTGTCGAAGTGCTCCTGGACGATCGCGAGTGCAGAAGTGCTTCCGGTGCCTGGAGCCGGCTCGCCGTAGACCGCGGCGGCGGGATAGAGGTTGTAGCGCATCACCAGCGAAGGCCCGACTCGATCCTTCACCTGCACGAGCGTCGCGAGCGGCACCGGCTGCCCGTCGGCCCCGGGCACCTTCAGCTCGTCGATCGCCCGGCGAATGTCGCCGCGGTGGCCCGCGTCGGCCTGCACGTTCACCTGCCACGACCGGCCGAAGCGGTTGAAGTTGTTGATGTAATACGAGCCCAGCTGGACCTGCAGCGTCTCGAAGAGGTCCTGCAGTTTCACGCCGACCGCCGCCGTCTTGTCGCGGTCGATGTCGAGAAAGAGCCAGGGCGTGCTGGCGGCGAAGTTGGTGAAGAGCCCCGCGAGGCGGCCGTCGTCCCGGCCGGCCTGCACCACCGCGTCGGCCGCCTGCTCGAGCTGCACGGCGCCGTAGTCGCCCCGGTCCTCGACGACGAGCTTGAAGCCCGCCACCGTGCCGAGCCCGTCCACGGGGGGCGGGCCGAAGACGTCGATGCGGGCCTCGTCGACCGTCGCCTGCCAGTCGGCCCGCAGACGCGCGGCGATCGCATCGGCCGACGCGGCTTCTCCGCGACGCCGATCGAAGCCGTCGAGCATGATGTACATCGCGCCCCAGTTGGGGGCGTTGCCGCCGAGCACGACCGACTTGCCCGCCACCGACACGGCGTGCGCCACGCCCGGCTCGTCGAGAGCCCGCCGCTCGAGCGCCGCCATCACCCGCGAGGTCCGCTGCACGCTGGCCCCGTCGGGGAGCGTCACATTGGCAAGAAGGTATCCCTTGTCCTGCTGGGGGATGAACCCGACGGGGATCACCGTGAACAACAACCAGGTGAGGGCCAGCAGCCCGACGAAGGCCAGCAGGATCGGCGCGGCCAGCCGGAGCGACCCCTGCACCAGCCAGGCATAGCCCCGCGTGACGGCGGCGAAGCCGGCGTTGAAGCCCCGAAAGATCCAGCCGCAGGTGAATGCCAGCAGCCGATCGACGACGTCCGGGGCCGCCCCCTTGGGCTTGAGCAACAGCGCCGCCAGCGCCGGAGAAAGCGTCAGCGAGTTGACCGCCGAGAGCAGCGTGGAGACGGCGATCGTGAGGGCGAACTGTCGGAAGAACTGGCCCACGATCCCGGCGATGAAGCTGCATGGCACGAACACCGCCGTGAGCACGAGTGCCACGCCGATCACCGGACCGGTCACCTCCTCCATGGCCTTGAAGGAGGCCTCCCGCGGACTGAGCCCGTGCTCGATCCAGCGCTCCACGTTTTCGACCACGACGATCGCGTCGTCCACCACGATTCCGATCGCTAGTACCAGCCCGAAGAGCGAGAGGTTGTTGAGGCTGAAGCCCAGGGCCGCCATAAAGGCGAAGGTGCCGACGATCGCCACGGGCACCGCGACGAGCGGGATCAGCGTGGCCCGCCAGTTCTGCAGGAAGAGCAGCACCACCAGGGCCACGAGGATGATCGCGTCGCGGAGCGTCTTGAGCACCTCGGCCTTCGACTCCTCGATGAAGGGCGTGGTGTCGTAGACGACCCGGGCCTCGAGTCCCCGCGGAAACCGCTCGCCGAGCGCCGCCAGCTTCTCCCGCACCGCCGCGGCGGTCTCGATCGCATTGGATCCGGGCAGCTGGTAGATGTTCATCCCCACGCTCGGCTCGCCGTCGAGCCGGCAGACCTGGTCATAGAACTGCGCGCCGAGTTCCACCCGCGCCACGTCCCGCAGCCGTACGATCACGCTGGCCACGTCGCCGGTGTCGGCGACGGTCTCCTTGACGATCACGTTGCCGAACTCCTCGGCCGTGATCAGCCGGCCGACGGCCGAAAGCGGAATCTGAAACGCCTGGCCTGCGGGGGCCGGTTGCTGGCCCACGCTGCCGGCGGCCACCTGGTAGTTCTGGTTTTCCAGCGCCGTGCGGATGTCGCCCGGCGACAGGCCCACCGCGGCCATCTTCTCCGGGTCGAGCCAGATCCGCATGCTGTAGTCGCGCTGGCCGATGAAGTCGATGTCGCCCACGCCCTCCACTCGGAGCAGTTCGTCCCGGACCTGGATCGTGGCGTAGTTGGAGAGGAAGGTCTCGTCGTAGAGGGGCGTGCCGGCGGCGTCCTTCGCGGCCGTGAAGTTGACGATCATCATCGCCGCGGGCGACTTCTTCAGCACCGCGACGCCTTCCCGCTGCACGAGATCCGGGAGGATCGGCATCGCCAGCGTGACGCGAACCTGCGTGAGCACCTGCGCCATGTTGAGGTCGGTACCCGGTGCGAAGGTGACCGTGAGCCGGTAGCGGCCGTCGTTGGTGCACTGCGAGCTCAGCGACAGAGCCTTCTCGACGCCGCTCACCTGCTGCTCGATCGGGGCCGCGATCGTGTCGCGGACGAGTTCGGCGTTGGCCCCGGGATAGACGGTGGAGACCTCGATCGTGGGGGGCGTGATGTCGGGATACTGCGTGGTCGGCAGCGTGAGCGAGGCGACGGCCCCGCAGAGCACCAGCACGATCGAAATCACCGACGCGAAGATCGGCCGCTCGATGAAGAACCGTGCGATCATGTCGTGGGCCGAGCCCGGAGAAGATGGCCGCGGACGGCATGCCGCCCCGGGGACATACGATGGATGATCATGTGGTGGTGTCGGCGACTCACCCCCGATCAACGGCTGCACACCGCGGCCCAGTTCCTCGATCCGGCCCGCGCTCACCGCCAAAAAACTGCGTGCGAGGTCCGACCTGAGTGAAGCCGACGCCGCTCATGAAATGGAGGACGAGCGTGCTGAAACTACCCTCGACCCTCGCCATCTGTCAAAGATTCGGCCCAGCGGGTTTGTCGTGGGCCATGGGGAAACCGTGAACGCCGGGCCTTCTCCAGGAAGCCCCGAGCGCGAGCGAGGGGTTCACGCTCTGCGGCCAGACAGCACCTCGTCATTCGCGACCACCCCATCCCCATCGCTTACGCGATTGGGCTTCCTGAAGAGGATGCTGCCTGCCCCACCCGCCAAAAAGCCCCGAGCGCGAGCGAGGGGTTCACGCTCTGCGGTCGGACAGCGCCTCATCATTCGCGACCGTCGCCCCCATCGCTCACGCGATTGGGCTTCCTGAAGAGTGCGCTGCCTGGACCACCCGCCAGGAAGCCCCGAGCGCGAGCGAGGGGTTCACGCTCTGCGGCCAGACAGCACCTCGTCATTCGCGACCACCCCATCCCCATCGCTTACGCGATTGGGCTTCCTGAAGAATGCGCTGCCTGCCCCACCCGCCAGGAAGCCCCGAGCGCGAGCGAGGGGTTTACGCTCTGCGGCCAGACAGCGCCTCATCATTCGCGACCGTCGACCCCCATCGCTCACGCGATTGGGCTTCCTGACGCCAAAGCGAACGTCCGGCGACGGGGCATGGACAGCCCCTCGCGGCGCAGGCACCCCCGACCTTACGGCCGGTCGGCATTCAGATCGGGATCGCTGCGACGGCGCTCGCCCAGCCGCGCGAGCACGAAATCGAACACCGGCGTGAGGAAGATGCCGAACAGGGTCACGCCAATCATCCCGGCGAACACCGTGATCCCCAGCGACCAGCG
>Ga0315902_10012192_pt1 | contig 11211 bp, 6 predicted proteins | sample LakEriMetagenome_9_FD_203523 | JGI IMG/M metagenome (GOLD analysis project Ga0315902, IMG submission 203523) | Freshwater fungal communities from buoy surface, Lake Erie, Ohio, United States - Buoy 12 MA117 | ecosystem: Environmental > Aquatic > Freshwater > Lake > Lake biofilm | place: USA...
TCCGGAGTTGCTCACGTCCTGCTGATTGCCCTCCTCCAGGTGGGCCTTCCCATCGAGCCGCTTTCCGCTCAAAGCAGCGCTCGGACCAGTGCGCTCCAGCAGATGCTCGATTCCGCCATTGCCCGCTTTCCCGGCACGGCCGGCATCTGGGTGAAGCACCTCGGTACCGGTGAGGAAGCCGGCGTACGCGCGGATATCCCTTTCAACAGTGCCAGCGTGATCAAGCTGCCGGTGCTGGTGGCCGCCATGACCCTCGTGGACGAGGGGCGGCTCTCATTGGATGAACGGATCCCGATCACCGCCGCCGACAAGCGCGGAGGCAGCGGTGTGATCCAGTACTTCGATGACGGGCTGCAGCCCACCTTCCGGGATGTACTGCTCCAGATGGTGGCCACGAGCGACAACACGGCCACGGATATCGCCATTGCCAAGGTGGGAGGGATCGACCGCGTGAACGCGTGGCTGGCCGCCCGGGGTTACGGGGAATCCCTCACGCTCCTCATGACTACCGGCCAGCTCTTCGCCAAGTACGGGGCCCTCCCCTCGGCGGAAGCGCGCAACGAGAAGAGCCGCTCGGACCGGAGCTATTGGCTGGGCGCCATGACGCCGCGCGCTACCGGCCAGCTGATCGAGGCGATGCAGCGCTGCGCCGATGGATCGGCCACGGGCCCAACCGTGGTCAGCCGCGCGCGCTGCACCGACATGATGCGGATGATGCGGGTCCAGCAGTCGGGGCAGCGGCGGCTGCCGCATTACATCACGGAACCGGTGGCACACAAGACCGGAGATCTACCCCCTGTAGTAGCCAATGATGTGGGGGTGATCTTCACCCGTTCCGGCCCTGTGGTGGTATCCCTCTTCTCCAACGCAATCACCGGATCCTACGGAGAAGCCGAGGATGTGGAAGGGCGCATCGCGCAGCAGATTGTGGCATACTTCAACAAGCCACGGTGATCGGTATGCCGATTCTGGTCTCTCGGACGCCCCCGGACTTCTGAATTGCCAATTGTCGTCCCGCATGCCATGCGGGTAGTGACCCTCAATCCCAATCATCGCATGCGCATTCTGCTTCTTGCCTGCGTTCTGCTCTGCCGCGTGTCGCGACCCCTGTCCGCGCAGGAACCCGAGCAGATGCCGCTGCTCGATTTCGAGGCCATCCTGCCATCCGTGGTCACGCTGGTGACGTATGCGATCGACGGCGAGGTGATCGGTCAGGGGAGTGGTTTCGTGCTGCTCGACAAACGGATTGCCACCAATCGGCATGTCATCGAGGGGGCCAGACGGGTGGAGGTCCGGAGCAGCAAGGGCGAGCTGCTTGGCAGCTTCACATTCGCCGAGGCCGTGAGCCCGACGGCCGATATTGCCATCCTGCCGGCCCTGTCCCAGCTGCCGGAGGGGTTGGCTCTGACGACTGATCCGCCCCGGGTGGGCGAGCCCGTTTATGCCATCGGGTCCCCACTGGGCCTTCCCAACACCCTCTCGAACGGGATCATCAGCGCGATCCGCAATGATCTGGCCAGCCCGATGCTGCAAATCACGGCGCCCATTTCGCCGGGTTCCTCAGGGGGACCGGTCATCAATATGCGGGGCGAGGTGCTCGGGGTGGCCACGGCATCCATCCGGGCCGGGCAGAACCTGAACTTTGCCGTCCCCTCGCGGATCGTACAGGCTCTGGCCAACCGCCCCTCCACCCGTCGGGACTTCCCGCCGTTGCCCCCCCCTGACGACATGTTGGCAGCGGAGGACCCCGGCTCCGATCGCACGTCGGGAGCCGCAATGAGCGCCCTGCTGCCTTCGACGGGTCTCGGATGGATCGATGAGAAAGACTTTCGTCTCTTCCTCATGGGTTGTTTTGCGGATGTCCGGCGATCGGCCACCATCTGTGCCGTAGACCTCGAAGTGAAGCGAGCAAACGGTTTCCGATATTCGCTGGCCATCAGTTCCCCGATGCTTACCTCACCCGACGGCGGGGAAGTCACGGCACAGGGACTCTGGATTGCCACGGAGACCTACCTGCCTTTCACCCCGCGGGCGGAGATCCAGTCGACCGGCGGACGTGGCCGGACCTATCTGGTGTTCAAGACGATCTGGCAAGCTGCTGGTCGGTACCAGTTGGCGCTGTCCCTTGAGGACGGCGACGCCGATATGCGTAAATTCTTCAAGGACCAGAAAGCCCGTCGCTATACGTTTGCCCCACAACCGATCCGGTTCATCGATGCATCAGCCGACCAGGTGACGCGAACATTGCTTGGGCTGACATCCCGATGACGCCATGGCGTATCGCGCAGCAGATTGTCGTGTCCTTCACCAGCACCCGGTGATATCCAACCGATGGCCGTTCAGCACGGCCCTGCTCCTGGCCCCGCTGGTCTTCTGCGTCCACCAGATCGAGGAAAGTGCCGGGGGATTCCGTGACTGGCGCGGGCGGCATTTCCCGGCCAACAATCCCATCCCCGGGCCGCACGTCTTCGCCATCCTGACGGCGCTTGGCCTGCTCTGCATCCTGTGGTTCACGGTGCGCCGGAGCAAGCCGACCGCCGCCTTCGCGCTGCTCTTCTACCTGACGATGCAGCTGCACAACGTGGTGTATCACGTGGGGGCCGGGCTGTATGTCGCCGATTACAGCCCGGGTACGGTGACGGCCCTGCTGCTCTACCTGCCAGTCAATGCGCTGCTCATCCGGCAGGCGCTTCAGGAAGGATGGGTAACCCGCCGCGGCGTCGGCGCCCTATTGGCCATTGCCGGGGGCCTCTACTGGAGCTTCGAGCTCATCGGGCCGGTGGTGATTGCAGCGGGGTTCAGCGCCGCGGCGACGATTGTGGCCGTGGCGGAGTGGCGGCTGGGCAATCCGTCGGATCAGTAACGCCCGTCTATCGGCAGGACGCTGATATCGGGCGTACGTGAGCCTGTGAATTTGAGCGAATGCCACAGGGCGTAATGGAGAGACCTACCTGTGGTCTGCACCCGTGGGGCCCGATGTCGACTCGAAATTGGCAGCGTTGTTGGGGGGACCCTCACCGGGCGTCATGCCTGCAGGGCGGCACGCACCTCCGCCGCGGCCCGTACCCCGGACTCCACCGCACCCTCCAGATACCCCTGCGCATCCTGCGAGGTATGCTCTCCGGCGAAGTGGCAGCTCCCTACCACCTCGCGCTCGGCACCCGAGAACTGCTGATACTGCCCGACGCGGTAATAGGAGTACGAGCCGAGCGTCCACGGATTCCGCGGCCAATCATCGAAGGTGACCGTACCGGTGAACCGGGACGACAGCCCGGGCATCACTGGTTCCACCTGCGCGAGGAACTCCCGAGCCAGCGCGCCGGCGAGCCGGCCGCTCTGCCTGAGCGTGACGGAGCCGCCGGTGTAGTCCAACAGGATGCCCTTGGTGCCCGGCTGTCCGCGCGTGACCTCCCAGCTGGCCTGATAGCCGGTGTCGGCATAGCTGTCGCCGTTGCTTCCCAGCGCATTCCAGTGCCGTGTGGCGAACTGCAGCGCCAGCTTGGCGTTCTGCCCCATGCCGAGCTCACGAATGGCCCGGAGCTTGATGGCCGGGAACCCGGCGTTTCGGAGCGAGACGCGCTCACGCAGTACCGAAAACGGGAGCGCCAGGATCACGCGATCGGCGGTGACGCTGGTGCGATCAGCGAAGTCAAGCACCCAGCCACTGCCCTTCACGCTGATGGCGCTCAGCGCCTTGCCCGTCACGATTTGCCCGTTCAGTGCGGCCGCCATTCGGGCAATGATCTGATCGTTGCCGCCCCGCACCTTGTACTTCTCATTCGATGCGCCAAAGAGCCGGATCTGCCCCTGTCCCACGCCACCCAGCAGATAGAGCAGGTTGAGCGTGCTCTGGTCGGTGGTATCGGCCCCGTATTCGATGCAGTAGGCGGTGTCGATCAGCTGGCCGAGGGGCGAGGCCATGCCTCCGGGGACACTCTGCTCGATCCACTGCCGGATGCTCGTGGCATCGAGCTCACGACCGCGAGCGGTCGACGACGTGTAGAGCGTGGGATAGCCGGATTCGACGTAGTCGCGCTTGATCACTTGCCAGACAACCTTCATATCGTCGATGGCCTGCGCATAGGGATACCGGCTGCCATCAAACTGGTAGAACGGTTCCGTACCGTTGGGCTCGAGCGCCAGGATGTTGTCGAGGGTGAGGCCGAGCTCCTGTGCGAGCTGCCGGATGTTCGCATGCGACTGATCGATGAACTCGCCCCCATGCTCGGCGATCTGCCCGTCGGCAAAGCTCGTCCGGTTGGTCCAGCAGCGACCGCCGAGTCGCGTGTTGGCCTCGTAGACGGTGGCGGTGATGCCGGCCTGCTTGAGCCGGTAGGCGGCGGTCAGGCCGGCGAGCCCGGCGCCAACGATGGCCACCCGCTGCGGGGCCGGCGCACGACCGGCGCGTGCCTCAACCTCCGGCGCGATTCCGCCCGAATCGGAGCAGGCCGCCAGCGAGGCTCCGGCGGCCGTGAGGGTCGACGCGCCCACAAAGGTGCGGCGGGTGATCGTGGCGGACGGCTGCGCCACGTCATGGACGAGGCGCGCGAGGGATTGCAGGAGCGGGGTGCGCATGGCAGGCTTCGTTGAGGATTCCGAGGGGGCAATGGTCATTCCTGACTGTTGAAAGAGGTCCCCTCCAGGCGCTCGTGTCAACATCGCGGGATCTGATCCCACTCAGCCGTACCACCTGCCCATGCCGTCGACTGCGTCCCTGCGCTATACGTTGCACAGCCGATACCCCGGCGAGCACCTCGTGCGCTCGCGCGGCAACCTGCTCCGCTCGATCGAGATGATCGCCGAGAGCGATCCGGATCTTGGCGCCATGCGCAATGTGGCGGGGCGCACGATCCTGCTGGCGGCGCACCCGGAGCTGGCCCGTGAGGTGCTCACGGCCTTCCCCCGGAGCCTCAAGAAGGGGCTCGGGCTGCAGCGCACGCGCAACGTCCTCGGCAATGGCCTGCTGACGAGCGAGGGGGAGTTCCACCTCCGGCAACGGCGGTTGGCGCAGCCGGCGTTTCATCGTGAACGGATTGCCCGGTATGCCGACGTGATGGTGGAACGCACGGAGGCCGCGACCGCCACGTGGCGGGACGGTCAGCGTCTCGATTTCGCCCGGGCGATGCATCAGCTCACGCTCGACATCGTGGGGCGGACGCTCTTCAATGTGGACCTCGAAGGACAGGCGGCGGCGATGGGACGGGCGCTCACGGCGGTGCTCGACACCTTCTCGATCTGGCTGCTGCTGATCGGTGACCGGCTGTACGACTGGCCACTCCCCAAGATGCGGCGCGCCAAGCGCGCCATTCCGGTCCTTGATGCGGCGATCTACGAGATCATCGCGCAGCACCGGCGGGATGGGGGTGATCAGGGGGACCTGCTGTCGATGCTCATGAGCGCGCGCGATACGGAGGGCGACGGCTCCGGGATGACCGACCAGCAGCTGCGTGACGAGGTGATGACGCTGGTGCTGGCCGGTCACGAGACGACGGCCAATGCACTGGCGTGGACGTTCTGGTATCTGGCGCAGCACCCGGAGGTAGACGCTCGGCTGGCGGAGGAAGTCCGGTCCGTGTGCGCCGATCGCCCGCCGGCCATGGCCGATCTGCCGTTGCTTCCCTACACGCGGGCCGTCTTCAGCGAATCGATGCGGCTCCGGCCGCCGGCGTATGCCACGTCACGCGAGGTGATCGCACCGATCGAGCTGGCCGGTCAGACGATTCCCGTGGGCGCACAGATCGCCGTGAGCCCGTGGGTCACGCACCGCGACCCGCGCTGGTGGACCGATCCGCTGCGCTTCGATCCCGACCGGTGGTTGGCTCCACGGAGCGAACCGCTGCACAAACACGCGTACTTTCCGTTCGGCGGCGGGAACCGGCTGTGCATCGGTGAGCAGTTCGCGTGGACGGAAGGGATCCTGCTCATTGCGTCGCTCGTGCGCCGCTGGCGCTTCCATCTCACCGTACCGGCCGAGTCGATCCGAGCGCAACCGGCTGTAACGTTGCGGCCGTCACCCGGCGTGCCGGTACGGGTCGAGCGGCGGGGAGAACCCATACGGGAATAATCCGTACGGGGAGATTCCCGGTCCTCGCGACGGGGCACTTCCGCGTCGCGAGGACCGCCTGCGCTTACGGAGTGATCTTCCGCGGCGCCTGCTGCTTGATCTTCTCCAGGTACTTCTGGAAGAAGAACTTGTGGATGTCCATCATGTTGATCTCGCGCCCCTGGATGTAGGACTGGATGACGGTGCTCGTCATGTCCAACGGCGTGCCGGTGGTGATGAGCAACGTCCCCTCCTTCCCCACCTCGAGCGAGCCGACCTTGTCGGCGATCCCCATGAACTCGGCGGCATTGATGGTCACCGACTTGAGCGCTTCTTCCTCCGGCAGCCCGAAGGCCACGGCCACGCCCGCTTCCCACGGCAAGCGGTAGCTGTACAACCCACCGGAGCCACCGGCGATAGCGAACTTCACGCCGGCTTCGTACAGCCTCGCGGGGGTCGCGTACGCACCGTCGTATCCCTCGTACTGCCGATCGGGCGCTGCCATGGTGCTGGTGAGAATCACCGGGACATTCTCGGCCTTGAGCCGATCGGCCACCACGAGCGCATCCCGGCCGCCGCGGATGACGAGCTTCACGCCCTCATCCTTGGCCCACGAGATGGCATCGGTGATCTGTGACGCCCCGTCGGCGGCCACCACGACCGGGATCTCCCGGTTGAGCGCCGGAATCATGGCGGCATACCGCGCATCCGTACGCACCGCCTGTCCGGCCTTCACGGCATCCCGGTACGCGCGCGCCTCGCCGAACCAGTTGCGGATCTCCTCCACCTGCTCGGCGTAGGTCTTGGGCGCAGCCTGTGGTCCGCCGCGCCCGCCGGGGCCACCGCCGCCGAAGCGACGCGGCCGGGCATTGGGATCCGGCCACCGCACATTGAGTGCGGCGGCCCCCTTCATGGACATCTCCTCCCAGGTCCATCCCTCGAGGGAGAGCGCCGAGGAAAGGCCGGAGATCACGCCCCCTTCCGGCGTGCTGAAGGCTACGAGGACGCCGGCCGAGCGCGTGGTGCCAATGTGCCGACTCTCCGCGTTGACGGCGACTTCGGCGCGTACGTTGGGGTTGAAATCGCCCAGCTCGGTGATGTCGTTGGAGACATCCACCGACCCGATCTCGGTGATCCCCACGGTGCTGTACGCATCAATGAGGCCGGGGTAGATGTGCTTCCCCGAGACGTCCACCACCTTGGCGGCACGCGGCACGGCAACCTCCGCCCCACCGACCGCAGTGATCTTGCCGCGCTCGAGGACGATGGTGCCGTTCTGGATGGTGCCCTTGGTGACGGTATGGATGGTGGCGCCACGCAGCACCACCGGCTGCTCCTGCTTGGCCACGGGCATCATGACCTGCGCGTCGACCGTCAACGGCGCGGCAACCGCCGCCACGGTGGCGAACAGCGCGACTCGCGTGGCACTCCGCATGGCAGCGGCACTCATGGTGACTCTCCTGGTCCGTGTCATGGTCAGTGGCTCCCCGGGCCACGCCCGCGTGCCGGTCCACCCGGCGCGGCCGGCTCCGAGCCGCCGGCCGCGAGCACGGCCTGGATGAGCTGGGCCCGCTGCTTCGCGATCTCTTCGCGGAGGCGCTTGTCCTCGTCGAGCGAGAAATACTTGCGGCCATCCACCCACGTCTGCTCCGCCTTGGTGAACTGCGAGAGCGGGTTGCCGTTCCAGATCACGAAGTCGGCATCCTTCCCGGCCTCAAGCGAGCCGATGCGGCTGTCGATGGCAATCGCTTTCGCCGACTGGAGGGTCACCGTGGAGAGGGCATCGATCTCGCTTACCCCCGAGCGGAGCAGCTTGCCCGCTTCCCAGTTCATGCGCGTGGAGATCTCGGCGTCATCCGAATGGAGCGAGGTGACCACGCCGGCCTCCATGAGGAGGCGCGCGTTGTAGGAGGTGGCGTCGTACGACTCCAGCTTGAAGGCGCCCCAGTCGCTCCAGACCACGGCGGCCACGCCGGAGGCCTTGAGTTCGCTGGCAATCTTGTAGGCCTCCACGCCGTGCTGCAGCGTCTGGATGCGGAAGCCGAATTCCTCGGTGAGCCGAACCAGCGCCAGGAACTCGTCGGCCCGGTAGCCGTGCGAGGAGACGAGGAGCTTCTGGTTCAGGATGTCGAGGAGGGCCTCCATGCGGAGGTCACGACGCGGCGGAATGCCGGTCTTCTCCTTCTCCCAGCGCTTCCATTCCTTTTCGTAGTCGCGCGCGGCGAGGAAATGATCGCGGATGATCTCCTGCACGCCCATGCGCGTGTTCGGATAGCGGTTGGGGCTGCGCTTGGGGTTCTCGCCGAGCGCAAACTTCACCGTGCGCGGGGCATTCTGGATCTTGTACTCGTCCGGGAGTGAGCCCCACCGGATCTTCACGAACACGTTCTCACCGCCAATGGGGTTGGCGGAGCCGTGCTTGATCATGGTGGTGGTGAGCCCGCCGGCGAGCTGGCGGTAGAACCAGATGTTGTTGTGCGTGATCACGTCCCCCATCTGCACCTCGGGGACGATGGCGAAGCCGCTTTCGTTGATGGCGCTCACCCCCGAGTGGGTATGCGGATCAATCAGCCCCGGCGTGACGTGCTTGCCGGTGGCATCGATCTCGACGGCGCCCTTGGGGGCGGCGAGTTTCTGCCCGACCTTGACCACCTTGCCGGCCTGTACAAGGAGATCGGCGTTCTCAAGGCGCCCCTGCGGTCCCTGCGTCCAGACGGTGGCATTGCGCACCACCACGGCGGCCGGCTGCTCCGGCGGGGCACTCCGGCCGAACTCCATGGCCGGGCGGATGAACGGGAGATCGATCTTGGGGACCTTCACTGCCACCGCGCCGCGGGCCGGGCCCTCGAACGCCTCGGTGCGAGTGCCCTTGTAGCTGGCATCCGTGCCGCTCGGGAGCGACATCCAGCCGAAGAAGGTCGTATCGCGAACGGAGCCGGCGAGCAGCACCGATCCCTCGAGGCCGAACGGCTCGCCCGGGAAGGTGGCTTCGAGGCGACCGGTTTCCGCCGTGATGCGGACGCTGCCGAGGCTCACGGGGCGGCGGCCGGCGGCTTCGATGGTGCCGCGGATGCGATTGAGCGGCCCCTCGAGGCGGATGGTGGCCGTCTTGAAGGTGCCGGCATCTTCCGAGGCGATGCTCCACGTGCCGCGCGGATCCACCTGCGCCGGGCGCGTGATGCCGTAGCGCGCGCCCTGCACCCACACGTCACGCACGGCGCCTTCCTCGGTGAAGAGGTTGCCTTCACTCACCACGAGGTTGGCCACCTTCCCCACGGCAATCGTGCCGTGCGTGCGCTCGATGCCGAGCCAGGTCGCGGGGACGGTGGTGAGGGCGGCCAGCGCCTTGTCGGGCGCCAGGCCGCGTGCCACGGCCACGCGGAGATTGGGCAGGAACTGCGACAGCGAGGAGAGGCCGTCGGTGGTGAGCGCGAACGACACGCCGGCCGTGGCCAGCTGGGCCGGGTTGGTGGGCGCGAGGTACCAGTGGCGCAGGTCGGCGAGGTTGGCGCCGAGCGCCGCCTCCGGGCTTGTCACATTGGGTGCGTCCGGGAAGGCCAGTGGCACGATGAGCGGCTGCGTGCGTCCCTTCAGCACGTCGAGCAGGCGATACTCCTGGCCATTGCCGCGGTACCAGGGCATGAGCTTGTAATCGGTGGCCAGCTTCGCGGCGCGGAGGTAGTCCTCCTCGTTCTCCGTTTGGAAGAGCACTGGCTGCTTCCCCTGCACGACCTTTTCGAGCGCCGCGAGCGCTTCGCTCGTTTCCGGCGGCAGGATGGCGCGACCGCTCGCCTCATAGGCGCCCCAGGCGCGGATGTACCATTCCGCGTCCATGAAGGTCTGCTTCATGAGGGCCACGGTGCCCATGGCCGAGTTGGGGTACATCCCGCCCAGCGCGAAGGAGCGCTGGAAGCCCACCGTCTGCACGAGGTCGGGGCGAAGGATGCGCTCCCGTGGCCCGGCGTCGCTCAGCTGAACCACGGTGGCGGTGCCGCGGAAGATCCCCTGCTTGGGAACGGCGAGGGCGGTGCCGAAGCCCAGCGAGCGCAGCGCCACGCGGCGGGTTGAGTCGTCCTTCAGGTTGGCCGTGGTGCTGAACCAGGCGCGCACCTGCGGATTCCAGTGGGTGGGGCCGGCCGGATTGGCCTGCGCGGCGCCCGGTCCGCCCGGTCCCCCCGGACCAAAGGGGTTGCCGCCCTGCGGCGCCCCGGCCGGGAGCCCATCGACGCCCAGATCGGCGTGCGCGTCGATGAACCCCGGGTAGACCGTGAGCCCCTTGAGGTCCCAGACGCGCGCGCCGGCGGGGGCGGCCATCCCGGCCCCCACGGCCGCAATCAGTCCGTTCCGGATGACGACGGTGGCATTTTCGAGGACCTGCCCCGGCGCGGTGACCACACGGGCGCCCACGAGGGCGTGGAAGCCGGTCCCGTTGGCCCTGAGGCCGGCTACGGGTTCGGTGCGGGTGGCCTGCTGGGCACCGAGCGCCGAAGCGGCGCTCAGGGTGGCCATCAGAGCAAGGCCGGCGCGGGTGATGCGCGGCAAGGATCGACTCACTGTCACGGTGGGGCTCCCGGAGGGGGGGACGACGGCGGACGTAGCGAGATACGTCGACGCACTGTCGTATGTTGCGGGGTCGGGGGAGGCAAAGCAAACTGGCATGCCATGACGCCAATGGGTCTGTATCACTTGGGAAGCGGGGAGAAGGGGGATCCGGAGGCAGGGGGCAGGAACCTGCTTCCTGCCTCCGGATCCCCCTTCCCCCTGCTCACCAGGAAGTTTCCGCTCCTGGTTGTCGGTGCGGTCGCGATGCTCGCGCATGCGTGTACGCCATCCGCCCCACCCTCGGCCGATCTGATCGTCCACCACGCCCGTGGTTACTCGCTGGCCTGGGCCGATCCGTCGCTTGAGGGGGTTCCCGCCGCGGATGCACCCTACGACATGGCGGCCGGCTGGCGCCATGATGTGACCGCGGTGGCGGCACGCGACGGGCGGATTGTCTACGTGGGCAGCGATTCCGGCGCGTTGGCGCTCCGGGGCGAGGGCACGCGCGTGATCGACGCCGGCGGCGCCACGCTGCTCCCCGGCTTCACGGATGCCCACACCCATGTGGCCGAGCTGGGGCAGTCGCTCGATCGCGTGAACCTGACGGGGATCGCCACCGAGGCTGA
>Ga0315902_10012194_pt1 | contig 11209 bp, 11 predicted proteins | sample LakEriMetagenome_9_FD_203523 | JGI IMG/M metagenome (GOLD analysis project Ga0315902, IMG submission 203523) | Freshwater fungal communities from buoy surface, Lake Erie, Ohio, United States - Buoy 12 MA117 | ecosystem: Environmental > Aquatic > Freshwater > Lake > Lake biofilm | place: USA...
TCGGAAGAGCTTTCGCGCATCATCTCTTCATGAACTCGAACACAATATGAACAAGGAGAACAAAATGAAAAAGGTTGGAGATACTATCTCAGCCTGCCCAACGGTCGTATCTTGAGTCCTGTTGCAACGGTCCGGACTAACCATCATATGGGCCGAACCAGATAAGTCTGCGTCAGACATTAGGGCCACTTGATGAAGTTTGCTGCACAGAGTGCTGGAAGATTAGCCACGCCCTGACGTGATACCTGCAAATAATGAGACCCATGATCCAAGTGCTGAGTGACCCAGAGCAGGTGATCGAGTCTTTGAAACATAAGGGTTCAACGTTGCTAAATGAAATGCGCTGTGATATGAAAAGTATCAATGAACCCAGCCTTATATCTTATCAAGAGTTGGACCGATCACCTCAGGACCATGAAAAGTCTGCAAATTGGAAGGATTCAAGACAGTCAGTTGGACAGGCCTATGTTAAACACAATCTCTCCTGGTATCTTGACGCACTAGTAGTTGCTGGCCCATTCTTGTTGTGTCGCCTAGAAGCCTGTAAATAAAAATGTTTTACAATCTTGAACATGCTATTGTACGAGAACGACCTTGCTTGCCGCAAAAGTTTTTGAATGGAAGGAAACTTGCATCATGATTGAACTCGTAAACATTTGGTACAGCATGTGTAGTTCAGCCGATAATTCTGCTTATTCCATATTTTTGCAGTAATACCTGCATTAGAGTAGATTGCAGTATGTCGATTTTGAGTTCTCCTTGACGCATTCTTCGCGTATCTTCTATCGCTATAGGTCATGAGACCAATGGATTCCAGGTCTTCTAGGGAAGACCTTTATACTGCTTTCTAATCATAGGTTTCGGAGTATAATGACTCATTCTTTTCAGGTGCTTTAACGTAATCATTTGAGGAACTTCATAAATCGTGTCAATACGGAACAAGGACGTGCAACATCAGGTCATGGCATTTTTATTATTTCATACATGATGGAACCAATCTGGTTTCGGGAGGCAACTCTCCTAGTTTCTTTGTAATCTGAGGACTCGGGCTCGCTGTAAATAAAAAAACCGTTGTTTGAATACCCAGAAACTATAAGAGTAGGTCTGCAAATCAATACTCTGTCACATTGATCAATTAGTTGTAATAGTTGATTCCCATGCTAAGACAGCACGGCGATTTACCCACTGTTTGAACTTCAAACGTGATTTGATAACATTCATTCTCATTTCGTTTCTAGAGACCATCTTTGCGTCATCGGCAACTTCATACTCTGGCTCAGACTACTGAATTCTTGAAGAAAAGGACCAAATACCTCTTTAATATGAGGAATCTCAAGCGTCGCAGGAGAATGTTAATAATGTCATTCCAGGCATCTTCTTTTGTCCGATTGTGCAATTCGTTTTGGCTTGAGCTTTTATTGTGATTTCATTGCATACAACAAACAAAACTGAATACTCTTGAGACATAGAGGTTTTTGATGCAGAGCCAACGAAGACACATCCATGTTAATTTCTGGTCGAGTGGAGCAACCAAAGCACAAGAGAAATCCAATCGAGCTCCTGTACGTACCTGTGTTGACACGATTTCCTCTTCAGTTGCCCGCGATATCGGCTGCACAGGTGCATAAACTGCTTTGCAAGTCTCTACCTCAAATGTTTAAAGCAGATTTCCAAAGAATTGAGGCTGGGAAATACATTTCCTCGCTGCTTTGGTGCACTCGAATTCCAAAATTTTACTCTGGTTGACGAAGATCTCTGATTCTCAATCTAGGTTTCATGACCTCAGCACAAGTGTTGGTTTAGATTTTGTCCAAAAAGAAAGCATGTCTTCCATGTTATCCTGAGCTATCAAAGATGTGAGACTATTGATCCCCATCAAAGATGTAAGGAAAATTCAGTCCAACGAGGTAATCTTCCATGTCATCATTCCTCCTCCCCATTTGTCATCATTCAGGAAATTCTCATCCTTCTCGTTGACAATCTTCCAACCTCTCCAAACACACTTGATCATTCAGGAGACTCCATTTTTTGTTTCAGAAACTGCGATGTAGTAGATTTTATTCTTGACCTTGTGGTATGCCTTTCAACGTTTATAAAGAGTATGCCCTTCTCCATAATTCCCCAGCAAGTCCATTCATTCCCAAATTGGCACTCCTTGGGATGTTTGTCATTAGATTCTGGTTTCCCAATGCCTCCTTTCTGACAAAGCAGCTTGTTTTTTCAGTTTGGTTTGAAGAAGGCTTACCACATCTCAGATTCTCACGGCGAGTCTCTGCATAGAGTCTGTTGCTTCTTCACTTTCTTTGGTCCAAGGAATTGGCCTTCAAAACAAAATGATCGGAAAGCACCGATCATGTCCTTGTTTGCTTCTTTCCATTCAGATTTTCCAGTGCTGGATGAAAATGGCAGCGTTTCTCCACTGCCATCAAAGATCCAGAATCCTGAGAGCTGGGTGAATTCTCGACCGATCGTATTCGATATCTTTCTGCAAAATACTTCTCCAAAGTCGGGCGGATTTCTGTGAACGAACTTGCAGAAATATTTTTGGGTCGTTTCAAGATGCGCTTCTTGAACGCATCGCGAGAAACATCTGATTTGATACGCAAATCGTAGTGCACACAATCCCAGGATGCATTGAGTTTCTCGATATTGAAGAGGAACTCAGTCCTCTTCTTGAGCAATTGAGAAGTCACAGCCACACCAAAATTTTCGTAAAAGAAGTCCAAAAAGTCAAACCAGCTTAGGTCATCCTCAGTAAAATGAGCTCACTTATTCACCGATTGACTCAGCTTTCACCTCAAACGAGGCAAATGTGTATAGAAAAAATGCACAGTACTCACCACCAGCATAAATGTCCGATGATTTAAATAGTTTAATACAATGACCTCACCTCGGTCAAGGAAATTAAGCAGACTCTCATGGTACACGTTCAAGTGTTTTCGAGACCAAGGAACCCGCTTGCGTTCAAACATGCCGTTGAAAAACTTGAAAGAGAAGGCAAGTAGAAGAAGCACGCGGAACCGGCATTACTCCAAGAGGTCAAACATGAGATCTAAAAGTATGATCCAGAGAAGTTTCAGGCGAAATCTGACGAAACCTTTCCACACATGGAGACCATGGGAGTCAAGAACATCTAAGAATAAGTTTTGCGGGTACTTGCTAGCTGTTCTGATCACCAAGACCTAGAGATTCGAGCAGACTTCGCGGATATGGGAACCCATGAAAATTATATGACCTCAAAATCGGGATATGTACGTGTCTGGATTGCATGCACTCTGATCATATAATCAAGAGAAAGAGAGTTAACTGTTAAATCCAGCCACCGGAACAACGTCCCCCGAGTCTCATTCTGTCAAAGATAAAGAAAATGTAAAAATGATCAGGTCAAGGGATTGACGTTCAAAGCTCGCTCTTAAACATGGAAAACATGAAATTTCTCTCTAGAAGAAATATTGGAGTCAAGGGTCAAGCTCGAGTTTCTATCTCCGTTATTGGAATTGAGGCCATGCCCATCGTCCTCTAGAATTGCAAAGAAGATGCTTCTGAGTTTGATTTCACCAACTTCAGCCTGTTTGAAGTCCTTTAAGTGACGCTGCTCTTGCCTCAAACACAGTACAAGTACCTTGGTCTCAAGGTGGATACGTACTCCTCTCCGAAAGCCTGGATGCAAACTTACACATCGTCACAGAGATAAAAGATGATGATTCCACAATTCCTTTCTTTCCTTTAATCAGTTTTCCACTAAAATCAGCAGCTTTTGCTTTGCCGCGGGCAGCACTTGGCATTATAGTTTCAGTCATCAAAATATAAAATTCATTAAGCTAATTTCGGTAAATGAAATTGTTAACGAATGACAACTTTCTGCTGAGGTCTTTAACAACTATGAGACCTGCAAATTTGTCAAGAGCAACGTTTAGCTACTCAGCGAAAAGAAGAGATCATGGTTAGGGATCTCGGTGAAGTGACCTCGATGGATAGAAATGTGATGCCCTGTCAATCCATTGAAGGTTGCAAGTACTGGATGCTTGCTATTGATCACGGAATCTCTTATCTGGTGATATCTCTTACGTCCACTTCAAAAGATATTCGACTTGATACAGCACAGGAATTCTGGTCCAAGACAAGTAAAGTTCTGTTCTACACGAACGTGCTCAATCTGCATTTGATTCCAAGGATCTAAGCAAGATAATCTCAAGTCGTAGCGTCAAGTGTTCGAGAGACTATCTCAATTTGGATTCCGTCTGAACAAGGACAAGTGTTTGAAAAGATTTAGTATTCGTCATAAGTATTTCAACATTATGAAGATTTCATCTCCCTCTCGTAAAAAGGGGGAACTTCAAGCATTTCTGGGATTGTCATCCTGCTTGGTCACTGAAGTGAACTCTGTGTTATCCTTTTTTCGATTTCTCGTAATAAAAGGAGTCCCGTTCGTTTCAGAGAGCAGAAGAACTCTTGAATGGGAAAGCTCTTGCCTGGTACGATTCTCACAAGGCACATGAAGTCTTCGCGTAGTCATCGTAATCGTCTGGTGGAGGATACTTGATACAAGATGGCAAGAGTGTCTGTTGGATGTGTGTCTCATACTCAAATGCTGTCGCCAAGTCATGAAGTGGTACCGAGAGAAAGAGCTCTGGCTGCAATGCAGACCATGAAGAAGCTGTCTGTCTTCCTGTTTGGTCAGAGATTCACTTTGTCCATGAATAACAAGCCTCGTGTGAGGATCTTTGTCAACAGGGCATGTCATGTTCAAATCGCCGCATGCCAAGGTTAGCTACTCTGATGATGATTCCGAGTACCAAGATACCCCGGCTAGGAGTACTCTTGTTATTTGGTAGATGAGCCAATAAAGATCCGTTGCCGTGCTGAGCTTGAGTGAGACTAGTCAATCCGGAGTTTACGACAACAACCCCTCGCGAACTTGACCATCCTCTTTTTCCAACTTTTGTGAGAGTATTGGATACATCACATTTCACCGGCTTATTGGTTCTTCCAAAGTGTAGACAAGGCGAATAGCCGCATGATTCGAGACCGGAGTCTGTTTTGGATTTCAATTCAATATCACGTTAGATGTCCGCAATATAGCGAACGCAACACCAGTGTCACTAATTGATGCTCCAAGGCACAACAAGAAGTTGGAAGTTGTGCATGTGCTCTTCATGGGAGTCTTCTTTGCATTTGAGCTGGTGCATTTCGTTCTCATATGCAAACGCAGTGCGTGTATGCTTACCCACGTAAAGATTGCGATTGCTCGCAGAAGTGGATTTGCTCCAAATTGATAAAAATAAAACAAACGCTTTACGCTCTTTTCAGAATGAGAGGAGATTACTTGTCTTCACCTTAGAAACAGATAGTTGCTTCCTTTTTCAGCAATGTATCTTGTATCCAAAATCTTATACCACGTGATTCTTTCCTGTAAGGAAGAGAGATCTCTGTCAGGCTTCGTTATGGTGGAAGCAGGGATTGAGCTCATATCTTGTTATTGAGAGAAGAGGTTGAGACGATGATTCTTGTATTACATAAAAGCACTTGGATTAGTTCTTGCTTGCGAGGACTGATCCAAAGGCTTGCAATAGCTTGGGCACTAGTTAATCAGGAGGTGCTTGATCTACAACACGAGTCATTTGAAGTTGCAGTCAATGAAACTGTCATCACTTGAACTTGACCCAGTGTGATTCTCATTCATGTTTGTATGTCGGGACAGAGGGAGATGATCTCGCTTTTTATGTTGATGACTTCATGCTTGATTCGATTTCAGTAGCTCTCATTTCAAAGCAAACGGTGCTCGCAATGAAACAACAAGATGAATGATCTCGAGTTTTTTTGTTGTCTTGAAATACAAGCTGCATACTCTTGAAGACACTGTTACGTTCCTCTCGTCTGCAACCGTCCCAGTGTTTACCTCGCCAGTAAACCACTCTTGAATTCCCACACTTTCAACACTCTACAGCTACTGATCGTTCCAAAAAGAGATTGTCTGTTTGAGGTAGAAAGCTGATTAAAAGGAATTTCAACGATTTTACAACATTATGGGATCTCCGATACATGCTATTATTCGAACAAGACCTGATATTGCATTCATTTTAGGCTAGATTTTGCAACATCTCAAAATCTTTGCACAAATGATATTATTGATGTCATTGCAGAAGAAAGAGACATCCTTTGCAATTTTCAACAATTTGACTTGACTAATCAGTTGTCTAATTGTGAGTCCTGCAGTTGGTTGAGCTAATTGAAAGCTTGAACTCAATAAGAAATTATCATTGAAGATTTCCAGAGACGACTTTTCATACACAAATCCTTGCATCAAGAAACTACTTACAAACTTGGATCCGTGAGGAGAAAAGGATATAAACCAAACAAATGGTAAGAAATTGTCAATGTACAATGTAATACTCCCGAATCCGCTTCCCAGATTCCAGTGGTTTTGTCTTCAGAACCACTGGCTAGTTTGAAACTATCTGGAGAAAAACACACAGAATACATATGATAGGTATGTCCTTGAAGGGTTTATGCATGGTTCCCCATAGATTCTCACTTCTCATTGTTCTTCACACCTGAATCGATCCATTGGCGCAGTCACATCATACCACAACTCTCATGGCTTGTTGCGCATAGATGCGGGTTCTCACCTAGACGGAAAATCGAGATTAAGTTGGAAAAAGAACAAAGGAAGACGAACATCCCGTGTTTGGTTTAGTTTCTTGTGTATCACTCAGCCAAGACTTGTCTGAATGTCTTGCCAGTGTACATGAATCGAAGACCAATATAGGAAAGCACACGAAAGCAGATAGTCAAAACAATCAAGATACCAACGTTAAACCAGATGTTGACATCACCCATGCCTAGAAACTCGAGGTATTCTTGTCCTGTTTGAATGCAACTTCCATTCACTCCTCCTTCACAGCTGAAAGTCAATGGACTCAATTGATCATACAAGGCAGCAGAAACGGCCCATTTCAAGAAAGAGAGTTGAGCAAGCCACATGTAGTAAGACGGAATGTTGTTCAAGTTAATTTGAAATCCATTAAACAACATGAATATCACCAAGAACAATGTTGCCACAAGATTGGCGACATCAGCAGACTTGCAGAAAGAACCAATGGCTTGAAGCAAGGAAGCTCCAGCAATCGTAGAAAGTTCTAGAATCAAGATGTAGAATAGAAAATTTTCCACGTCATTCAAAAGTCCAAACATCCAGTAAGTTATTGAAGCGACAACAAGAGTGAGAGCTATGTGCATAGGAAATTCTGCCAGACTTCTTCCCCAATAGAAGGCAGATGCAGAGTACCATCCACTTTGATGCTCAGAAAGATAAACTCCTCTCTCCAATGGCAGCAAGAGGATGATATCATAAGCCATGAAAGATTGAAGCAAAACAACGAATGAGATTGCACCAACACGATCATACAAGGCTTGTTGATCCAGAGACATTTGAAAGTACAGCGAGCCAATGATGAGAGGGAGTACAGTAGCAAAAACTGCTTGAGAAGCGAAAACACCTGGATTACGCATCTTGAACAAGAAGGATCTACAGAAAATGATCCAAATCTGATGAAGAAGCGGAGTGGGATAAGTTTGACCTTTGAGAGAGTTTGAGCGACTCATTTCATTCAAATCCAGTAATTCGCTGGTTGACGGTGACATGGCTGTAGTTAAGTAAGAAGACTTGTCGTATGCGTCGTGAATGCCTCGAATGACTTCAAGTTTCTTCTCAAAAGCAGAAGGAGCAACAGGTTTCATTTCGACATCCCGTGAGTCTTCATGTTCCTTTGGATATCCTTGTTTCTCATCATGTTCCGGAGTATTGACAAGATCTAGCATGAAATCAGCAAGGTTTTCATATTGAGGACAAGGATTCCCAGTTGACGCAAAAAAGTCCAAAGCATCTGGAAAAGGACGACCAAAGTAGACAATCTTTCCAGCAGCCAAAACCAGAATCTTGTCGAAATAAGGAAGAATTGAGGCCCTGGGCTGATGTATGGTACAAATCACAGTCTGATTCTTGGAAACAGAAATGTCCTTCATCAACTTGACCAAACTGAAGGCAGTAGAAGAGTCCAACCCAGAAGTTGGCTCATCCATGAACATCATCAAGGGATCATTGAGAAGTTCGATAGCAACAGCGAGTCGACGTCTTTCTCCTCCAGATATACCATGGCCAATGTGTCCAACGTAAGAATCAGCACATTTAACCAAATCAAGCTCTTGAATCAACGAGCTGATTTTAACTTGCTTTTCAGCTTCAGATACACTCAGAGGAAGCAGTAGTCTAGAAGCAAATGTGAGAGTTTCCCGTACAGTAAGTCTAGGAATCAGATCAGGTAGGAACTCTCAAAGCAAGCCTTACTCTTCGAACAAGTGAGATTCTTGTTGAACGTATCCAGTCAGTTTGGAAAGGATACGAGAAGCAGCCATGCCGTTGTATCGAATCGAACCCTGAGAAGGAAGGGTTCTGTTTGCCAAAAGATTCAGAAGACTTGTCTTCCCAGAGCCACTAGGACCAAAGATGGCTAACATCTCTCCTGGCTTGGCACATCCTGAAACAGAGTCGAGAATTGTTCTCATTTCCCCTTTGGTCTTCCCAGGTACCTGGAAGTACAACTTGTCCCAACGAACCTCAATCCCTCCTCTCTGCTCCACCATGCTTTGAACAATGCAACTTTGAAAAGCCGAGAGAACATGCGGAAACTATCTGGACCTATACACTGTATGTCAAGTGCGATGCAGGGGAGATTAGTCGAAACTAAGCAACCGATGTTAGCGTGCGGAAATGAATAATTTATAGGAAAGGAAACAGAGCAGAGAGTCAAGAAAACAAAGAGGAACGGGAATGCCGACTGTTGACGTTGAGGAGTTCTGTCGGGAAAAGATTCACTCTGGAGGTTAACAACAGCTTAACTTGAGTTGGAAAAGATTGAAAATAAAGCTTGATTAATGAAGCTTTTTTAACTGAGCGAGACGACAAAGGACACACACAGAGAAGGGGACTGGGCTTAGCTTTCCTTCGTGTACAGATTCAATACAACTACTATAATGACTTGATAGATCTTCCACTAACACATACGGGTAAGAACGACTTTTTTGCTCTTTCAAGTACAATTTCCTTATGATCTCTTGGGGTGGTAAGTTGCCCACGACCGGAAGGAAAACCCGTACTCGTGTTGCCACTGCAACGCGGGCTCTTGGTCGGGATCGGAAAACTCTACTTCGGTAAGTTAGTTGTCGAGTTCGACGATATCATCATCGACATCAAAGGTAACGCGAGTACCCTGAGTAGGGTAATTTCTTGCGGACGTAGAGATTGCGCAGACTTCGTCTTCATGTTCGAACTGGAGGTACTTGTAGAGATCCTCTTCATCGACAATATTGTTATCAATAATCTTGAGGAATTCCTATCAAGTTCTTCGGTGAATTTATAATCCTCAGTACATTTCATCAAAAGCCCGAAGAGCGGCTTCGGAACTTGAAGGATTCATGACCCCCAACAACTCCCCCTTGGCGATGACGCTTCGGCGTAGTAACCAGCAGGTTTTGGATCCAGCTCGAGCTTTTCGTCCAGTCTCGTCGTAATAAGGTTCCTGATACTTCTTCTCTTCGCTAGAACTTGGAGTTCCTCTTGACGCAGAGTCTTGGATCAAACGTACTTTCTTAGGAGGCTCAGGCATATCAGCTTCTTTGGAACGTTGAATCTTTGTGTCAATTTTCTTGTTCGGCATTTTCTTGTAGGAAACATACATAAGTTTTCCTTGAAGTATAACTTCATTTAAGTGTTCGGCGAGCAATTTAACTTCAGCAGCATTTCATTTGATAGTCATTTCGATTCTTGATCTTTCAGGATTATCTAGGTCAAGCATTCCACGAAAACTTACTTCTCTGTTAGACAATTCAGGATCACTACGAAATTCGTCGTGCAAGAGTTGAGAATAGTTGATGTGAGGAAGAGCATTCTCACTGATGATGATGAAGTCTTGAGAATCAGAAGGTACTTCAACTTGCATCATAGATTCAGAGTCTTGCCGTCGAAGAATAGAGACAGGAGAAGAACGATCAAAACTTGGTGTTCTGTTCCTTCAGAAGCGATAAAAGATCATGAAAGTCTTGATTGACTGTCTTGAGATACAGCGGTATTCCTAAAAAGTTGTGAGTCAACTTCGGGTTCGCTCATTTCATGATCTTGATGGAAAGAAGACTCAACTTCTGAGATTTGAGCAGGAACTAGAGGATGAGAGGAATCCTGTCCTTCTTTCTCAGTAAGAATGAGTTTTTTACTCCATTCTACTCCCTTCTACTCGAAGCCGTATAACTACAGCTCCTCGATCAAGTTTCTTGGTAACAATCAAAGGTCCGTTGAACCTAGGAACGATTTTACGCGGTTATCTTTAGGAAACATGTCCATGAAAGCCCAAGTCCCGATTGGAATGTCATCAGCAAGTCGCGTTCCAGCTTTCATTTTGGTACCACCTGAGATCTTGTCTCTTATAGAAATCAGTGTGAATCATATGGAAAGTAGCTTCAGCATCATTTTTCCTCATACCTATAAAGTCTTCAAAAGTCTCAAATACATGTTCAGGAAGTCGAGGCTTTCTAGTAAATCGAAGAAGCTCAGAAGGACGGAATCCATAAACTACTTCATACTGTAGAAATATCAAGCCAATGGAAGATAAAGATCCCATTCTTCATCTTTTAGTCCCATCTTATTCAAAACATCTTGAATAGTTTGATTGGATATTTCGACCAATCCCACAGACTGTGGATGATAAGGCGCAGAGAACTCACGCAAAATTTCTTCCATTTCAGTTATCGATTGGATATTTTAACGAGTAAAAGCAGGTCCTCTGTCAGAACGGATGATTTGAGGCTTACCTGATTGAAGCATATCATTGAAGAGTAGATGATAAGCTGTGGTAGAAGAGATAATATCAGAAACTGGAATAAAGATCCCGAAGCGAGAAAAATCATCGTTCAGAATAGCTGTATGACCAAGACGAGTCTTGGGTAAGATTACATGATCAATAGATATAGATGCCCAAGGACGTTCAAGAGATGGATTGGTTCTCCATTGTTTCAGAAGCTTGACTTGTCCAGCGTATCAAACACATAACTCGCACTTGGAAAGGTATGGTCCAACTTGTCGACACATTCCTGGCCACCACTAGTTTCTTGGAATGATTGAAATCGTGACTCGAAAAAGATGATAACCATCGGCAAG
>Ga0315902_10012195_pt1 | contig 11209 bp, 11 predicted proteins | sample LakEriMetagenome_9_FD_203523 | JGI IMG/M metagenome (GOLD analysis project Ga0315902, IMG submission 203523) | Freshwater fungal communities from buoy surface, Lake Erie, Ohio, United States - Buoy 12 MA117 | ecosystem: Environmental > Aquatic > Freshwater > Lake > Lake biofilm | place: USA...
CAACCTCGCTGTCTTCACCCAGCGACGCATCCCGCGCACATGGGTCGGCCACACCCTCCTCACCCCTGCTCGAGACATCCAGTACGCCTACAACCGTGCTCGCTCCACCATCCTCGAGCATATGCGCAAGGCTGCGAACGCCCGACTGATGGTCCCCGCCGGATCCATCGAAGACTCCGATGTCATCACCACCGACCCTGCGGACGTGATGGAATACAACGCTGAGCTGGGCGAACCGCATTGGCAGACCGCCCCCGACGTGCCACGTTGGATCAGCATGGAAGCCGCCCAACTGGAAGCAGAGATGGACGACATCTTCTTCACCCATGCGGTGTCTCGAGGTCAAGCCCCCGGCGACCGCAACTCCGGTTTGGCGTTGTCGGTGCTCGCCGAGAAGGACGACACTCCGCTCGGCCCGATGGCCCGCAACCAGTCGGCGATGTGGGCGCGGATCGGCAAGATGACGTTGCAGATGTATCGGGCGTACGCCTCCCAGTCGGGCATGGTTCGCACCCAGACGCTCACCACCCCGCAAGGCAACACCCTCCAGTTCGAGTGGACTGCCGAAGACATTGAGGAATATCCGCAGGTCAAAGTGCCTTTGGATGCGACCGCCCCCCGCTCCAAGATCGCCACCCAGTCGGTTATCACCAGCCTCGCCCAACAGTTTCCACAGGCATTCCAGAATGTGGACGGAACCGCTTTGGCGCGAATGTTGGATCTCCCCGACCCTCGAGGGTTCCTCGGTTCCACCGACCCGGATGTCACGAAAGCCGAATGGGAGAACGGTCTGCTCATGCAGGCTGTCCCCGTCATGCCCGCCGACTTCGACGACCACGCCAAACACATCGCCCAACACAACCGGGAACGCAAATCCCCTGCATACGAACTTGCGAACCCTGAAGTGCGTCAGACGATCGACCTGCACATCCAAGCCCATCAGACGATGGCCGCCGAAGAAGCGATGCAACAGATGGCGCAGATGCAACAGATGCCAGGGTCCGAAGCCCTGCCGCAAGCCAACGAGCCAGCCGGTTCGATGGTTCCCCAAGCAATGACCGGCCAGCCCGGCGTACCTCAGGAGATGATGCCCCAATGACCGACTTCGCCCCCGAAGGCGTGGTGGATGCCACCCCGACAGGAGAAGCCCCTGCCGAAACCCCTGCCGCCGACATCAACTGGCAAGAGAAATACCAGTCTGAGGTGCAGGACCGCATCAAGGAACGTGAACGGTACAAGCCGTTCGTTCAGACGTTCGGACGTATGCACCCCGACGACGCCCGTGCCGTACAGGAGTTCGCCACCGCTTTCGCATCCGGTGACACCGAAACCGCAGTCCGATGGATGGTCGACAACGCTCGCACCCTCGCCGGAGATCGCTTCGACACCTACATCACCCCTGCTCAACAGCAGGCGATCAACACGCAGGTCGCCCAGCAGGCGTACTCGGACGGCACCAACGCCGGTATGACCCCCGACCAGGTGGAACAGCTCGTTCAGACCCGGTTGCAGGAGTCGTTCCAGCAGATCCAGCAGGCGCAGGTACAACAGCAGTACGAACGCCAGATCGAGGAGACATTGACCCAGCATGGTCTCGCACCGGACACCCCGCTCGCAACGGCTGCCATTGTGGCCGCCTCAAAGCGATCCGACCTTGACCTCAGCGCAGCCATTCGTGAGGTGGAGGAACAAGTTCTGGCGCAAGCGCAACAGATCGCAACTCGACGCGCCGAAGCCGGTGCGAGCATGGGTGCGCCGATCGTCAACGGAGTCCCGGTCGTCTCGCCGAACGGACAGCAGATGACACCCCGTGAACGTGCGATGGCTCGCCTCGCACAGAACGGACTGTGACGTAACGTCAGCATAAGGGAAGGCACCCTTATCCTTTTGGGTGACCGCTGATGTCCCCGTCTGATGCGTTACTCTCTCCGCGTCAGACGGGGCGATTCCCTTGACAGCATCCGCACACTTGTGTGTATGCTTACACCTGAACCGGATGGTTCACCCCATAGGTACCCCCATTGGATGATGGGTTGAGACAGCCGGACGGCTACCGCTCAGACAGGTTCCGATTCCCCCCAATCAGATTCTCTCTCACGGAAAGCAAACCATCATGGCCGCAACCCTCTCCACAGTCGATGCCATCCTGAAGGATGACTACAAGGAATACCTCGACAACCTCAACGAGGCGAACTTCATTCTCTCGCAGGTCGAAACCCGCAAGGACACCGTGCAGGGCCGTATCGCCCGTCACGCCGTCCACTTGGGTCGCTCGTCCGGTGTCGGTGCTCGCGCCGAGTCCGGCACCCTCCCCACCGCCGCCAACCAGTCGTACGCGACGGTCCCGGTTCCGGTCCGCTACGTCTACGGACGCATCCAGCTGTCCGGCCCGACGATCAAGCAGGCTGTCACCGACCGTGGTGCTTTCATCGACGCGCTCGACGCCGAAATGGAAGGCATCAAGAAGGACGCGATGAAGGACGTGAACCGCCAGTTGTGGGGTACGTCCAACGGTGTGATCGCCCAATGCGGCACCACCTCGTCGTCCACCACCGTCGTGTTGGCTTCCACCACCGGAACCACCGCTCTGCGTCAGCTGTTCTTCGACGGCGGCATGGTCGTGGACATCGGAACGGTCGCTTCGCCCGCCACGATCGCGTCGGCTCGTACCGTCACCTCGGTCGACGAGACGAACAAGACGATCGCCATCTCGGGTGCTGCGGTCACCACGTCGTCGAGCCACTTCGTGTTCCGCGCCGGAGCCGGTGGAGCGTCCAACAACAGCGGTCAGCCCGGCGACGGACAGATCGAGTTGACCGGCCTCCAGACCATCGTCGACGACACCGCCGTGTTGCACACCATCGACCCGTCGTCGCAGCCGAAGTGGAAGGCGTACGTCAACAGCAACTCGGGTACCAACCGTTCGGTCACCGAGTCGCTCATCACCGGTTCCATCATGAAGGTTCTCACCAACTCGGGCAAGAAGCCCAGCCTGTTGGTGTCAGCCGAAGGCGTGAACCTGGCCATCAGCAACCTGCTGTTGAGCCTGAAGCGCAACATGGAGCAGACCCAGTTGAAGGGTGGCTACGCGGGCATCCAGTTCTACAGCCCGTCGGTCTCCGGCAAGGGTGACGAGGCTCCCACGGCCCTGTACGCCGACTTCGACTGCCCGAACAACCGCCTGTACGGTGTGAACCCCGAAGTGTTGGTGTTCCATCAGGTGGGCGACGGCTTCCAGTTCATGGACCTCGACGGCGCGGTGATGAACCGTAAGCCCGACCAGGATGCGTACGAGGCGACCCTGTATATGTACGGCGAACTCGCCTGCAAGCAGCGCAACGCCCACTTCGTCATCAAGGATCTCACCGAGGTGAGCATCTGACATGGCCGCATCCGTCAGCATCACCTACGGGCCGGAAGTCCCCGGTTCGCGCAAGGAAGTGTTCGGTGTCATCACTTTCGACTCGTCGTACCCGACGGGTGGAGAGGCTGTCACTCTCGCACAGCTCGGCGTGAACCGGCTCGACTGGCTCGAAGTTTCCACCGTGAACGGCAACGTCCCTTCGTGGGACGGCTCGACCTCGAGTCCGAAGGTCAAGTTGTTCTGGGTGGACACCACCACCGACGGCGCACCGTTGGCTGAGGTTCCGAACACCACCAACGTCTCCACGACGACTGTTCGGTTCCACGCCATCGGAGCCTGACCAAACAATCCCCCAAACGTTAGGGCCGGTTGCCGAAAGGTGACCGGCCCTTTCGTCTAGGATGACACCATGATTCGTGCAGCAGATTTGATGGGCAACGTCGCCGGTGGCGGCGAGATGGCAGAAGTGTCGTTTGACGTGTATGACATCGCCAACCGTATCCAGCGTGGTGACGAATCCGGGTGGCGTGGCGACCCGTCCGCATCCCTCATGTTCAACCCTCTGGCAGGACGGTTTGAGGTGTGGATGGTCGATGCGATGGGAACCCCATATGTGGCGTGTTCTCACACTCGCTGCGACCACACGCTGATCGTCAAACTGATCGAGGGTGACTGGCAGAAGGGTAAAGCTCTGCATGACGACCTGATGAAGAAGAACAAGCAGATTCGGGACGCTCACGAAACCGCGGAGAAAGAGAAAAGGTTGGAGTTGGCAGACAAACTGCATTGGGCGTTGGTGCGCGATGTGGGACACTTGGAAGGCTCCAACCGTCGGATCCACAGCATGAACGAGAAAGGCAAGTAGTGGCCTCATACACCGTGAACAAAGCGAAACACGCTGTGCTGACACCGAACACGGTGGACACGGTGTCGTTTGGCGACTCGGTGTCGTTTCTCATCATCTCGAACCGAACCACGTCCGGTTCCCCGATTTTCTTCACGTTCGGCGACCCGAGCAAAGGTGTCCCTACCCCGACGGTGAACGGCGACGACTGCTATGTGGTTGGCATCGGCATGACGCTCAGCCTGGTCGGCGACGGCACAGCCTCCGACGTGAAACTGATTTCCAACGGCGCACAGTCGTACAGCGTGATGGTGGTGTGAGATGAACAGACTTGAACTTCGTAACGCTGTGAAAGACCGGCTGGCCATCAAGTCGGATGGTTCCGGCAACAGCCTTGACGGCCTGATTACGAACACGTTTGTCAACACCAGCCTGAACGACGCTCTGAACCGGGTGAGCATGGAGCGCGACTGGTGGTGGCTTGCTTCGACCGCCAGCCTGTCGTTTGACACGGTGAACGGTGCCGCAACCCTCCCATCAGACTTCATGCGAGCCAACGAGCTGGTCATCAACTCGTCGCCCGCCGAATGGGTTCCCCTCGAGACGTTCCTCGACCCCACGTCGGACAACAGCACTTACGGGTGGACGATCTACGGCAACCAAGCCAAGATTGTCCCGGTTCCGTCCACCACCACCGCAGGCACCCTCTACTACTTCCGGTCTGAGCCAGCCCTCTCAAGCGACTCGTCCAGCCCTCTGATGCCGGTCGTCTACCATTCGGTGATTGTCGCCTACGCCTCCCATTTGTGCGCAGCCCGACGCCAAGACGAACAGCGAGCGTCGCTGTACTTGCAGGAGTACGGCACGTTCCTGAAGTCGATGAACGACGACAATCGGACGACAATCAAACGGCGCATCAAGTTCACTCGCGCCCGCGACTACGCCACTTGGGAGTAACCGATGGGTTCCTTCCAAATCGTCTACGACGACTTCTCTGGTGGCGAGTACATGGGGCCACGCTCCACGAACCTGCCGAAGAACACGTTCTCCGGTGTGAATGTTGCTAACAACCCTCACGGGCAACTGATGGCATACGGTACGGCGACGCTCGCATACACGGCAACCGCCGTCACAAACAGCACCGGCGCACAAATCCCCGACCAATGGATCATCGGGACAAACATTTATTCGTTCTGCCAATGGGATGTCAGTTCTACCTGGACCGCCAAAATGGTCAAGTTTGATGTCGCCAACGGAACCGTATTTCCGACACCCACAGCGACTACCACCAGTTTGACTGGGCAAATCGGAGGCAAGGTCGCCTACGACAATGCGTCCACCAAGTTCTTTTATGTTCGGGTGGACGGGGCGAACGCAGGGTTCATTCGCAGCGTCACTACCGGCGGCACCGATACGAGCGTCTCAACCGTCCTCGGTGGCACAGGCATCACCGACCTCGTTTCGTATGGATACCGGACAGTCGCCTACGGCCCAACCGCCAAACGCTTATACTACTCGAACACCGACCTGACAACATGGTCGACAAGCCAGTATTACGAGTTCTCCGGCGAAATCCTGAATGTGTTGCCCCGTTCCAACGACCTGCTTGTCGTCTGCACTACCGGCCTATTCAGCGTCGTTGGGGTACTCGGCTCGTCTGTGACCATTCAACAACTGTTGTCGTCAGCGAACACCCCTGAAGGGATGCGCGACGCCATCATCGTCGGTCGCCAAGCGTTCTTCCCTGACAGCAGCCAGTCCGGCAATGTTGATGGGCGCATCTACGTTCTACAAGGCACCAACATCCAGCCCGCTTTTACCCTTGACTACGAAATCGTGGAAGGTCTAAACACCGACGGTGGCCCGCAACAAATTAGATGTTTCAACACAGCTGACGGGCAGATCGGCATTCTCACAAAGAACGGCACAAGTTCGTACACGCGCCGCCCCGACGGAACATGGATGAGACACGCCCAACTTGACGGCGATTTTGCTCCCAGCATTGAACGCAACGCTGTCAGCCAAATGCACATGGGTCGCCCCGGACCGCAAGCACAATCCGAGTACGTCGTGTATGCGATGGCTGACGCGGGAGACGGATACGACATCAACTTTTATCGTCTCATCAACAACGTGACTGCCCCAACAAACACCGACTACGACTTTTCGCCTGCATCCACAGCATCAGGGTCAACCGGCTATCCGACAGGGACAGTCACCCTGCCCGAGTTTTGGCACAACAAACCTTTCACCGTCAAACACGCGATTATCGAATGGTCTGGTGACACAAACAGCACTCTGACAGCCCGTATCCGATCAACGGGCATCTTGGACACCGACAGCCTCGCGGCTTACACCGGAGGAACCTCGTCGACGATCACCACTACGTTGGGGCCAACTGTCGTTTATGGGGTTTACAACACCGAACGCTTCTACATTGACAACGCCCAGAAAGGCATGGGTGCCAAACTGATCCTCGGGCTTACACAATGTCGCGTCAAGCGTGTCATCCTGGTGTGCGAGGACTGAGATGCCGTTCGCATACACGTTCCGCGCCGACGACCTAGAGACAGTCGCCAACCAGGACAAAGACCTGCTCGAGAACCGCGATCGGGAACTCGAGTTGTACCTGAACCAGCCCAACGTCAAATTGCGACGGGTCGCAACACAAACAATTAGTCCTAGTACGACTGTGGCCGTCAGTTTTGATACTGAAGATTCTGATGACAGCGGGTTTTTCCCTGGTTCCGGCACAACGCTTACAGTTCCATCAGGAATGGGCGGTCTGTATGTAGTTGGCGGTCAAGTAAATTGGAGTGCAAATCCGACAGGTACCAATATACGTTTCAGGGTAAATGGCATAAGCTTTTTATTGTTGAGTTTCGGAAACGTAACCCCAGTCCAAGTTGGTTCTAGCGTCTACCTCAATGGCGGCGACACTTTGGATATGGCAATCACCCAGACATCAGGTCTAACGGCAACCGCTACAGCAACCTTCTGGTTGACCCGAGTGCTGGCATAATAGGAACGAAAGGAGCCTGACATGACTATCCCCCCGTCCCTCGCACAGCCGTCATTCACACAGGCTCCCATCGAGACAACCGACCCCAACGCGATCTCTAAGACAATCATGGACGCGAAAGGCGACCTGCTAACAGCCACCGGCGCAGACACCCCTGCGAGGCTCGCTGTCGGCACAGACGGACAGGTGCTCGTCGCCGACTCCACCCAAACCACCGGCCTGAAATGGGCTGTTGACCCGACCACCACCTCATTTGACGCTAAAGGCGACCTGCTGGTCGGAACCGGCCCTGACGCCTACACCCGTGTCCCCGTCGGCACCAACAATCAGGTGCTCGTCGCCGACTCCGCTGAAGCGTCCGGTGTCCGCTGGTCATCCGAACAAGACCCCAATGCGATCACCAAGAGCATCATCGACGCCAAAGGTGACCTGATCGCTGGCACCGCCGCCGACACCCCAGCACGACTGGCGGTCGGCTCCGACGGGCAGTATCTGATCGCAGACTCGACACAGGCGGCAGGGATCAAATGGGCGGCTCCCAACATCACGCTCGGCACCGAAACATCCGGCGACTATGTCGCTGGGGTAACTGGCGGCACAGGGGTGACTGTCACCGGGTCCGGTGGCGAAACGTCAACCCCTTCGATCGCTATCGGGCAGGCTGTCGGCACAGGTGACACGGTCGCCTTCGGTGGGCTGAACGTCGACTCCGGCACCCTGTATGTGGACGCCACCAACAATCGGGTGGGCATCAACGACACAACCCCGTCATACAGCCTTGACGTGACCGGAGACGGGCATTTCAGCACCGATCTGACGGTGGACGGCACCGTGTACGCACCGCACATCCACGGCGATCTGGCGGGCCTCGTGTACTTCCATGTGAAGAACACGACTGCTTCCACCATCCCGAACGGCACCCCCATCTACATCACCGGCACCGTCGGCTCAACACAAGTCGCCGAGATCGCCCCAGCTGACGCATCCAACAGCGCAAAAATGCCTGCGATCGGCATCACCGACGGCGACATCATCGCCAATGCGAACGGTCATGCGGTTATCGTCGGCGACCTAGACGGACAGAACACCAACGCCTACAGCATCAACCAGCCTCTCTATGTTGCTTCTGGCGGTGGCATTACCGGCACCCGTCCTACCGGTGCGTCCGACGTGATCCAGGTTGTCGGCCATGTCGCTCGAGTGAACACCAACACCGGTGGCATCGTTGTCGCCTGCGGACCGTCAGCGAACACTCCGAACACGATCTCGGTGACCGGCAACATCTCTACTTCCGCAGGACAGTTCAACGGGTCCGGGGCCGGACTCACCTCGATCCCAGCAGGACAACTGTCTGGCACCGTCCCCTCCGGCAACATCGGCAACGACTCTGTTGCGCTTGGCACCAAGACGACCGGCGACTATGTGGCGACCGTAGCCGCGTCCACCGGCGTGACTGTTACGGGCGGTACCGGCGAAGGGTCGACGGCGACGATCGCTATCGGACAGGCTGTCGCTACGACCTCGAGTCCCCAGTTCGTCGGGCTGACCGCCACCGGAACCGTGTCAGCGAACGCGGTGTCCGTCACGAACGGTGTCGGGGCCGCGTCGGCAACCATCACCGGCACCACCGCCACCTCGGCTTTGACGGTGGACGGCATCGAGATTGATACGACCGGAGCGTCAGCCAACCAGGTGTTGAAGTACAACGGCACCAAGTTCGCTCCTTCAACGGGTGCCTCGGTCACGATCTCCGATACTGCACCCACTAGCCCGACCCCGCAGGCCGGTGACCAATGGTATGAGTCTGATACGGGTCGGACGTTTATTCGCTACGACTCGGCGTGGGTGGAGATTGGTTCGACGGCGACGACGAATGTGAACGCTAATGATTTGTCGGGTACGACTCTTGCGTCGAATGTGGTGTCGTCGTCGTTGACTTCGGTGGGGACGATCACGAACTTGCAGGCGACTTCTGCGACGATCAACGGTTGGTTGGTATCCCAGCCTGGTTTGGTGTTGGTGAAAACTCAGGCTGTTGGGTCTGGTGTTACTTCGGTTGATGTGACTTCATGCTTTTCGTCAGCATACGAAAACTACAAAGTCACATACACGAATGGTTCTGGTAGTACGACAGGGTTGATTACGCTTCAATTTCTTTCGGGTTCTACGCCATCTACAACTGGCTATCACGGTGGGGCAGCGTGGATAAACGTGGGTGGTGGAACATGGCAACTTGCCGCTGATAACAACACAAGCCAATGGAACTATGCTGGTGGCACGGCATCAACTTATGCGTTTGCTTCTTTTGAGTTATTGCAACCATTTTTGGCTAAACAAACTGTGGGGAATGGCACTTTCAGTCAACTTGATAACGGGCGAACGGGTCAATGTTTTTTGCACCATGCTGTTGCTACGTCATATGACGGTTTGAGATTCGGTATTTCGGCAGGAACGTTGACTGGTGGCACGATTCGCGTCTACGGATATAGGAACTCATAATGGCGATTGACTTCCCGAACAGCCCGACCCTCAACCAGATTTACACGGTCGGCTCACGCTCATGGATATGGGACGGCTCCACATGGAACATCTATGCCAACGTCCCCAACCGCTACATCCAAGACGCACCCCCATCGTCACCCCAGTCAGGCGACCAATGGTTCGAGTCTGACACAGGCCGACTGTTCGTCTACTACGACTCGGCGTGGGTGGAGATCGGTAACGCGACTGATATTGCTGGGGCGTTGCAACCGGGGCAGGTGACCGCGTTGTCGGCGGTGACGAGCTTGACGACCGACGACGTGTTTCCGGTGGTTGATAATCCGTCGAGTGCGACGGCGGCGAACAAGATTACTTATGGCAATTTGGTGACGGCGATGTCGGCCAGTCTCGCGCCAGGTTTGGTGTTGGTGAAGACACAGGCTGTTGGGTCTGGTGTTTCGTCGGTAACGGTTACTAATGCTTTTTCCAGCACATACGACAATTATTTGATAACTCTCGTAGGTGGAACGATTTCTGCTGACGGAGACATCAACATCAAGCTGGGTGCTTCGGCTACTGGGTATTACGCTTTTCTCAACTACGGCGATTATGCCTCAAATACCCCACTTGGAGCGGCACGAAATAATCAGACACAGTTCAACTGGGTTGGCGGTGGAGCGGCAGGGCAACCGGCTCATGTCCATGTCCAAGTATTCGGCCCCAACATAGCCGCCTACACAAAGTTTCTCAATGGTACGTATCAGTCGGGCGGTGGGTATGGGACTGTTCAAGGCGAACATCGTGTAGCAACTGCCTACACCGATTTTACCTTGACTCCAGGTGCAGGCACTTTGACTGGTGGAACTATTCGCGTCTACGGATATAGGAACTCATAATGGAACCCGAACGACCCAACATTCAGATTGACGATCTTGTGCGCCCGATGACAGATGACGAGTATGCAGTTTGGTTGGAAGAACAAGCCAACTATGTGCCTGCGCCCTGGGTGGTGACTGATGGCGATTGACTTCCCTAACTCCCCCACCACCGGCCAAATCTTCACGTCCGGCGACAAATCGTGGATTTGGGACGGAACCGTCTGGAAAGCGTACGGTGCGTCCCTGTCCCCGACCGTGCTGAAAGTGGACTCGACGAACAGTCGCGTCGGCATCAACAACCAGTCCCCGGCTCATGCTCTCGATATTGTTGGCCGTGTTGAGGCTCGCGCCGCCACAACACAAGACGGAGTGGCGTTAGTTGGTCGTGCTGGCGGCACATCATCGTATGACGTTGTCCTAACTCCAACTACGTTGACGGCTGATCGGACATTGACGTTGCCCAACGCAACCGGGACGGTGGCGCGAACCGCTGATGTAGGGATGCGTTTCATCACTTCTGGAACATTCACTAGCCAGTCGTCGGTGAGCATCAACAACTGTTTCTCGTCTGATTACACGAACTACAAGGTTGTGGTCGGCAATATCACCCACTCAACGAC
>Ga0315902_10012196_pt1 | contig 11208 bp, 5 predicted proteins | sample LakEriMetagenome_9_FD_203523 | JGI IMG/M metagenome (GOLD analysis project Ga0315902, IMG submission 203523) | Freshwater fungal communities from buoy surface, Lake Erie, Ohio, United States - Buoy 12 MA117 | ecosystem: Environmental > Aquatic > Freshwater > Lake > Lake biofilm | place: USA...
AGGAGAAATCAACATTCGATGTAATCCTCGTTAGCGGCGGCGCTAGCAAATTAGGTGTTGTGAAGGTAGTGAAAGACCTCACTGGACTTGGATTGAAAGAAGCAAAAGACCTCGTTGACGGTGCTCCTAAGCCTGTGAAAGAGGGTGTCTCTAAGGCTGAAGCAGACGATTTGGCTGCCAAGTTGAAAGAGGCTGGTGCTGAAGTTGAAATCAAGTAATCACCACGGTACTTTAAAATTATCAAAGCCGGATTTTTCCGGCTTTTTTTGTGCCTTTTTTGGCAGATAACGGAAGCCCCAAATATTTGTCCATTTCCCCCAATTCCCGTAACTTCGCAGTCCTTTAAATTGGGCTAATTACAAATTGACTTTCCGGAACAACATAAAATGTTGATAATCAATTACTTAAATAAGTAAGTGCAAAGGGAGTCTTATTGTCTTTCAGTCCGATCACACGTTTAAAAGCACATCAGACTATGTCATCAGCAAAAGTGGCTTCAAAAAGAGTGCATTTTGGTAAGGTCAAGCACCTTGCAGAAACTCCAGATCTTCTAGAAATTCAAATTCAATCCTTCAAGGATTATTTCCAGTTGGAAACGACGCCTGATAAGCGTAACAACGAAGGTTTGTTCAAAGTATTCAAAGAGAATTTCCCCATCAACGATACAAGGAACATCTTCATGTTGGAGTTCTTGGATTATTTTATTGATCCTCCTCGCTATACCATCGAAGAATGTATGGAGCGCGGGCTCACGTATGCCGTTCCACTCAAAGCAAAACTGCGTTTGAGTTGTAACGATGAGGAGCACGTTGACTTCCAGACAATTGTTCAGGACGTATTTCTTGGAAACATTCCCTACATGACGCCTCGCGGTACATTCGTGATCAACGGTGCAGAAAGGGTAGTGGTTTCTCAGTTGCACCGTTCACCTGGTGTATTCTTCGGACAATCACTCCATCCCAACGGAACGAAAATTTATTCTGCACGTGTGATTCCTTTCAAAGGTGCATGGATGGAATTTGCTACCGATATCAACAACGTGATGTATGCGTACATCGATCGTAAAAAGAAATTCCCCGTAACTACTTTGCTCCGTTCCATCGGCTTTGAAACCGATAAGGACATCCTTGAATTGTTCGGAATGGCAGATGAAGTAAAGACGGATAAAAAAACACTCGACAAACTTGTTGGAAAACGTCTTGCTGCAAGGGTATTGAAAACATGGGTGGAGGATTTTGTAGATGAAGATTCTGGTGAAGTGGTTTCATTGGAAAGAAATGAAGTAGTACTTGAGCGCGATACTGTTTTGTCTGAAGAAGACATCGCTACCATTCTTGAAACAGGTGTCAAGAGCATCTTCATCCAGAAAGAAGAAGTCAGTGGTGATTATGCCATCATCTACAACACCTTGAATAAGGATACATCCAACTCAGAATTGGAAGCGGTGCAACATATCTACAAGCAATTGCGTGGCGCGGATGCACCTGACAATGAAACAGCACGTGGCATCATCGATAAATTGTTTTTCAGCGACAAGCGGTATGATTTGGGTGAAGTGGGTCGCTACAAAATCAATAAGAAATTAAACCTCAACTATGGGTTGACTCAAAAGACCCTGACCAAAGAAGATATCATTGAGATCATCAAATACCTCGTTCGCCTTACAAATGGCAAAGCGGAGATTGATGACATCGATCACCTCAGCAATAGACGTGTTCGTACAGTTGGTGAACAATTGTATGCACAATTTGGTGTCGGACTCGCGAGAATGGCACGTACCATTCGTGAGAGAATGAACGTTCGTGACAATGAAGTATTCACGCCGGTTGATTTGATCAACGCGCGTACACTTTCATCTGTGATCAATTCCTTCTTCGGAACATCACAGTTGTCACAGTTTCTCGATCAAACCAATCCCCTCAGTGAAATCACCCACAAGCGCCGTATTTCCGCGCTCGGTCCCGGTGGTTTGAGCAGAGAGCGTGCGGGATTCGAGGTGCGTGACGTGCATTATTCACACTACGGACGTTTGTGTACCATTGAAACGCCAGAAGGTCCAAACATTGGTCTGATCTCTACGCTTTGCGTACATGCAAAGATCAATGAGATGGGATTCATCGAAACGCCTTACCGCAAAGTAAACAATGGAAAGGTAGAAGTGAAGAAACTCACTTACCTGAGTGCTGAAGAAGAGGATACTGCTAAGATTGCACAGGCGAACGTACCGCTTACAGAAAAGGGTGAGTTTGCAGAAGATAAAGTAAAAGCTAGACAAACAGGTGATTTCCCGATTCTCGAGCCGAAAGAAGTGGAATTCATGGACGTTGCTCCCAACCAGATTGTTGGTTTGAGTGCATCGTTGATTCCATTCCTTGAGCATGACGATGCCAACCGTGCATTGATGGGATCGAACATGCAACGTCAGGCAGTTCCATTGATCAAACCAGATGCTCCTATTGTTGGAACTGGACTGGAGGCAAAAGCTGCACGTGATGCAAGAATTCAGTTGCATGCTGAAGGAGAAGGCGTTGTTGAATTTGTTGATGCAAATGAAATTCATGTTCGTTACGAGCGTGATGAAGCACAAAAACTTGTGAGTTTTGAAGACGATTTGAAAATGTACCGTCTTACCAAATTCATCAAAACAAACCAGGAAACATCCATCACACTTCGCCCCGCTGTTGCCAAAGGACAGCGTGTGAAGACGGGCGATTTCCTGACGGAAGGCTATGCGGTGAAAAATGGAGAACTGGCCTTGGGACGCAACTTAAAAGTTGCCTTCATGCCTTGGAAGGGATACAACTTTGAAGATGCGATTGTGATCAATGAAAAAGTTGTCAGCGAAGATTTGTTTACCTCTATTCATATTTCAGAATTTGAATTGGAAGTGCGCGATACCAAATTGGGTGAAGAAGAATTGACGCCAGATATTCCAAACGTTTCTGAAGAAGCTACCAAAGACTTGGATCAATACGGCATCATCCGCATCGGCGCCCAGGTAAAAGAGGGTGATATTCTGATTGGCAAGATCACACCAAAAGGGGAAAGTGATCCTACTCCAGAAGAGAAACTGTTGCGTGCCATCTTTGGTGACAAAGCTGGTGATGCGAAAGATGCTTCTTTGAAAGCTCCAAGTGGAACAGAGGGCGTGGTGATCGGAAAGAAATTGTTCCAGCGCGCCAAAAAAGATAAAAACTCCAAAGCCAAAGAGAAAGCAGCATTGGAGAAATTAGAGTCAATTCATATCCAAACAGAAAAAGACATTCTTGATTTGTTGGTGAACAAGTTGCAGACATTGTTGAAGGATAAAACTTCAGCAGGTGTTTCCAATAACTTCGGTGAAGTGATCATTGGCAAGGGCTCTAAGTTCAATGCAAAAGCGTTGGCTGGCATCGATTATCAGAATATCAATCCATTGGGTTGGACCAGCGATGCCAAAGTCGACGACGCGATCAATACATTGTTGCACAACTACAATATCCGTTACAACGAAGAATTGGGTAGATACAAGAGAGAGAAATTCAACATCTCCATTGGTGATGAACTTCCTGCTGGTGTATTGAAACTTGCCAAAGTTTACCTCGCTGTAAAGCGCAAGCTGAAAGTGGGAGACAAGATGGCGGGTCGCCACGGTAACAAGGGTATCGTAGCCAAGATTGTAAGAGCAGAGGACATGCCTTTCCTTGAAGATGGAACACCAGTGGATATCGTATTGAACCCATTGGGGGTACCTTCTCGTATGAACCTTGGACAGATTTATGAAACAATCCTTGGTTGGGCTGGTGAGAAATTGGGAATGAGGTTCTCTACCCCAATCTTTGATGGTGCATCTGTTGATGAAATCAAGAATCTGATTGACAAGGCGCAATTGCCAAGCTTCGGACATACTTATCTCTACGACGGTGAAACAGGTGAAAGATTCCACCAAAAAGCAACGGTGGGGATCATTTACATGTTGAAACTGCACCACATGGTAGATGATAAGATGCACGCCCGTTCAATCGGTCCATATTCACTCATTACCCAGCAGCCGCTCGGTGGTAAGGCACAGTTCGGTGGACAGCGTTTCGGTGAGATGGAAGTTTGGGCATTGGAAGCTTACGGTGCATCTAACATCTTGCAGGAATTGCTCACATTGAAGTCTGATGATATCATTGGAAGAGCAAAGACCTATGAATCAATCGTGAAGGGAGACAATGTTCCAAAAGCTGGAATACCTGAATCCTTCAATGTATTGGTGCATGAGTTGCGTGGATTGGGATTGGATCTGAAGTTTGATAACTAATCAACGCCGAACCAAATATAACTCTAAGGCCTCCGCTTTGCGGAGGCCTTTTTATTTCCCTTGTGAAGATGCAAGACATTTCAATTTAATTTCACCAAAACTCAAAAGGGATGTTTTCGGCAGATAACATCCCTATGCAATGAAATATCAATAAGCCTTACATAAATATCTGAATGATCCAGTAACAGATGGCTGCAAGTATGGCGCTTACTGGAATAGTTAGAATCCATGCGACCAAGAGGGATGAAGTTACTCCCCAGCGAACTGCACTCAATCTTTTTGTTGCACCTACACCAATGATAGATCCAGTTATAGTGTGTGTTGTCGAAACTGGTATCCCCATCTGACCTGTGAAGAAAAGTGTAAAGGCACCGGCTGTTTCAGCAGCTACTCCTTCCAAAGGGGTAACCTTTGTGATCTTTGTTCCCATTGTCTTTACGATCTTCCAACCACCACTCATGGTTCCTATTCCAATTGCAAGGTAACAGGCAACAGGAACCCAATTGGGCAGTTGTCCGAAGTCCTGTATACTGCCGTTGGCTATCAAGGCAGCACCAATAATACCCATTACTTTTTGCGCATCATTTCCTCCATGCCCAATGCTGAAGGCTGCAGAGCTAAATAATTGCAGCTTTTTGAACATGGATGCGATGGTATATGCTGTTGGCGTTTTTATTTTTTCTACATAGAGGTATACCAATGCAAATAAGATGGAAGTCAAAATTATACCCCATACAATACCGCCATTGTCTGATTTTTCAATATCCTTTTTAAATGAATTTAGAATATCGAATTTTTCTATTTTACTTTTGATTTTATCCATATTTTTTGGGTCAATAGGATATATTATGTTGATGGCATTGATGGCACTGTCAATTGATATTTCCTTTTTCAAATAAGCTTTCAATGGTTCTTTGTATTGCTCTGTTTCTTTCTTTGCAACTTCAAATTCATCATATTTTTCTTTGTTATAAGCAGATAGTGCTTCCAATACCAGATAACTGTTTGCATTTCTCACCTCATCTTTCAATTTGCTAATTTCAATGTCTGCCAATAGGCTATTGTTATAGGCGAATTTAGCTATAGAATCTGCTCCCAGTTTATCGTAGTCTTCAAACTGAGGAGCGATTTGGTTATACACTTCTTTTGCTTTGTTCAATTTTTTTTCAGCATTCACCAGCTCCTCTTTGGCTTTTGCATCAGTTGGGGATGCTTTTAAGATAGTTTCTGCTTTGGCAAATTCTGATTTATATTTATCGAGCTTTATGAATTTTTGTAACCCTTCATCCATCTTTGATTCCTCAAATTGATCAAACAGAAATACAGTGAGTGCAGTTGTGACTGCAATCACAGCAATTCTAAGCCAGATGTTTCTCATGATGGTGATGATGGTGATAAAAATAGAAATCGCCATTCCTATCAATGGTGCTAGAAAAATAAATAAGACTGTTTTCATGATTGTTTGACTCTCTACAATCTTATCCCATGAAATGAAAATTCCTTTGTCCTGTATGGCGTGGGCAATAGCTGCGCCAGCAAATCCGCCTATAAGTGTATGAGAAGAAGATGAAGGAATACCGTACCACCAGGTAAGTAAGTTCCAAAAAATGGCAGCGATGAGTCCAGCTAATATTACTTGAAGGGTGATAAATTCTTTGTTGACGGTCTTGCTGATGGTGTTGGCTACGGCATGATCTTCGAAAATCCAATACGCTACAAAATTAAAAATGGCTGCCCAGAGAACAGCTTGAAAAGGGGTGAGTACTTTTGTAGAAACTACAGTGGCAATGGAGTTGGCAGCATCGTGAAATCCATTGATGTAATCAAATAAAAGGGCCAGAGCGATGATGACGATAAGCATTGACATGTTGCTGATTTTATGCTTGATTGAAATGCTTACGCGTATTTGATAATGATTGATTCAATCACGTTTCCAACATCCTCACATTTATCAGTTGCAATTTCAAGGACTTGATAAATTTCTCTTTTTTTGATTACCTCTTTAAAGTCCTGTTCATTGCTAAATAGCATCTCAATACTCATGTCAAATACATCATCCGCTTGGTTTTCAATGCTATTGATTTTAACCAAGGCCTCTGTCATTTCACGAAGATTTTTCATATCTCTCAGGCCATATACTGCTTTTTTTGTCTCAATGGTCCCTTGTAAAATCATTTCAGTCATTTTTTTAATACCTGTATCATTTGGATTGATCTTATAGAAGTTGATCTTTTTACCTGACGCATAAATATAATCAGCAATATCATCCAAGGCGGTTGCCAAATGATGGATATCCTCTCTGTCAAATGGAGTGATAAAATTTCTTCCCAATTCTGTAAATACAGTATGGGTAAGATCATCATTTTTGTGTTCCAGGAATTCAAGTTTCCCTAGTATACTTGCTCTTTTATCTTCATCAGGCTCGTTCACCATTTCTTGAAGTGTGATAGCCATTGTGTGTACTATCTCTGCAACTTCTTCAAAAAGTCCATAGAATACCCTGTCTTTTGGAAGGAAGATTTTAAAAAACGAATTCGCTGCCATCTTTATATATTTATAGTTTAAAAATTTATTTGTGCTTGTAGCCTCAACAGCTTTCCTTTTTGGTCATTCATTTTTAATTTGCTGTCCTCAAATCTTCTATGTGAAATCACGTATGATGCTGTAAATTCCAGTGATTTGTTCACCTGCCATTCTACACCTGTTTCAATTTCTTTTACCTCGTAATTTCTGGCATCCAATTCATGTTTTTTCCCGCCTTTATAGGTCTGTATTCTGGTAAATGGAAAGAAGTATTCATCATTTCCTTTACCTTTTGCTTTGTAACTAAATGTGGCGTATCCTCCTTTCAAATTCCTATTTTCTATTGAATCTTTGAGTGGATTGTATTGTGGGCCTTTCCCAATAGTATATTCAGCTTGAATTCCAAATGGTTTAGGATACAGTATGATGCTTCCTGCTATTCGTTTATCATCGAATTCGAACGACTTGATCGATTTGATGCCTATGCTCCTGTTTTCTGCGGGTACAACATATTTTCCTATGTATGTTTGAAAGCCGGGCTCTATGATTTGACTACCTGTTTCAAAAGGGTAACTTAATCTGCTTACAATATGCAACGTATTGTTAAGCTCCGGTCTGTTGGCTGTTTGACCGTTGTAAACTCCAAAACCGAATACTCCATAATCACCTGATCCTTTTAGATTATCTCGAACAAGTGCAGCGTACAGAGCCCTGATTTTGGCTGGGGCGTAGTAAAAAAAAGCCCCCAAGTCTCTTTCATTTGAAACTGCTGAATTTAAGGCGTCTGCTCTATCTAGGGGTAGTCTGTTTTGTGAGGATTGCATATTTTCAAATCCATATGGTACTTTGCTCTGGCCAATTCTCAGACGAAATTCATTTTTTTTATCAAATCCAACATCAAAATACGCATCTCGTAATTGAAAAATATTCAATGTGGTTCCGGTACTGCTTCCAAAATCTGGTTGAATATAGAAATATACCTTTTCGGTTAGATTTCCGCTGAAAATCAATCTTCCTCTCCTGATTGAAAGTCCGCCGTTCTCTCCCCATGATCTGTCACATTGCTCACATTTGAGACTTTTATTGGTTTCAAAAAGTCTGTTGTATCTGACCTGGACATAACCCCTTAATGAAATTGTTTCATACCATGCTTTCGCAGGTTTTTTTTCTTGAGATTGCGAATAGCCTTTAGTATTAGAAATCATAGAAATAGCAAAAAAACACAGCAGTGGGACTGTTTTTCTTTTCAAGGTAAGTTTCTTTTAATTGCTTCACAAAAGTCAGCAATAGGTAAAAAGCTAACCTTGTTCTTATATTATCAAATTGTTATCAAATCTTAACAAAACGCCCCTCCATGAATGGAAGGGCTTTGCAATTAAAAGCAAATAAGGTTTGACCCTCATTTTACCTTGACCTTTCGGTTATTGCGAAAGTCAAATCTCAATATGATTAAATGGTTAGTGGACTATTATCCAATTGTGAACTTCAAGTGAATTCTTCAGGTCCTGAAAACTTTTTTGATATTAAATCCCATATACAAGATATAGAAATGGGCAAGTGCCAACGCTTCGAAAACCAAGATATACCAAGGCCAATCGCCAATGATCAGTGGATTGTCGACAATTGGGGGAGCAGACAGATACATGTAATTGGAGTCGGTTGTCCAGTTGAATATGCCAATTGCCACCACAGCGAACTGAATCAAGAGGAAAGCTTGCAGCCATGATCCTTCCAAAGGCCTAAATCCCCTGTGCTTGATCATGAATATACTTGTTAACAGAAGTCCACCGTGACTGATAAAATAGCCATAAAACAAATAGCCATCCCTGCCCAAATCAAATTCAGGTGTCAACAGAGAATGAAAGCCACCAGTGATGCCCCAATAAAAAAGGAGATTGGCAAGTATTTCATTGTATTTGAAGTACAATACAATGGATAGCATTCCGCTGATGCCGCATAAATGCAATGGGAGATTGGTTCTCATGTCCCATACACCTGATTTCCAGCAATACAAGTTTTCCAATAAAAGATTCAAGAGCAACGCAAGTCCTATGAGCTTTCCGTAATTCGGATGCTTGGCGACACCTAAGTATTTTGGAAGGGTTACCAATAGAAAAATGACAAGCAACACTGCTGTCATGCATATCAGCCACTCCTGGCTAAAAGGTTCCATGGTGACGTGCCGCATGTAGTCTTGGTTTCAATGAATATCCGAAAAAATATCCAATCATTCCTATTCAAATTAAAATGCAGAGGCTAAATTGCCTGTATCGATGCGAAACAAACTTTTGTACATACTACTTGGCCTCCTTGTCATTGGGGTCGTAAATGGACAATCAGTGCCCCTGCAATCCATCAAAGGCAGAATAACTGAGCGAAATATCAAGACGGTCATTGCTGCTGCTACGATCAAAGTCATCGGGATGGATGAAAAAACTGCGGTATCTGACTCAAGCGGATTTTTTAAATTTAATAATATTCCGGTTGGAAGAACCTCCATTCTGATCACCCATATTGGATTCAAACCAATTGTGCTGAACAATCTTCTGCTGGAATCAGGCAAAGAACTGGTGCTAACAGTGGAGATGGAGGAAGATTTGTCAACTTCCAAAGAAATCATCATCAAATCCAACCGCAATAAAGCCAGACCGATCAATGACCTGGCGATGGTAAGTGCGCGCATGTTCAGTGTGGAGGAAACCAGAAGATTTGCTGCCGGACTCAATGATCCTGCAAGGATTGCCGCCAACTTTGCAGGGGTTGCAAGTGCTGGAGATGGAAATGGCTTGATCATCAGAGGCAACGCACCCAATGGTTTGTTGTGGCGAATGGAAGGAGTTGATATACCCAATCCCAATCACTTTGCAAGAGTGGGAACCTCAGGTGGAGCCATCTCCATGTTGAGCGCACAACTGCTGGCCAATTCTGATTTCATTACTGGTGCTTTTCCTTCTGAATATGGAAATGCACTTTCGGGCGTATTCGATATCAGATTGAGAAAAGGAAACAAGGACAAAAGAGAGCATACATTTTCACTCAGTACATTGGGTATTGATTTTGCAACAGAAGGTTATTTAAAAAAAGGTTACGGCGGGTCCTATCTGATCAACTATCGCTATGGATTTCTTACCCTTATGCAAAAGTTGGGATTCAATATATCTGACAAGCCAACATCGTTTCAAGACCTTTCGCTCAATATCCATCTTCCCACCAAGAAAATAGGCAGTTTTTCTGTTTTTGGGTTCGGCGGACTGAGCAAGCAGTATGATGAATTGGCAAGAGACAGCATCACCTGGATAAACAATCCCTCCACACGCAGCAGTTCACTCGATGCTGCAAATGCAGGCGCAATGGGGGTTTCCCATCAAATCAATCTTGGGAAGAAAATATTGTGGCGATCTGTGCTGAGTAAAAATGGCTATCTCTACCGGGAAGAAGACAGCAGATTGGAAAAGTTCAATGGTCCCGTTGTGTTCACAAGGATCAATAAGTTCTCTGAATGGAATACGCAATTCTCTTCCGTGCTGACATTCAAGGCAAGCAAGCACCACTTATTTAAATTGGGCGCTTACACAAAAGATATTGCATTTAATCTCCAGCAAAGAGAAGCGGTCAGCAATGTGCTCAGAGATAAAATCAAAAACAATGGCTCCACTTGGCTAACCAATTATTTTGTTCAATGGAAATGGGATGCGTCGAATAAGTTTTCATTTCAATTGGGTGGACATGGGCAACAGCTTGGATTCAACAAGTCATCTGCTTTTCAGCCGAGATTTGGTCTCAGGTACCAGACCGGCAATGGTCAGTTTTTGAGTTTTGGCTATGGCATGCATTCCCAAATTCAACCACTTGGAAATTATTTTGCGAGAATAAGGGTCGGCAATGATACCGTACTGCCCAATAAAATGCTGGACTTCAGCAAATCGAAGCATTATGTATTGGGATATTCTATTCAAATAGCAAAAGACTGGAACCTTAAAACCGAAGTATACTACCAGTGGCTCTATAATATTCCGATTCACGCACTTCGATCCAGCAATTACAGTGTTATAAACCTGGATGATGATTTCTCCATTGAAACCCTTTCCAACACCGGGCTGGGGCAGAATTATGGATTGGAGCTGACGCTCGATCGTTATTGGAATGACAGATTTTATTTATTGGCTACGCTAAGTTTGTATCAATCAGAATACAGACCATCTGATAAGATTTGGCGAAGCACCCGTTACAACTCCAACAACTCTTTTACACTTTTGTTTGGAAAAGAGTGGGTGCTGAAAACAAAACGTCCCTCTTATTTCGGGCTCGACATAAAACTGATTTCAATGGGAGGTGTTCGTGTCACGCCCATCGATTTGGTGCAATCTTCCATTCGAAAAACCACCGTGTCAATTGCATCT
>Ga0315902_10012197_pt1 | contig 11208 bp, 19 predicted proteins | sample LakEriMetagenome_9_FD_203523 | JGI IMG/M metagenome (GOLD analysis project Ga0315902, IMG submission 203523) | Freshwater fungal communities from buoy surface, Lake Erie, Ohio, United States - Buoy 12 MA117 | ecosystem: Environmental > Aquatic > Freshwater > Lake > Lake biofilm | place: USA...
AGGGAAGCAAGCAAAATGGTGGTCGTCCAATTTACGTTATCAAACGCAAAAAGAAAGATGGCTCTACCGAAACTACATCTACAAATAAAGCAAGACTCGATTACAAAAAAGCAACTGGCAAAAAGTTAAAACGTAATCAAGAAGTAGACCATAAAGATAATGGTGGTCGCAAAGGCAACGATAAAATATCCAACCTACGAGTTCTATCTAAGAAAAAGAACGTGGGACTAGAGAATAAGAGACGAGCCAAAAAGAAATGAAAATCATAGTCTGCGTGTCAGATTTACAAGTACCTTACCACGATAAAAAGGCAGTATCTGTATTGTCCCGCTTCATTAAATCCTATAAGCCTGATGAAGTAGTATCGGTGGGAGATGAAATGGATATGCAGACGATTTCAAAATGGAGTAAGGGTACCGAGTTAGAACACGAAAAATCTATTGGTAAAGATAGAGATGAAACTTATCGTGTACTTGAATCATTAAAGATTAAACATATGATTCGCTCTAATCATACAGATAGATTATTTAATACTATCAAGATGAGAGCACCTGGACTTGCTGGATTACCAGAATTAGAGTTGAAAAACTTCTTAAAACTGGACAATTTAGGCATAAAATACCACGAAAAACCCTATGAATTAGCCCCAAATTGGCTACTTTTACACGGGGATGAGGGTAATGTGCAACCTACCGCTGGTGCTACCGCACTTGGACTTGCAAAACGTGCAGGTATGAGTGTTGTCTGTGGACACACGCACCGTATGGGCTTAACACATTACACACAATCATATTTTGGTGGACATCCTAAAACTATTTGGGGATTAGAAGTTGGTTGTCTAATGGACTTTAAGTTTGCTAAATATATTCGTGGTGGATTGTTTACATGGCATAAAGGATTCGGCGTGCTGTATGTAGATGGTAACAAAGTTGTACCACATCTTGTGCCAGTAAATATGGACGGTTCATTTGTATTTGATGGGAAGTTGTGGAAGTAATGGATTGGGAAAAGATAAAAAAATGGGACTACATTGTTATCGCTGTGTCATCCGAGTATCATAAAAAATATGATATGGTTGAACTAGACGATATCAAGCAGTCCCTTTATCAATGGTTTGTAGAACATCCAAATAAATTATCCGAGTGGGAATCTATTGGTGAGAAAGATGCTAAGAATTTAATCTATCGTTCTTTACGTAATGAGGCTTTGGATTATTGTCAAAGATGGAAAGCCAAGTCAGCGGGCTATGAAACATCTGATGTGTTTTATTATGAATCAGATATGGTTGAAGCGTTGCTGCCATCTGTAATTCGTGGTGAACATGGTGTAAGTCATAAGTTAAATTTAACTGGTCCTTCTAAACCTCCTGCTCCAGCAGAGGGTGGTAATCTTATGGTAATGATGCTAGAAATAGATAAAGCGTACCATAAACTTAACACAGAGGATAGGACTGTATTATTTTATAAGTACGCTGAATCTATGGACTATGGCACTATCGCTACTGAGATGAGTATAGGTAGCGAGGATGCTGTACGTATGCGCCATAATCGTGCTATCAAGAAACTAATTAATCGAATTGGTGGCTTCAGACCTTGGCTAGACCAAGATTTTCCAGACAAAGAAGAGACTGTCGACGATAATCTTGAGACCGAAGTGGTAGAGCAACAAGACGAAAATTGGAATGATGATAGGGCTGATGAAGACTAACCTGCTTTTAATCAGACCGAGTATTCCTGTCTGTTCTTATATGATTCCCCAGCCCTATCAAACTGTTCGTTCTTTAATTTAGTATAATTTATTAATTGTTCAGGCGTAATGAGATGCCCCTTAGATTGATTAGGTGGTTGTTTATTCTCAATAGGTCTGCCATAATCCATAACCACGTTCATTAAATGCTCCCTAGTGACTATGATGACATTACCCTCGATGATAAATGCCCAATGCGTAGCCTTGCTTACTGATAGTCCTGATGGCTCCCATTGTCCACTACCTTGATAGAAACAAGACTCCTCAATAAATAAGTTGCCTGTATCTTTCCAGCGTCTATCTGTCTTAACTTCTATAGTATCCATACGTAATAGGTCAGCAAGTTTACTTTCTCCTGCCTCTCCATCACGTAAGTCTAAATCCCAATTAGAATCTTTCATTATCCTCCTGTCGAATAGAATCCAGTCCCCTTGAATTTGACTGGTGCTGCATTATAAATACGAACCATTTCTTCATCACATAGTTGACAGATAGGAACTACTTCTTCCTCAGTCATTCCCCTGACAACTAATACTGTGCGAAAGTCTGTATCACACTTATATTCATATGTTGCCATTAATACCAGTTATTCTTCTGCCAGAATTTCCATGCTTGGCATGGCGTGTTATAGCGGTAGATTATATAGGTCAGTCCTCGGTCAATCTGCTCGACAGGGTTTGTGTCGGGCGAAAGACCTAGAATCTGTGGAATACCACCAGCATGCAACTTCTGACCTTTTTGATATACAGGTTGCTTGTTGTATGCTTCGTGTCTCCAATTAGATTCTTTAGTCCATAACTTATCTAAACATAACCATTGATTGTGGTGCCATGCAAGTAATGAATCTCTAGCATAGGCTTTACTATCAGCAACACTCCATGCATGTGGCTGAGGTAATGTCTCTACCTTGGTAATTCCAAATAGAGAAAATATAAATATAAACAACAAGAACAACAATCTTTTCATATTTACAACCTCGTTTCTTCTGCGATAACATCTTCAAGCCATACTTCGGCAAACTCAGACACTTCCCACTCTCTGTATGGGGCGTCCAATGCTAACTCAATAGCCTTATCTATATCGTACTCTGCTACGTAATATACTAATGTAGCAGGCGTATTTATGGTTATTCTATACCGCTTCATATCCATTATAACCCCCTTTCTTTTATCAAGGCTCTAACCTTTCTAGCAAACACGATTTTATTTGCTACTTCCCCTTTCTTAGGGCTATGACCTAGAGCGGTTAGTCTTTCTCCTGGCATAGTACCGCCATATATTCCGTAATGTATTTGAGTGCCACGCATACCTAATTCTAGGCAATCTTTCTTGACGGGACAGTTTTTACATACAGATACAGCAGATGCGGCCTTTTCTACTTCTAGGTTATACCTACGCCTTTGGTCTTTGGTATTTCTCCATACTTCTCCCTCAACTGTCTCTACTTCACCAGCAAACCACAAATCAGGGTCATCACTATTTGCACATAACCCATCACTTAGGTCGAGGTCTTTGTCCTCAGATAAATAACCAAACACACTATACTTAAGACCCGTGCCAAATGCACCAGCCATCAGTTATGTATTCCATGTGCCCAGCAAATACTTTGAAGCGCAAGGTTCAACTCTACAATCATTTGGTTGATTTCTTCCTCACTCTTATCACCCACATCAGAGCGTCTAACTTGCCCTTGCCATATTACATTTTCTTTTAACTTTTCCATTACCTATCCCCTTCTGTTATACAGTCTAGTACATACTCGAACTCAGGTCGGTATGATTCAGGTGGCATGTTGCCATTGTCTGAATACCAATCATATCCCATGTTGGAGTCCCATTGTAACTTACCTGAGTATTGGTTTGTTCCATCATTTAGTATTATGTGCTTAGTCCATCCAGTAGATGTTATACCAGTACATGAAACCATATACTTGTTCATTATCTCCTGAATAGTTACTTCTTTATCGCTCTCATCAATCAACCTGTACCCCCATGTTTATGAGTCGGCTATCTATTGTCATGGATGTTGTATCATAACTCTCGGCACCTTCACCATCTTTGCCCTCACGCCATAATACCCTACCCCTGTAAGTAATGTGGGAACCATCTCCGTATAGGCTCATCAGTAATGCACCAGCAGCATAGTCATATACCTCTGCTATGATTTCACCATCAGGATGATGTACTTTTAACTTCTTCATATCCTATCCTTTCTGCCGTATTATACGGCATATAGTTGTTGCAGTAATAGCCTTGCACGAGCAATTATAGCGTCATCTCTCTCATCTGTCAAATTGGCGATAGAGATTAACTCTATAATTACTTTTCTGACTTCTTCCCTAGAAGCCAAAGTCATACTGTCCATCATATATCCCCGCTTTCTGTTTGTGTCGGGCAAGTTCGTCCCGTTCAGGCGACCAGCATAGGCAACTGTCATTGACTACCATACCGCAGTCAAAACATGCACCGCAGTCATGGCAGTAATATGGATTGTAGTCAGCATTGACAGCCTCGCCACACATCATGCAGGTGTAGTCATCATCCTCTGCCCAGTTTGAGTAATCGTATGGCGAGTCGCTTTGTTGGAAGTATTTTGCCCATGTATTTTCTTTGTATGTATCATTAGACCACCAGTTGCCAGCATTGTCCCAATGACCTAAGTCCTCGTTGATGATATAGCAATCATACTCAGCATTAGGGTCTAAGGTAAATACAGCAATCTTGCTACCACTAGCCCAGCCCTCTATCATGCGATACAGATTGGTATTGTCTAGTGCTGTGATACCACCCATAGCAGGCAAGATATCCTCAGCAAAGATACGAGTATCACTACGCATATCATTGGCAGGTATGTCTACACTAAGCACACCATTGTGTGCAAGGTATGTCAGTTCACTACCACCAACCTTGAACGGATGGCAGTTGTCATCATTCTTTACACCATGCGTAGCAAATCTAGCATGGTACATAGCATAACTATTTGGGTATTGCTTGCGTACTTCCAAGAACTCTTTGATTACTTTCTTGGAGGACATACCCCTGCCAGTAATAATTTTATTACCAGCAATTACCGCATAGCCAAAGCCATGTGGATTATTACATGAAGCGCACTCTAAATCCTTGCGCTTTGGTGTGCTATTCGGAGACGAAACTACCAATAGGCACATGCTTACTCCTTTCTATCCTTTGTATATCATCAATGTGTATTGCAATTCTTTCATTAAGTGACTTGTATAGGTCAGACTTACTTTCGATATACTGTCTAAACTTTGGCGTAGACAATGCATCACCTCTGACTTCTTGGACACTCATAACCCTAGTGTACTCAACGCTGGCATGCGCTAAGTCGACAGCGGACTTTACGAATCTCGGATTTAGACTACCTCTAAAGATTCTCATCTCTAGCGTATTTCTATTGTTAGTATTGACAGCAGAGTATCTATCTGAACCATTTCGGTCTAACTTATGCTTGAAGGACTTGCGTCCAGTTTCAGGGTCAAATACATCATCAAACTTAGCCCAATGACTAGATGACCTACCAGCAAGCAGTTCATAGAACTCTTTGTTATTGTAGACAAGTTGCAAGAATCTATGTTGATGGCTACCACCAGCAAATCCATTACGAGATACATGTATATGAAGTCCGCAGGTTTTTGTACCCCATGACATCATTTCATAATCTCGCTTGAGAGTTGTCAGCACTCGCCATAAAGGATTCTCATCCCTTGTCATGTAAGCGTGGGACATTGGATGAGTTACTATCTCAAAGCCACACTCTAGTGAGCCGTCAGACTTGAGGTAAGCAAGTTGCTCACTCTCAAGCATAGAAGCGTACTCGGCAGCAGTAGTGCGTTGAGGATAATCTTGACCACGCACCTCAGTTTCTATCTCAATACCAAAATACAGACGAGTTTCCTCATCAGGTAATCGATAGAATATAGGGTCAGGTCGATACGAATAATCATGTATCAATCTGCCATCCATCTCACCTTCATGGTCAATATCGCAACCATTATAGTAGTAATCATCACACTCCTCACAATAAGACACATTGTCTTGAAAACATGTCTCACAGAAAGTGCGATTACTGTCATTGGCAGAGTAAGTATACCCTGTAAAGTACCCATCATGCTCATCACAATAATAAGCATAACTCATAGTACAAGGGTCACACCATATCCGACCTTCGATATCATACATCGAATCTTTAGATGAGTATATGGATTCGCAACGCTCACAAATTACTGAGCATTGGTCGCATATTACTTCACCTTCAGCAGATTCGACTACATCAGATTCGGAAGCACAGATTGAACATACACTTTCAATCTCTACTTCGTCAGTAGTTTCCATATCCTATCCTTTGCTGTATTATACGGCAACAGTATCTCTATTGCCCAGTAGTATTATTATAGGCTAATTCCTTAGCCTTGTCAACCCTACGCTGGACACTATCCAGTATCACATTGACTACCTTATCCCGCAGGTCATCAGCATACTTAGCACGAGCCACAAAGCCCTGCCTTGTATTATGTATAGAGAATTGCCTTAGAGATTCCCTTACAGTTTCTAGTTCATCCCTAGAAAGAGTAAGGATAATCTCATTGGCATAATCTACATTACTTTTGGACATTTAACTCACGCAAGGCACGCATAAGTTTAGCATTTTTAATTGCAGTTGTGATTACCAGCGTAGTGCTGACACTCAACGCAATAATAATTGCTATCGTATCACCTATTTCGATATACATGATTTCCTTTCGGTTAGTGCTTGCCGTATTATACGGCAGCGTTAGAAGTGTATTGGTATCTACTATGGTATGGCAAGTAGCGACCTCTCGCAACATCATTTCAGGTTTCCCTGCTGATTGACTACGCATACCAATACACTCGTGCCCACCATGAGAATTGCACTCATGATTATGCCGTCTAGCGTGGGCTATCCAGTTGCTATTCGTAGTCCGAGTCCGTAGCAACATCCTCAATGAACTCTGAATTAAAATCGGACATGTCTACTTCTAAAATACCCTCAGTTGCAAGTATCTCGGCTACCTCTTGCTCGGTCATGAAATCAAGGGCAATACTATCTCCACTCACGAGATACCCTCTCCATAGCACGAGCAGTTTGCTCTTGAATCTTAGCCTTGCGTAATGCTTCAGCCTCGATATTTTTCTTTACTTCAGCACTATGTAATAAAGCGGACAAAGTGCTATCTAGTGTTGCTTGCATGTGCTTACCTTTCAGTATTGAACCTGCCGTATTATACGGCAAGGTTGGCGGTACTTCTTTCCCGTTGGCATAAGTATACCGAAAAAACAGACCCCTGTCAAGCGCAAAATAAATCTGCTGTATTATACGGCAAGCCTTCCCGTACCCCCTAGTTTCCGTTCCTATGCGGTATCATTTTGGTTTGTGTTGAAAATTTTTGCAGATAGGCTAAGTTGTCCGAATCCATCACGCCATGCGCCAGTACACCCTTGTACAAATTAGTTTGTGTTGGTTTGTGTCGGAAAATTTTTGGGCAAAAAAATAACCCCCTCTCTCGAGGGGGCTATCTCTCTTTTGGTTAGGCGTTTACCTTCTCGGCTACCTTTGAGTTTTTGCTAACTGTGATTAGTTTTCCGATTACTTCATCCAGTTTCTTTGGCTCGGTTGTCTTTGTATCCTTAAGGCTTACGCTTGATAGGTAAGTGTTAAGGCTATCGATTACGCTTTCGATAGTGATGTCTTTGGCAGACTTAGCCATCTCCGCTTTGGCTTTGGTTGAGCCATCTCGGGTTTGGCTTTCTTTCTTTGTAAGTGTTTGCTCGTCTAACTCATCAAAAGTTTTTGCGCTTTGGATGTGTTTTTGTGCGCCACTTGCTTTCTTATCTGCCATCACTCGGACGGCTAGGCTTAACACTTTGCTTGCTTTGATGTTTGCTATCTCATCATTGAATCGGGCAATTATTAAGCAAGCAACTAGTAAAGAATCAACATGATTTGGCAATACTACTGGCTTAACATTAACCCCATTTAGTGCCTGTTTCATGCTTTCTTTTACTTCTCGGGTTGTTGTGCCATTTGCCATTTCATTTCCAACTTCTAAAATGAAATTGATTGCATCCATGTTGTTGTTTTCTCCACTCTCAATTAAGAGAGCGTAAGCGGTTGAGATATTGCTGTTTATCTTTACTGTTTCTTTTACTGTTTCTTTCTTAGCCATTTTCTATCCTTTGTTTGGTGGGTACTCGGTTTCCCCATTGAGATAATTTTCCCATAGGTCAAGGGTTATTGCAAGTCTATTTGATAATTATTTTCTAGGCGTGTCTGCCGTATTATACGGCACGATTTAGGGGGTTGAGCATGGGGTCTTGAGATACCCCTAATCGGCTCGAGGTTAGCCTTTGGGGTGGGTTTGGTGGCAGATAGGTTTACCGATTACCCCCCATCAATTCCGCTTATCTAATCTCTCCCCATAAATAAATTATTTATTGCCCCCCATAAATCTATTTGTAGTTAGTCAACTACTCACTATTGCCTTAATTGTTAAGTAAACAATAAATAACTATTGATTATTGATAGATACATAACCATTTGACCCTAGAGTTTATTAATTTAGCGTCTCTTATAGATATATAGTCCCATAAAAAATTACTGTTATATTCTATAGGGGGGTATATATACGCTCAGAATGAGCGTGATTATTACCTATCTGTTCGGTTTTAGTACTTTGAACAGGTTATCTAATATGTAATATAAATATTACGGAGTTCGCTCCGTTTTGGAACTCCGCTCCTCCTATAGTATTATTATATAATTATATATATTGGGGATAGTCTGCCCGTTTATGGGTACCGTTAAATTACCGTTTTAGGGGGCAAGTGTGGGTCGTAGACCAGGGGTGCAAAATATACCCAAAGATGCTGCCCAACTGCAGGTACTAGAACTGCTAGCCCAAGGCTCTACTGTGGTAGATGCCATGAAGGCTGTAGGGCGTAACGATGTTACCTTTCGGCAATGGTCTATGGCAGACCCCAACTTTAAGGACAAGGCTGACAAAGCCCGTCTGGCAGGTAAGGGTGTTAAGGCAGACCTAGCCAATCTGAAAGATTTATCCTTTGAAGAGTTTTCTGAGCAATTCTTAGATACCAAGTTGTTTGACCATCACAACTCATGGATTGATTTGGTAGAGGGCAAGGAACCTAGGTGGCAACACCCATCTATGACCTATGAGCCAGCAGCAATCAACCGTATCTTAATTAACGTACCACCTGAGCATGCTAAGTCAACAGTACTTACCATCAACTATGTTACCTATCGAATTTGCCTGGACCCTAACGTAAGAATTATTATTGTTTCTAAAACGCAAGGTATGGCACGTAAGTTCCTATCTGCGATAAAGACAAGACTTAGCCATCCTAACTGGACAAAGTTACAAATGGCATTTGGCCCTAATGGTGGCTACAAGGCGGATTCACCTACCTGGTCTGCTGATATGATTTATCTGGGTGCTGGACGTGACTCAGGAGAGAAAGACCCTACTGTACAAGCATTAGGATTCGGGTCTCAGATTTACGGTGCAAGAGCAGACCTGATTATCCTTGACGATGTGGTGATGAATGCAAACGCCCATGAGTGGGAGAAGCAAATTGAATGGCTTCAAAAAGAAGTCATCACCCGTTTGGGACGGCACGGAAAACTACTTATAGTAGGAACCCGTGTCGCCCCCATAGATTTATATAAGATGATTCGTGACGGCGAACAATGGACTGGTGGTAAATCTCCATTTACCTACTTTGCATGTCCTGCTGTTTTAGAGTTTGATGAAGACCCTAAGAAGTGGAAAACACTTTGGCCTTGGACGGATAGGGCGGAAGGTGATGTAGATGAACCTAACGAGCAAGGGTTATATCCCAAGTGGGACGGACCCTCGTTATTTACTAGACGCTCTGAAGTCGCTCCGTCTGTTTGGGCTATGGTCTACCAACAGGAGGATGTACAGTCAGATTCCATCTTCTCGCCAACAATTGTGGCTGGATGTGTTAACGGTATGCGAAAGCGTGGACCGCTTAAGGAAGGCACACCTGGACATCCAAAATCCACCCAATCAACCTACACAGTAATTGGTTTTGACCCTGCTGTAACGGGACGCTCTGCTTTCGTAGCAGTATCCTACAATAGGTCTGATGGTAAGATTTATGTTTTAGATTGCGTCAATATGGTTGACCCTACTCCTCAAAAAGAGGATGCTCTAATTAGAGAATGGGTAGAGAAGTTTAACCCACAAGAATTCAGGGTGGAAATTAACGCCCACCAAAAGTACTATGCTATGGATACGGACCTAAGAAACTATCTGGCATCTTATGGATGTCAACTTAACTCCCACTTCACTGGTAAGAATAAATGGGATGTAGGTTTCGGTGTGGCCTCTATGGCAAGTCTTTTTGGCTCAACTAGGGACGGAAGATTCCTCGATAACAACTTAATAGAGTTACCTTCTAACGAAGGTTCTGAAGGTCTTAAATCTTTAGTTCAGCAACTTATTACATGGAAGCCTGATACTAAAAACCCAACTGACTGTGTTATGGCTTTATGGTTTGCTGTGATTCGTTGCAGAGAACTTATGCAGACATCAAGTAGAGTTGGACAGTATCAAACAAATAGATGGGCTACTAGAGCACAAAAGGCTGGACGTGGTTCCCTTAATTTAGATGAAGCCTTTGCAGAGCAATGGCAAGAAACTTACGGTTAGGATATAAATGGCATTATCAATTGAGCAGATTGCGGCACGAGTTCAATCTATGCGTTTTCGCAATAGTGAGAGAGATGCTCGCAACCTAGATGTACTTGCTGTACGTAAAGGTAAAATCTCAGAAGTATATCCTGACTTTTTTCCAGATGGAGTAGACGCTAATGTCGTGGCAAATTTTATTGATATCGTTGCCAGGGACCTTTCGGAGGTTATGGCACCTCTTCCAGCGGTTAACTGCTCAGCCGCTAATCAGGTCAATGACCGTGCTCGTTCTTTTGCCGATAAGCGTACTCGTATTGCTAGTAATTATTTTCAACACTCTGACCTCGCAATCCAAATGTACTCAGGAGCAGACTGGTATATAACCTACGGTTTCGTTCCATTTATCATTGAGTTAGATGATGAGGGTAAACTACCTCGCATCCGTATTGAAAACCCAATTGGTTCCTATCCAGAGTTTGACCGCTTTGGCCGTTGTATTGCATTTGCTAAACGTTACACACTTTCTCTTGGAGAACTAGTAGCACAATTCCCAGAGTATGAGTATCAATTACTTGGTGGGTATGGATATAAGCAAGACTTAAATACTCAGGTCGAAATGATTCGTTACTATGATGACGAACAATCTATAATTTTTATTCCTGCAAAGGATAACCTAGTACTATCTCAAGCCAAGAATCCTCTTGGTAAGATGATGGTAGTTGTTGCACGTAAGCCATCTGTTGATAG
>Ga0315902_10012199_pt1 | contig 11208 bp, 11 predicted proteins | sample LakEriMetagenome_9_FD_203523 | JGI IMG/M metagenome (GOLD analysis project Ga0315902, IMG submission 203523) | Freshwater fungal communities from buoy surface, Lake Erie, Ohio, United States - Buoy 12 MA117 | ecosystem: Environmental > Aquatic > Freshwater > Lake > Lake biofilm | place: USA...
TGCGCGATGCCGAGTCGTGGTCAGTACCGCGCTTGGAAGGTTCGGTGGAGGCTCCACAAAACGACGTCGATCTTTCCGATGTGCGTGGACAACTCGCTGCGCGTCGGGCTCTCGAGATCGCCGCCGCTGGCGCTCACCACTTGTTGCTGGTCGGTCCACCGGGTGCGGGCAAGTCGATGCTTGCGCGAAGGATTCCCAGCATCATGCCCCCTCTCGATGCCGAGCAATCGCTGCAATCGACCATCATCCACTCCGCTGCACACGTGTCGATGCCGAATGGGGGAGGCGTCTCGCAAGCGCCCTTTCGAGCACCTCATCACTCGGTCTCGCTCACGGCAATGGTGGGTGGTGGCACATCGAGCCTGCGCCCGGGAGAGATCTCGCTTGCCACCAACGGCGTGTTGTTCCTCGATGAGCTCGGTGAGTTTGCCCCGAGTGTGCTGGATGCGCTGCGTCAACCTTTGGAAGAAGGTGTGGTGCGTGTGGCCCGGGCGCGACACAGTGTGGAGTTACCAGCACGCTTTCTTCTCGTTGCCGCTACCAATCCGTGTCCGTGTGGCGAGGGCACGCCGGGTGTTTGCGTGTGCGACGACCGGATGCGGATGCGCTACTTCCGTCGTTTCTCTGGTCCGCTCTTGGATCGTTTCGATCTTCGCGTAGCCGTCACTCGACCAGACGTCGGCGATCTTCTCGACACGGCGCCTGCCGAATCGTCAAATGAGGTAGCCAAGCGGGTGGCGCGCGCACGGGAGACGTCGCTTCAGCGCAACGGTGTCACCAACTCATCCCTGTCGGGTGAGTTACTCGATCGCTTCGCGCCGCTCAGCGTGTCTGCCACGCAGCTCTTGCGGACACATTTGGAGCGTGGTGCGCTATCTGGGCGCGGGTTTCATCGCATTCGCCGGGTCGCGCGCACGATTGCCGACTTGGACGACGCACCCAAAGTGGTCGACGAGGAGCATGTGGCTGCAGCGCTTGCGCTGCGTGTGCAACTGCAGCCTGCGGTTCGCCAATGGTGATCGACGAAGAACAAGTGATGGCCTGTGCCATGGTGGCAATGCCGTCCATTGGCCAGAGCAGGCTCGGTGGACTGTTGTTGCGTCAGACCCCGTCACAAGCCTGGAAAGCGTTGGGTTTGAACGACGACGAACTACTGGCCCGAATGGAAGTCGCGCTCGAACACCATCGCATTGGAGTCACTTACATCGGACATCAGGCGTACCCAGTGGCACTGCAGGCTGACCCCGCTCGTCCAGCGGTGCTGTTTCATCAGGGAAGTCTCGAGCATCTCGCACATCGTCGTGTGGGTGTCATCGGTACACGTGGGGCTACTGCGTCCGGTCGCTACATGGCTTCTCATCTCGGTTTTGATCTTGCGGTAAACGACGTGTCGGTGGTGTCCGGTCTTGCTCGGGGCATCGACGCGTGGGCGCATCGCGGGGTGATGGTCGCCGATTCTCGTGGCCAGCGAATTGCCCCGCCGATCGCCGTCGTGGCCTCCGGTCTTGATGTCATTTATCCGCGCGACAACGCCGAATTGTGGAAGTGGGTGGCGCGCGAAGGGGTGGTGCTCAGCGAATCTCCGCCGGGTACCGCACCAGAAGCATTTCGTTTTCCCTTGCGTAATCGAATCCTTGCCGCGCTGAGTGAAGTGCTCGTCGTGGTTGAATCGCGCGAGAAGGGCGGCTCGATGATCACAGTGTCGGAAGCAATGAAGCGCGACATCACCGTGATGGCGGTGCCCGGTTCTCCGCGTAACTCATCTTCGGCGGGCAGCAACCTCTTGTTGCAGCAGGGATGTGCACCGGTGGTGGGCGTGGACGACGTGATGGTGGCGCTTGGTCTCGACCACCGACGATGTCATCCGCAGATTTATGATTCGCGACCCTTGCCCGCAGATTTCGACATGCGCATCATCGAGGCGATTGGCCGCGAGGCGTTGACGCTCGATCAAGTGATGATGAGAATCGGCAGCGACCTCGTGCCCACTGCGGTTGCCCTTGGACGTCTCGAAAGCCACGGCTGGCTGGCGAACACCGGCGGGTGGTGGGAGGTGCTCGGTCAACTTCCCCGTGAGCGATATGGTGGAAACGACGCGGACACCCTTCCGCTCACCGGAGCACATGATCGATGAACAAGCGCCGCACGGGTGACGACCTCGAGTCGTGGGAATTGGTCGCATTCGGTCGATCACTTACACGTGCTTCGGACAACACCATCAAGGCTTATCTCACCGACGTTTCGCTGTTCGCCGAATGGGTGTCGCGTCAGTCCATCGAATCGCCAGCCGACATCCGTAAGGAAACGGTCCGTCAATATGTGGCATTTCTCGCCACCACACGCACGGCGAAGCGTTCGATCGCGCGCAAGATGGCGGCATTGCGTCGGTACTTCGGCTGGTTGGTGCGTACCGAGCGCTGCGAAGTGGATCCCACTACAGGCGTGAAGACGCCATCCGACCAGGGCCGGCTCCCCAAGGTGCTGACCAACGAACAGCTCAACACGTTGCTGACGCCGCGTGAGGACTCACCTCCCTGGCGCGAAGCTCGCGACGTCGCAGTGATCGAGATGCTCTACGGCAGTGGGTTACGCGTGAGTGAGCTCTGCGCGATGGAAGTCGATTCCGTAGACGTGAAACGTGGGGCCGTCACCGTGCTCGGCAAGGGCGCGAAAGAACGACGAGTCCCGGTTGGTGAGCCGGCGATGGTGGCACTGAAAGCGTGGGCCGCATTGCGCGGGGAAGTGGTGGGCGATCGCGACGAGACGGCATTGTTTGTCAACTCGCGAGGAGGTCGTCTCGGCACCCGTGACGTGCGCAGGATTCTCGACGAACGAGCATCCTCGCCCACGCATCCGCACGCGTTGCGACACACCTTCGCCACTCATCTCCTCGACAACGGCGCCGACCTGCGCGCCGTGCAAGAGTTGCTCGGTCACAGCGACGTTGCCACCACGCAGCGGTACACCCACGTCAGCAAAGAGCGACTGAAGGCCGCTTACGAGGTCTCTCACCCGCGGGCATAATTGGGGTTCATGAATGCCTTGCCTGTTCGCCTCACGGTCGAGCAGGCCTGGCAGAAGTGGCACGACGAGCGGGCGAACGACGCCCGTGATGTGCTGGTGGTGCACTATGCGTCGTTGATCAAGTTCGTTGCTGGTCGACTCAGCGCGAACCTGCCGAAGCGAGTGGACACCGGTGATCTGATCCAAGCCGGTGTGTTCGGCTTGATGGGAGCGATCGAGCGTTTCGATCCACAGCATGGTGTGAAGTTCGAGTCGTATGCCATTCCGCGAATTCGTGGTGCGATCCTCGACAGCCTGCGTCAACTCGACTGGGTGCCGCGCACTGTTCGTTCCCGTACGCGCGACATCGAGAATGCGATCAGCACGCTGGAGCATGAACTCGGTCGTTCTCCGGTGGACGAAGAGATCGCCGCTCGCCTCGGGATTGCGCTCGAGGATTTTCATCAGTGGTTGGCCGATGCGCATTCGGGCTCCGTTGGTCCCCTCGATCACGTGATGGCTGATGCGCGTCCTACGGACACACATTCGGACATGCACATGTCCACGAATCCGGATGCAGTGGTCGAATCGGGCGAAATGCGTCGCGTAATGCGTCAGGAAATTCGCAAGCTGCCCGAGCGCGAGCGAAACGTGCTCGTGTTGTATTACGAGGAAAACCTCACGCTTGCCGAAATCGGCGATGTGCTGGGTGTCACCGAGAGCCGGGTCTCACAGATCCATTCCCGCGCGGTGTTGCAGTTGCGATCGCGACTGCGTAGCCAAGACGTCGCCTGATTCTTGCGACACTTCTCGCAGCGTGCGGCCTCCTGTTGCCGACGCACCTTGCCGTGGTGGGCGAGTATCGCGAACCGCCCTGCCCCTATTGCGCGGGGCGGCGTGGTATCGAATATGCGCTTGCTGAGGGTGATCCCGTCCTCGCCGCGGCATCGGGTGAGGTGAGTTTTGCCGGCATGGTGGGTGGTGTGCGCTATGTAGTAGTACGAACCCAAATCGGAGCGCTCGTCACCCACGGATTTCTTCGCGAGATTGCGGTGCAGCAAGGAGATCGGGTGAAGCAGGGCGCCCAAGTGGGGCAGAGCACGGGGCGCCTCTTCATCGGGGTGCGTCTTGGCGGTAAGTACGTCGACCCAGAACGCGGCTGGTGTCGGGGTGTCGAGAGACGTCCGCGGGCGGTGCTCGTCGGCTGACCCGCCGATACACTCACCACGCTGCTTTCGGGCGGTAACTACAACCAAATCAACTCGCTCACCCCAACCTGTGGTCGCTTCGGCGCAAGGGTGAGTGTTCGAACCTCAGGAGGAGAATCATGGCAATCGTCAGCATGCGTCAGATGCTGGAGGCAGGTGTTCACTTCGGACACCAGACCCACCGCTGGAACCCGCGAATGAAGCGCTTCATTTTTGGTGAGCGCAACGGCATCTACATCATCGACCTCGAGCAGACCCTCGATCGCGTCGAGACCGCCTACAAGTTCGTACGCGATCTCGTTGCCAACGGCGGCTCGGTGCTGTTCATTGGCACCAAGAAGCAAGCTCAGGATCCGATCAAGTTCTTCGCCGACAAGTGCGGCATGCCCTACATCAACGAGCGTTGGTTGGGCGGCATGCTCACCAACTTCGACACCATCGCCAAGCGCGTGGGCAAGATGCAGGAGTACGAGCGCATGCGCGACTCGGGTGAGTTCGAACTCATGCCGAAGAAGGAAGCGCTCCTGATCAGCCGTGAGCTCGAGAAATTGCAGAAGAACCTCTCGGGTATCCGTTCGATGAGCAAGTTGCCATCTGCCGTGTTCGTGTTGGACACGATGAAGGAGCACATTGCCGTCACCGAGGCCAACAAGTTGAAGATCCCGGTCGTCGCAGTCGTCGACACCAACGTCAACCCCGACTTCATTCAGTTCCCGATTCCCGGCAACGATGATGCAATTCGTGCGAATGAATTGATGTCGCGCGTGATTTGCGAAGCGGTCATCGAAGGCCGCTTCATCGCCGAGAAGACGATGTCGCGCGTTGCCTCGGCACCGGCAGCCGTCACTCGCACCGCCGAGCAACAGGCCGCATTCGACGCCGAGCAAGAAGCCGCACGCAAGTCGGCGGCCGAAGCGCAGGCTCTCCGTGATGCACGCGTGGCACAGGCCGGCGAGCAGGCAGGGAGCTGAGCATGTCGTTCACCGCGAAAGACGTGCAGTCGCTGCGTCAGGCAACTGGCGCAGGAATGATGGATTGCAAGAAGGCGCTCGAGAACACGAGCGGCGACATGGAAGCCGCCAAGCAGTGGTTGCGTGAGAAGGGGCTGGCCGCCAGCGCCAAGCGTGACGATCGCGACAACAACCAGGGTGTCGTGGCGTTGTCCATCGATTGCCCAAAGGCCGCCATCGTCAAGCTCAAGTGTGAGACGGACTTCGTTGCCTCGAGCGAGTCGTTCGTGGCAGAAGCCGATGCGCTTGCCGCGCTGGTTCGCACCAAGGGCGAAGCTGCCGTCAACGATCGCGCCAAGGAGCTCGAAGATCTCAAGATCCTGCTGAAGGAAAAGATTGAGGTCGGTGAGGTCGTCCGCTTCGAAGCGGCACCAGGCAACATCATGGATTCCTACGTCCACGTGCAAGGTGGCCGGGGAGTGAATGTGGTGTTGGTGGAGATGAGCGGAGCAACCGAAGAACTGGCCCACGACATCGCTGTGCACGTTGCCTTCGCCCGCCCCAAGTACTTGAACAAGGAAGATGTGCCGGCCGACGTGATTGCCGCCGAGCGGGCCACGCTTGAAACGATCACCCGCAATGAGGGCAAGCCGGAAGCGGCCATCGGCAAGATCGTCGACGGGCGTATCCAGGGATTCTTCAAGGACATCGTTCTGCTTGAGCAGCCGTTCGCCAAGGACGACAAGAAGTCCGTCTCGCAGGTGCTCGGCAGTGCCAAGGTGGTGCGCTTCGCCCAGGTGGAGATCGGCTAGACACTTACCCGATGACCTCTGCGCCGAAGGCCACCCCACGATGGAATCGCATCGTGCTCAAGCTCTCGGGGGAGGCGTTGGCGGAGAAGACCGGCTTCGGTCTCGATAGCGACACGTTGCGCCAGGTGGCCACCGAGCTGCACGAAGCGCGTCAGGAGTTTGGTGTCGACATCGCCGTCGTCGTAGGTGGCGGCAACTTTTGGCGAGGTCTCAAGGGTGCCGGTCAAGGGATGGATCAGGCGCAAGCCGACTACATGGGAATGATCGCCACCGTGATGAACGGACTGGCGATTCAAGATGCGCTTGAGCGTGTTGGTCAGCCTTCGCGGGTGATGTCTGCAGTCGAGATGCCGAAAGTGGCCGAGCCTTACATTCGTCGTCGCGCCGAGCGTCACTTGGAGAAGGGGCGTGTGGTGATCCTCGCAGGAGGTACGGGTAACCCGTTCTTCACTACCGATACCGCTGCCGCACTGCGAGCCGCAGAAATCTCCGCACAAGTGATCCTCAAGGGAACGCACTCTGGCGTCGATGGTGTGTACACCGCAGATCCGAAGTTGGACAAGACTGCAACGAAGTACTCGCGTATCTCGTATCTCGATGTGATCACCAAGGGGTTGAAAGTGATGGACTCCACCGCAATCACTTTCTGTCGCGACAACAACTTGCCGATCGTCGTGTTCAACTTGCTCCAACAGGGCAACGTCAAGTCCTTACTCAGGGGTGAGGAAATAGGTACGCTGGTCGGGTGATCGAAGAGACGTTGCTCGACGCCATGGACAAGATGGCGAAAGCCTTCGAGCACGTCCAGTCCCAGTTCGGCGGAGTGCGAACGGGTCGCGCCAATCCCGGTCTCGTCGAGAAGATCTCCGTTGACTACTACGGCGCGGCCGTGCCGCTCCAGCAGTTGGCCACGTTCCAGGTGCCGGAGGCCCGCCAGCTGGTGGTGAAGCCGCATGATCGTGGCGCCATTCCGGCGATCGAGAAGGCGCTGCAGGCTGCCGACCTCGGCGTTACTCCGAGCAACGACGGGGTGATCATTCGTCTCACTTTCCCGATGCTCACCGAAGAGCGTCGCAAGGAGTACGTGAAGGTGGTGAAGGCAATGGCGGAGGATGGTCGAGTGGCCATTCGCAACGTGCGCCGCGACGCGCGCAAGGTTCTCGAAACTGCAGAGAAGGACGGCGAGATCTCCAAGGATGATCTCGAGCGCGCCGAGAAGGAAATGGAAAAGATCACCCACGAACACGTGGAGCAGATCGACAAGGCATTCGCCCGCAAGGAACAAGAACTACTCGAGGTGTAAGGGGGTCGACATGAGCGACGACAGGGACAGGCGCAAGGACCAGGATCCAACGGTCGATTTCGGCGACGAATTCGGCGAAGTTCGGTTCGCCAGTGATGACGACAGTGGCCCGGCAATCACCTTCAGCGGTGGCGAGACCGAGCAGTTGCCGCATTGGACGGAGCCACCCACCGGCGAGGTTCCACGATTCTTGAAGGATCAAACAGGCGGCACTCGTCGCGACGAGACGCGCGCCAGCGATCCCACATCGGTCTGGTCTGCCTACCGCGACGAAGAACCGACAGGTGGTTCACGTCGCCCGCGCGTCGATCTCACCGGTTCGTCAACGCGACGTTTCGAAACGACCACACCACCACCGGTGCAACGTCCGGCACGTGAGGGCCGCATTGTCATTGGCACCGACCCCACTGGTGAAACTCGTCGTCCCGCTCCACGCGATCCGTCCACCGCTCAACGCAGGCGACCCGCGCAGGTGACTCGCGCACCACGTGAACCGCGTGCAGTGCAAGCAGGTGGTCGCGATTTGCCGACGGCAACCGCAGTTGGTGCGTTGCTCGGTGCCGCGTTCATCGCGGCAACCGTGTGGCGTCCGGCTGCCGTGATGGTCATCGTGTTGGCCGCCGTAGGTCTCGCTGCCTTCGAATTCCTGCAGAAGGCTGAATCGGCGGGTTACAAGCCTGCCACCGTGATCGGTGTGGTGGGTACGGTCGCGGCTCCGCTTGCCGCGTACTGGATCGGTGACGCTGCACTTCCGCTGGTGTTCGCATTCGCTTTCATGGCGACGGCAATTGCCTTCGTCGGTAGTGATGGTCTCGAGTCGGGTCCGTTGCCAAACACCTCAATCACGATGGTGCCGTTGATTTGGATTGGTTTGCTCGGTTCGTATGCGGCGTTGATGTTGCGATTCTCCACGTATGGAGGCTCCTACACGAATACGGGAACGGACACGTTGTTCATCGTCGTTGCCGGCGTGATCGCGCACGACATCGCCGGGTACTTTGTTGGTTCAGCAGCTGGTCGCACGCCGCTTCGCGAGTGGATCAGCCCGAACAAGACGATCGAAGGTTTCCTTGGTGGAGTGATCGGCACGTTCGTCACGGTGATCGTGATCGGCATGCGTAGCGACACCTGGAACGATTTCAGTGAGTGGATTCTGTTGGCAATCGTGATCTCGGTGTTCGCGCCGCTCGGCGATTTGGCGGAGTCGATGTTCAAGCGCAACTTGAACATCAAGGACTTCGGTTCAGTTCTGCGCGGTCATGGTGGAGCGTTGGATCGATTCGACAGCCTGCTCTTCACACTGCCGGCCGTGTACTACCTCACACTCGTCATTCAGCCTTGGTCCTGATTAGCTCTCACTGACGGGAGTCAGTTTGTGGTGCCCTCGATGGCACTTTCGTCTGGTGCTTTGAGATACTTGAGGTCATGAGTACGCGGAGGGTAGCGATCGCCGGATCGACGGGTTCGATCGGCACGCAAACCCTCGAATTCGTCGACAAGTCGGACGGGCGTTTCGTCGTCTCGGCGCTGTGTGTGGGTTCATCTGCCGACGCGGTCGTGGCGCAAGCCAAGAAGTATCGCCCAGAGATGGTGGTCGTCACCGAGGAGTTGGCGCGTCGTCAGGTCGCCGAAGCGCTGCCGCAGATGCGGGTGGAAGCCGACATGGCAGTGCTTGCCGATGTTGCTGATGTGGTGGTCAACGGTGTGGTGGGATTCGCTGGGCTGGATGTGACGATGTCGACACTTCGCGCTGGCAAGCGGTTGGCGCTCGCCAATAAAGAGAGTCTGATTGCGGCGGGTCCCGTGGTCAATCCTTTGCGTTCGACGCCGGGGGCCGAACTCATCCCCGTCGACAGTGAACACTGCGCCATTCATCAGTGTCTGCGTTCATCCACTGAGGGAGTGCGTGAAGTTTCACGGTTACTGCTCACGGCAAGTGGTGGCCCGTTCCGTGGTCGCTCCGCAGAAGAGTTGCGCACAGTGACGCGGGAAGAGGCGCTCAAGCATCCAACGTGGTCGATGGGTCCGAAGATCACGGTTGACTCGTCCACCTTGATGAACAAGGGTCTCGAAGTGATCGAGGCACGTGAGCTGTTTGGTATCAGTTACGACCAGATCGACGTGGTGGTGCACCCGCAATCGGTGGTGCACAGCATGGTGGAGTTCACCGATGCCGCGGTGATCGCCCAATTGTCGATGCCCGACATGCGATTGCCAATTGCCTATGCCCTCGAGTTTCCGCAGCGCTCGAGTGTGCGCTTCGGCGACATCGACTGGACCACGCTGAAGCGACTCGATTTCGAGACGCCGAATCGCGAAGTGTTTCGTTGTCTCGACCTCGCGTACCAAGCAGGGCGAATTGGTGGGACTGCGCCAGCGTGGCTGAGCGCAGCCAACGAAGTGGCAGTGGCAGCGTTTCTCGAAGGGCGATTGTCGTGGTGGGAAATTGCCTCGGTGATCGAGCGTGTGATGGAGCGTCATGACGGGGCTCATCCGCGAACGCTGGATGACGTGCTTGAGGCTGATCGCACTGCGCGCCGCGTAGCGACGGAGGTTCTCCAGTGAGCGATTTTTATCGTCGGTTCAAAGACGAGATCCTCGTTGGGGGTGACCCGAAAGAGGTCGAACAAGCCAAGGGTGGAGGTCTCACACCGTGGTTGACGGGTGCGGTTCTCGTGGCGTTACTCGCATGGCTGTGGTCGAACAATCCGTGGACGTTGTTGTTCGTGCTCGGGTTGTTCGTCTCCGTCTTCCTGCATGAGGTGGGCCACTTCGTGACGGCTCGAATGACGGGGATGAAGGTCACCCAATTCTTCATGGGCTTTGGGCCACGCTTGTGGAGCTTCCGTCGCGGCGAAGTGGAATACGGTCTGCGGGCACTTCCGCTCGGCGCGTTCGTACGAATCATTGGTATGAGCAATCTCGATCCAGTCGAGTCCGCGGACGAATCACGTGCCTACATGAACAAGTCCTACCCACGCCGCATGCTTGTGATCACCGCGGGTTCATTGATGCATGCGATCATCGCCGTCGTGTTGTTCTTCGGCGTGTATTCGACTGCTGGCAGATTCGGTGAGTCGGGTGCCGTGACGATCGTGCTCCCGCCGGCAACGGGTTCTCCCGCCGAGCGTGCGGGAGTCCAGGAAGGCGACGTCGTGGCGGCCTTCAACGGCGAGACGGTGACCACTCGTGACCAGCTTGTCGAAGGAATCACCTCGAGCGGGATCGGCGAAGAAGTATCGATCGACGTGCTGCGAGACGGCGTACCCGTCGTGCTGAGAGCGACGCTTGCCGCCAACGACACGGGCGAGTTGGCATATTTCGGTGTCGTCTCGCAATCGGTCGATTATGTGCCGCAAAGTGTGCTCGATGCTGCGCGATACGCATTCGTCGACTTGGGAACAACCGCCTACAACTCGGTGCGCGGAGTGTTCACCGTGCTCAACCCGGCGAATATCATCGACAGCATTACCAGTGACGAGGCAGATCCGACCACGCGTCCGAGCACCGTGGTGGGAGCCAGTCAGTTTGGTGGTGAAGTGGGTAGGCAAGATGGGCTGAAAGGCATGCTCCTCGTTTTGGCAAGCCTGAACGTGTTTGTCGGCGTATTCAACTTGTTCCCGTTGTTGCCCTTCGACGGCGGGCATGCGGCAATCGCCACGTACGAAAGAATTCGATCCAAGCGAGGCAAGCCCTATCGGGCCGATCTCGCCAAGATGGTCCCGGTAGCCACCGCGGTCGTGGCGATGCTTGCTTTCCTGTTGGTGGCGGGGCTCTACTTGGACATCACGCAGCCCCTTGGCTGATGCGAGACTGTTCACCGTGACACCGCGCAAGAAGACCCGTCAAATCAAGGTTGGCAAGGTTGCGGTAGGTGGCGACGCACCAGTGAGCGTGCAGTCGATGACCACCACGAAGACGGCAGACGTGGA
>Ga0315902_10012200_pt1 | contig 11208 bp, 5 predicted proteins | sample LakEriMetagenome_9_FD_203523 | JGI IMG/M metagenome (GOLD analysis project Ga0315902, IMG submission 203523) | Freshwater fungal communities from buoy surface, Lake Erie, Ohio, United States - Buoy 12 MA117 | ecosystem: Environmental > Aquatic > Freshwater > Lake > Lake biofilm | place: USA...
GTTCCCATGGTCAAGTTGGGACTCCTCCGGATCATGTCGGCGGTCCCCCACCGGTCGGATGGGCGACGCTCAAAGCTCCATGGTCGCGGCGCGCCTGAGGGCCAACCGCAAGGGAACCGCACCGATGAGCAGGGATGACAGGGCGAAGGCCAGGCCGCCGGCGACCGCCCGTCCGGGAAGCGCCTCCTCGCCATGCCACCCCCAGGGGCTTCCCAAGGCCAGAAGCAGCACCGAACCCAGGATGTAGACGAAGCTCAAGACGAGGCAGAACGTCCCGCCGAAGCCGCTGACGATCTTGCCGGGATTGGTCTCTGCAAAATTCGGGTACAGCGTGCCGAGCCCCACCGAGAGGGCGTTGAGCACCAGGGTCATCACCACGATGGCCACGGCAAAGAACGCCGTGCGTGCGGGCTCGAGGTGGAGCATCCGGCAGCTCAGCAGCGTCAGGCCAAGGGTCAGCACTCCGGTGAGCACCGAGGCGGTCAGGAATTTCCACCACACGACCCGGGCCAGTCCAAGGGGGGCCAGTCCCATCAACCAGACCCGCCGGCCCTCGAGCGAGAACTGGGGGAACACGAACCGTGTGGTGATGGTGGCCAGGTTGAGCGAGCAGGCCCCGAGGTTGAGGAAGCTCGTCAAAGACACCCAGAAGGCCGAGTCCGACTGCCGGGTGAAATGCCGCAGGTTCATCAGGTACACGGTCAGCAACCCGAAGAGCATCAGGGTCTGGCCCCACTGGGTGGTGTCGCGCCAGAACACGCGGATGTCCTTCACGAGGATCGCGCCGACGTCGCCCGGCAGGCCAGGGATCCTGGCCACGGCCCGTTCCAGGAGGCTGCCCACCGCCTGGGAGTCCCCCTGGCCGTCACGCCGATCGAGGCGCCGGCGCAGGCGATGCCAACCACCGAACAGAGAACCCCGGCTGCGCACGCAGCTGGTCGCCTCGTAGAGGGCGGAGCCGAAGCGCGTGAGCGCCAACAGACCGAAGAAGAGCGTGTAGCTCAGCAGCACCGTTCCCTGGAAGAGCGCTCCCCGATAGGCGCCTTCCACCCACTGCTGAACCGCCGAGCTCAGCCAGTAGCTCGGGAGGAAGGGGAACTGGGCGATCCGCGTGTTGTCCAGCAGGCGGTCGATGACCACCAGCACCCGGTTCTCGAGCAGCATCTCCTCGGTGACCTCCGTGGGCCGGGTCTTCCAGAAGAAGAACCCGACCAGCAGGAGGACGCCGGCCACCAGCACCGCCTGGAAGAGCCGTCGGTCCAGATGCCGCGCCAGAAGCAACGCGAACCCGGAGCCCGCCACGCCCGGCAGGATGATGAAGAGCGTCACCAGGCCACCGATCATCGGATAGAAATGCCAATCCACGCGATGCACCCGGCCGTAGGCCAGCAGCAGCGGCGCGATGAGGAAGAGGAAGGCCCAGGAGGCCAGTGCGACCGATTCGACAAACTTCCATCGGAAGATCGTCTCCGGCGGGATGGGCAAGGGGAGGAGGAAGTCCGACTCCCGGTTGCGGAAGAAGTTCGAGTAGCTGATCACCAGGTTGCTGAGCAGGAGCAGGCCGAAGAGGCAGGCGAAGAGCAGGAAAAGCATACGCTCGACGAGCAATCCGCCGAGCCCGGGAAAGCGGGACAGGAAGCGCAGCCCCTGGAAAAACAGGCCGTAGGCCATCACGGCGTACCCCACCAGAAAGATGCCGATGACCGCGACCCAGAGCCTCGACTTGCTCCGGAGCGCCAGCGCCCGTCGCCCCAGCGCCACGGCGTTCACCTGCAACAGCAGCAGGAACGGGGCGGTTGGGTTCTGCTCCGCCGCAGTCGGTCGGTTTCCGTCCGGGATCACGCCGGGAAGATGCCCCAGTCAGGGCAGGGTCACCACCCGGAAGTAACCGCCGCCCGGGCCGGGAGTTCCGGGTGCTTCGAGGTCCTCCAGCACGAGGATGGATCCGTTGCCGACGGCCGTGGCCAGCCGACTCCAGACTGGCAGCTCGGCAGCGAGGCTACGGGTGCGTTCCAGGGCGTACCGGATGCCGGATTGGCCGGTCAGGCGCACCTCGAACCGTCCCTGGGCGGACCAACCGGGCTGGAGCACGAACGGCTGCGCCGGTTCCTGGGAAGCATTCTGATTCCACGCCAACCGGATGTTGCCTTCCTTCTGGATCACCGGCGGCCCAGCGTCGGCAAACCCGTCCACCGCGATGCGATAGACCGTGCCCCGGACCGCCTGGAACTCGAGCCGGCTCTGCCAGACGTCGCCGGAGAGGATGTCGTCGTTGTCCACGACCCGCTGGAGGGTGGCGACGCTGTCCCCCGTGTACACTGCGAGCAGCGTGTCGAAAGCGGAGCCGGTGGTCTCGAAGCGGGTCATCCCGTCGGCGGGCGCCGTCCAGTCCCACCACGCCGACCGGTTGCCCGAGACCCCCGCGTGGACGGGCTCACCAGCCTCCCGGGTGAAGTTCCGGTTGTTGGCGGTCACGGAGCCACTGGTCCCGACGAGGTGGGTCGCCGCCGCAAACCGGTCGTTGCCCGAGGGCGTGCCACCCTTCTGCGAAATGTCGAGCCGGATGGGACCCTCCTCCTGCTGGGTGCCGTTGCCAAAGCCGTCGACGGCGATGTGGTAGGTCACGCCGGCCACCGCATCGAAGCGTACTTCGCTCTGGATGCTATCCATGGGTTCGACGATGTCGTCATTCTCGGCGATCTGGGTCAGGCTGGTTACCGAGTTTCCTGTATAGACGGCCAGGAGCGTGTCGAAGCTGCTGTCCAGCGTGTTGATCACCACGGGGGCCGAGATCGGAGCCGTCCAACGCCACCAGGCCGAGCGGGCTCCCTGCCCACCCGCATGGGATGGTTCGAGGGGCTCCCGGGTGAACCCGCGGTTGTTGCCCCGGTACACGCCGCCGAAGCCGATGGTGGGCGCCGCGTTGGTGAACAGGTCGTTCGGCAGTGGCGTTGCCGTGCCGCCGGGTCGCCAGGTCAGCACCACGGTGCCGATGGCCCCATCGCGACCGTCCACTGCGATGCGATAGGGCATGCCGGCGGTCGCCACGAAGCCCACCCGACTGCTGGAGCTCCCCACCTCCAGGTCGTCGTTGGCCGCGAGCCGGGTCAGTTGGGTCACCGAGACCCCCTGATAGACAGCCAGTGTCGTGTCGAAATCGCTCCCGACGGTCTCAAAGGTGACCACGCCGGACACAGGGGCCGTCCAGAGATGCCAGATGGAGTTGCGTCCGCCACCCTGGGCATGGTCCGGTTCGCCCACTTCCCGAGAGGCGTTGACCGTGGTGCCTCCCACCGATCCCGAGGCCCCGGTGAGCGGGGTTGCCGCCGAGAACAGGTCATTGGATGGCACCGTCACCGACTCGTTGAGCAGCCAGCGGCGGACCTTGGGGAAGGTGACGTTGAAGCGCCCGTACTCGTCGCGCTGCCGGGTGGGATCGGAGATCGAGCAGTCCGATTCTCCCCCGAAGAGTTGACCGATGACCTGTTGGCGGGCGTTGAAGAGGGGGGAACCGGAGCTGCCGATCTCGGTGACGCCCCGGGTCCAGCGGACGATGCGGAACCAGGCGTTTTCTCCCTGTACCACGCCCAAGCTGATGCGCTTGAAGTCGCCCTGAGGATGATGGATGCCGGTGAGCTCCTCTTGCGGGGCGGGGGGATCGGAATTCCATCCGGCGTAGGTGACGCCGGCCGGGACCGCTCCGCGCAGCCGGATGAAGCAATGGTCGTTGCCCTCGGCCTCGCTCAACGCGGACAGGATGTCGGCACCTCCGGTCGTCCGGGGGACGGTGGAAGGTCCCGGGGCGGGGCCGTTGCACGATGTGGTCTGGTACTTCCAGTAGAACTCTGCCGAGTCGGCCTCGGACTGGTTGAAGAGGCAGTGGTCGGCCGTGAGGAGGTAGTCGGTCTTCGGCGCCGGGTCGAGGTCGTTGAGCAGGCAACCGCTGCAGAAGATCTCCCCGACCACCCCGACGGCGCCGATGCCGGCCACGGCTTGGGCGGTGGTCGCCCAAGCAGGTTCACAGCTGACATCGACATGGCAGGCAGCCGCCGTCGCGGCGGGGTTGCCGGCACGGGTCTGGGCTTCGTGGCCCATCGGCAGGTAGCGGTGAGTCACCTCGCTGATCCGGAAGGACGGCATGGGAGCCCCGGCAGGAACGCGGCACTCGAGCAGGACCACCGGACCCTCGATGCTGGGTGTCCAGAGCCCCGGTCGGTCGCCTTGGGTTTCTGCATCGAAGGGGCCGTGCGACTCCCCTGGATGGTCGGCGGCGCTTACCCGGAGTTCCGCACCTCCCGCGAGGTCCACCCCTTCGAGCCTCAGGCGCATGGCCAGGGCACCGACGGATTCCACCCGCGCGATCCATGCCCTGCTGCCGTCGGGCAGGACGGTCCATGGGCTCTTGCCCCCCTGCACCCGGACTGGTTCGGGCAGCACCCGCCGGATTCCCACGCGGGCACGGCCCTTCGGGTGACGCGAACGGGCGGTGGCATCCTCCGCCTGCACCACCGACAGGTCGGGCGCCTCGAGCCGCAGGCGGACCTGGGGGGAGATCCCCGATGGGAATGGCGAAGCCAGGGACTTCGGGCGCACGCCCACCGGCGGGTTGGCGACCCGGGAGGGAAGTTCCACCGCCCAGGATGGGGTGACCTGCGCGGCAAGGGCCCAGGCGATGGCGATCCACCGGAAGAACGCCGGGAAGCGCCGGGCGGATCGACCACCGTCCGGTCGGGGCTCGGGTCTGCCGTCATGGCGTGATGAACCGTTCATGGCGGGATGGTCGGAGGGCATGGGTGGGCGGGTTTCGGACGCAGTGGCTTCAGGGCATGGAGGTTGCCCCGGTTGACGTCGGCATGCGGGCTGAGTGGTCTGGGCAGCTGAACCGATCGATGTCGGCCCGGCGCGACGGGTGGGTGGCCAACAAGGTCGCCCGGGTCCCGCCCTCGAAGATGTCAGGGGTAAAGCCGGGAGCGAGGGTGCATCCGTAGAGCGCGTAGAGCCCCCCAGGGAGCAGGTGGGCCGCCTGCCAGACTCCGGCCGGCACCACGAACTGGCTGTGGTGACCGCTCAGCGGATCGGGTCCCAGGACCACGTCCTCGGAGGTGCCGTCGGGTCGGAGCAGGATCAGGCGGAAGGGATCGCCGGCGTGGAAATGCCAGACTTCATCGACCGCGAGTCGATGGAAGAGGGATCGGCTGGGTGGATCTTCGCAATAAAGCCCGATCATCGCCGTGCCGGCCGGCCGGCCGGGCTCAAGTTCGAGAGGTGTGCGATGCGTCTCGGCGAAGAGCGTGCCTTCGACCGGCAGGGGGCGGAGACGGTGCCGGTCAATCAGGGCCTGGATGGTCGGGTGCATCGTGGAGGCGGTGGCTCCGGGTGTCTGTTGAAGCCTAGCTGCCGTCCCGCAGGGACGCCACCAGGGCGTCGACCAGTTCCTGGGTCCGCAGGCTCCGGCGGATGCTGGCCGACGCTCCGGGCCCGGCGGGGTTGCGCGCCAGCCGGGCAAAAGCCTCCAGCATCCGGGTGGCCTGGCGCTTGGGCGACGGGGTCTCGGTCCGGACCCACGTCGATGGGTTGGCCATGCCGAACCGGTGGGTGAAACCCACGGGCCGGGTCGTGTCCGGACTCCCGAAGCCTCCCTCCCAGTCGAGCACGAAGTCGTCCATCGAGACGACCCCTTGGGAGCCCATCAGGTCGAGGTCCATCAGGCAGGCCCCCACCGAGTAGCCCACATCCCAGGTCGCGGTGAAGCCGTCGCGCAGGCGCAGGAACCCCGTCCCCCGGAACCACGCTCCCGTGACCGGGTCCCGTTCGGCCCAGCTGCGGCACTCGGCCACCGGGGCGTCGCTCCCGGAGTACTCGACGATGGCCCGCATCGAATACCAGGCCATGTCGCCGATCACCCCGGTGGGCTCCTGGTCCGGCCGCAGGCGGATGTTCGACCGGTCCAGGGCGGGGAAGAAGAACGAGGTGCGCAGACCCTGCAGAGGCCCGGTCAGGCGGGGCAGGGCCTCTCGGAGGATTTCCGTGCGGGGGTGGTGGGTGAAGTGGGTGCCGTCCAGGAAGGCCACACCGGCCTCCGAGCAGGCGGTCGTGATGCGCCGCAAGGATTCTAGATCGCGGAACGGCTTGTCGGCCAGGACCGCCAGGCCCCGGGCCGCCGCCGCCAAGCAGATCGGTTCGCGCGCGGCGGTGGGTGTCGCCACATACACCGCGTCGACGGCGCCGGATTCGATGAGCCCGGTCCAGGTCGTGTGCACCGGCACCGCGCCATGTCGGGTGGCAAAATCCGCGGCCTTGTCGGGACTTCGGCTGGCCACGCCGGCCAGCACAATCTCAGGGGTGTCCCGGAGGGCTCGTGCGATGACGTCCGCGATGAAGCCGGTGCCGATGATGCCAAGGCGGAGAGGGGGAACGGTGGAGTTCATGGATGCGACGGACCAAGCATCCCCCGCCCGGCGAGGGTCCAATCGGTCCCCGGAGGTGGCAAGCAAGTTGGAGGAATGGTTTGGTCCATCCCGCCCCCCGAGTCCGGGCTGGTCCGCCCCAATCCGAGAAGCGTCATGCCAGGCCTTGCAAACTGGAGGAATTGATGTTTTTTAGGGCTTCTAGGTGGCCGAAGCCCGTCGCCCGGTGCGCCGGTATGCTCTGCCCTCAATCCCAACCCGATGCATTTGAATCGATGAGAAGAACCGCAATCGCAGGAGTCCTGCTGGCGATCTCCGGGCCGTTGGCCCTCGCCCAGGACGTCAAGCCCGTCTGGGTCCAACACCTCAACGGACTGGTCAACGTCGACCCCGCCAGCCAGAACCCCATCGTCAAGGCCAACCCGGGTGCCCGGTATTCGGCCAACGGCATCGGGCGTTCCCAGATGTTCTCGCTGATGAAGATGCGCCGGTACGACGACAAGCGGTTCCTGCTGGGCGTCCGTGAAAACGGCATCGACGAGGCCGATCCCAACCTGACTGCGGAGGCCAAGGCTCTCGCAGCGGCCTTCCCCGACCGCTCGGTGGTTTGGGTGAGTGCGACCGACGGCAAGCCCCTCGGCCTGGCGCACACCTTCGGGTTGCGCCCGATCACGGCGACCGGTCAGGCCAACAACAACGACTTCTTCAGCAACTGGGACATCGATGATGGTCCCGATGGCCAGCGGGCGCTGTACTCCACCCACAAGAATGCAATCCTCCGGTGGGCTCCCAAGACCGGCGGCGGGTGGGAAGCCGCCCCTTCCTGCGCCTGGATCGAACCGACTCCGGGCGCCAAGAATTGCGAGGGCGCCGACCTGGACGGAAGCAGCGGCGGCGACGGCAACAACAGCTGGCGCTGGCGCGATTTCCGCGTGCGGGGTGCCGGTAAGGACACCGTGATCGTCGCCGGCGGCGGCACTTGGCGCGCCAGCATGCACGTGCAGGTCTTCAAGACCAGCGACGGCGTGAAGTTCCTGCCGATCGCCCGCTTCAACGACCGGGATGGCGGCCGCAAGGGTTCCTACTCCCAGGGCGGATTGAGCTCCCACGTCGTCCAGTACGGCAAGGATCCGGCCAACCCGAACCTGATGACGGCGTTCCACGGCCGCTACCCGGGCACCGGATGGGAGGCTCGCCCGAGCCGCTTCATCGTCAATCCCGACAGCCCGGCGGACGTCTACGACGACACCTACGCCCCCAACGGCACGGTGATGGTGTTCCAGCCGAACAACGACGCCTGGGGTTCCCTGCCTGCCTTCCAATGGGAGTCCGCCGGCGGCAATGGCCTGCCCATCAACCACGCGGTGGATGGCGTCGAGCACTACGACGGCAACTGGGGCGGCATCATCGATGCCAACAAGGAGGTCGACTACGTCGTCAACTACGCCTTCCCGAGCTGGAACAACCAGTTCGGTTCCATCAAGAAGCCGGGATGGATCGGCATCCATCGCCTGGACGGCAGCATCGCCTCCAACTCCGGATACAAGTTCCCGTTCACCGAACTCGACGTCCGCAGCCCGGACGCCAACGCCAGTGGGGTGGTGGGCAACGACTTCGGCTATGACGGTGACGTGGGCATCTACCCCGACCTGTCGGCCCCGGCCAACCTCGACAAGTCGACGGTCGCATGGGTCGGCTCGGGATACGGCTACGGTCTCTTCACCATCCAGAACGTCCCGGCCAGCATCGCCAAGGAGCCGGCCGACATCACGGCGACCGAAAACGGGGAATTGGTCCTGAGCGCCGACATCCTCGGCAGCCCGAACCAGTACCAGTGGTTCAAGGACGGCGTCGCGCTCGACCGCGCCCGCACCCTGGAATCCGGGTTGCCCTACTACCCGGCCACCGTGCAGCAGGGCGTGAACAAGTCCCGCCTGGTGATCGCGGTTGCCGAGGTCTCCGACTCCGGCAAGTACAAGCTGGTGGCGACCAACCCGCTGGGCACCGTCACCACGCGTGAGGTGACCGTCAAGGTGCTCGTGGACAACGTGGCGCCGAAGATCGCCTCTTCGAAGAACGGCCGCTCGGCCGACGGTTCGTTCGTGATGCTGCGCTTCAACGAGTCGGTGACCCCGGAGTCCGCCGGGGCGGCCGCCAACTACAAGCTCGAGGGCGGCACGGTTTCGGGCGCCCGGGTCACCGGGGCCGATTCGGTCATCGTCTACATCTCGAACGTGGCTCCGGGAGCCAAGGCGGCGCTGACCGTCAGTGGCGTCCGGGACATCGCCTCGGGTGGCGGCAACGCCATCGCGGCCAACACCAAGGTCGAGATCACCGGCCCGAGCCTCACCGAGGGGTACGCGCTGTGGGAGTTCTATCCCAACATCGATGGCACCGGCGTGGATCTGCTGGAGGGCGACGCGTCGTACCCGGCGCAACCCGCCCGCTGGGAGTACATGACCAGCCTGAACACCGACCCTGCCGGGCTGAGCCAGGTGGCCGACCGTTTTGGCGCCCGGATCTCCGGCTGGATCACCCCGACGGAGACGGCCCAGTACCGCTTCTTCATCCGGAGCGACGACGCCTCCCGGTTCTACCTCTCGACCGACGCCACCCCCGCGGCGGCGGCGATGATCGCCTATGAGAACGGCTGCTGCCAGGCGTTCCTCGACCCGGGCAAGACCAACCCGGGCAACAACGACAGCCTCCAGACCTCCGAGCCGGTGTCCCTCAAGGCCGGCAGCTCGTACTACTTCGCCATGGTCTACAAGGAGGGTGGCGGCGGTGACTGGGCCCAGGTGGCCTGGCGCAAGGAAGGGGATGCGACGGCGGCCGCCGCGCTCACCCCGATCCCCGGCAGTGTCCTCAAGGCCTACCGGTTCGTCGACGAGCCCCCGGTGTTCGGTCGCCCGACGATCTCCGGCGGCAGCGTGAGCATCACGTGGACCGGCACCGGCACGCTGCAGGAGTCCTCGGACCTCAAGTCGTGGACCCCGGTTTCCGGGACGCCTGCGAGCCCGTACCAGGTGCCTGTGTCGTCTGACGCCTCGGCGAAGTTCTACCGGCTTGTCCGCTGAACCCCTCTGTCCCACAGTGGCCGCCGTGTCCCGGCGGCCACTTTTTTTTGCACTCGGATCCGTCGGGCGACGCCCCATGGAAGCCATCGGGCCCGCTGCCATCGGCCGGTCGGGGCGCGCGTCGTTGATACCGGTCGCGCTCCTCCTCGGGCTCCTGGGCTGGGCACCGGTCCTTTCAGGCACGGGTTCCGGAGTGGAGATCACCCAATTGTCGCCGGCGACCTCCGGATCCGTCGGCTTCACCCCGCTCGATGCCGCCCGAACGGGCATCCCGTTCACCAACCGGGTGGCCGAGTCGCGGTCGCTGACCAACCACATCCTGCTCAACGGCTCCGGGGTGGCGGCCGGGGACGTGGACGGTGACGGGCGGTGCGACCTTTACTTCTGCGCGATCGACGGGCCCAACGCGTTGTACCGCAACCTCGGCGACTGGAGGTTCGAGGAGATCGCCGCCAAGTCCGGGGTGGACTGCCCGTCGTTGGATGCGACCGGGGCGGTGCTCGCGGACCTCGATGGCGACGGCGATCTCGACCTGCTCGTGGCGGCCGTCCGGGCCGGGGTCTCCTGCTTCCGCAACGACGGGACCGGCCGCTTCACCGAGGTGACGCCAATGTCGGGCCTGGCGTCGAACCTGGCGGCGATGACCCTCGCCTTGGCCGACATCGACGGAGACGGCGACCTGGATCTCTACGTCTCGAACTACCGCAACGAGACCCTGCGCGACGGCTTCCGCATGCAGCTGCGGTCCGGGATCGTGGATGGCAGGCGCGTGATCACCCGCGTCAATGACCGCTCCTTGAGTGAACCCGACCTCGAGGGTTGGGTGACCTTGGACGACGAGGGCAACCTGGCCGAGAACGGCCAACCCGACCAGCTGTTCCGCAACGAGGGCGGCCTGCGGTTCGTCCGGGTGCCGTTCACCGCGGGGGCATTCCTCGACGAGGAAGGGCGGAAGCTGGAGCGCCCTCCGTACGACTGGACCCTCAGCGCCATGTTCCGCGACCTGGATGGCGACCGGCGGCCCGACCTGTACGTCTGCTCCGACCTGGCCTCGCCGGACCGCGTCTGGCTCAACCGGGGCGACGGGGGGTTCCGCGCGGCACCTGTCACCGCCCTGCGCAAGACCAGTTGGTTCTCGATGGGTGTCGATGTCGCCGACCTCGACCGCGACGGTTTCGACGAGATCTTCGTCACCGACATGATCAGCCGCGAGCACCGCTTGCGGCAGGTCCAGATCGGGGACCACCGGCCGACGGCGCCCAGGGTGGGCGGCATCGACGACCGCCCGCAGGTCCCGCGCAACACCCTTTTCTGGAACCAGGGTGACGGGGGCTACCTGGAGGCGGCCTATTTCAGCGGTCTCGACGCGTCGGACTGGTCCTGGGCCCCGGTGTTCCTGGACGTGGACCTCGACGGCTATGAGGACCTGCTGGTGACGACGGGCTTCGAGCGGGATGTGCAGGACGTCGACATCGCCCGTGAACTCGAGGCCCTCCGCCAGCAGCGCGGCCTCACGGACCAGGAGGCGTTGCGCATGCGGGCCCGGTTTCCGCGGTTGGCGCTGCCCGACCTCGCCTTCCGCAACCGCGGGGACCGAACGTTCGAGGAGGTGGGATCCGCGTGGGGATTCAATCATGTCGGTGTCTCGCAGGGGATCGCCCTGGCGGATCTCGACGGGGACGGCGACCTCGATGTGGCGGTCAACCGGATGAACGGCCCGGCGG
>Ga0315902_10012201_pt1 | contig 11208 bp, 1 predicted proteins | sample LakEriMetagenome_9_FD_203523 | JGI IMG/M metagenome (GOLD analysis project Ga0315902, IMG submission 203523) | Freshwater fungal communities from buoy surface, Lake Erie, Ohio, United States - Buoy 12 MA117 | ecosystem: Environmental > Aquatic > Freshwater > Lake > Lake biofilm | place: USA...
TGGGTTTAGCGTCCAAGTGCCCTGACCCTTGATCGTCACGCTTGTTCGGCAACGAAGCGTGTCAGGCAACAAGAGGCAGAGACCCGGAGTTGGCGTAACCGGCGTGACAACAGGGTTTAGTTTGACAGGCGTGTTAACCGGACCGTTTCCATCGGTTGGGTCGATGCTTGGCGGGGCCGCTGGTGGGCTCTGTGCGGGAACCGGAAATACGGTTACCGTCATAACAGCTGCGGCAGTGGTCACGCCATCGGTTATCTGGTAGTCGATAGAGCTTACGCCTGTGAATGAAGCGTCGGCAGTGAACGTCACTGATCCGTCGTTATTGAGCACATAGGTGCCAACACCGGTGATCGTAACGGTCGAACCACAGTTGCTAGTTGCTGGGTCGACTAGACACTTGGTGAGCGAACTGCCGGTGACAGATGCTGGAAAGAAAGTTACTGGCGCAGTGGTCACCGTGCTTGTGCTGTTACCTACAACAGTCGGAGCAGGAGCAGTTACGGTAACGGTCAGCGTCGCAGAGGCTAATTGACCAAACGAGTCGTTAATTCGGAAGGTAACAGCCGGCTTGACTCCTGGAGCTGCAGTTGGTGAAGCGGTAAAGGTGACTTCACCGTTCGCTTGGTTCACCGAATATGTACCGACGCCAGCGATAGAGACTGATATCTTGCAGATTGAGTCGCTCGGGTCAACGATGCATGCCGTGACGTAGTTAATATTTGCCCCAGCGCTTGCAGTGGCCAAAGGAATTAGGTTTCCTGATTGTCCCTGACCAACCGTTGCTGTTGCATTTGTCACGGTTGGTGGTGCAACTATCACCACCGATTGGGTCGAAGCCGCAGATGGGCCAACAGAGTTGCTAGCTTTCGCGGCGATTGTTGCTGTGCCCACGTATGTTGAAACTGGAACAAACGTGATCGCACCTGTTGAGGTGTCAATGCTCCAGGTGCCAACGTTTGCAACCGTGTATGGCCCGGCAGCACAGTTTGCTGCGTTAGCGGGATCAACAAGACACCATGAAGTGATTGGTGCAGCAGGGTCGGTTGTTGCCGTGGCAGTGAAAACTTTCGTCGCACCCTTTGCTGTGTAGACCGTTTGCGGATCGACAATCGGCGCAACGGTTCCTTGAACAACTGTTGCTGCGGCAGGTGAGTTGTCGGCTGCAACCAGGTTGGCGTCAATCGTTGTGCTACCCACAAACGCGACGGCGGTGTTCATATATGTCGAACTTGCATTTGACGGAAACTGAACCGAATACTTGAAAGTTTTAGAGCCGAGTCCTGGAATCGTGTGTGGCCCGTTAAACACCAGTTTGCGCGTGGAGGCGTCATAGTTGAGCACACCTGCCTCTGTGGTGACAGCCACGTTATTGATGAAACTTGAGCTGGTCACATAGCTGGTGCCTACAGGTAGTGTGTCAACCACATCGTCAATCGCTGCCGCCCCAGCGGCACCGTTGTTTACAGTAACGGTGAACTGGATGCTGCCACCGCCAACCGGAACGCTAGCTGCAGCAGCTGATTTGCTGATCGTCAATTTGTTTTCAACAACAGGCAATGGTTGCAGGGCTGAGCCTGTAGGTAGCGAACCTGTTTCTTTGATCTGGGTTCCAGATGCGAGGTATTGAATCGGGGTAAGTGTTACCGGAGAAGTTGCTTGAGCAACAGCCTTGAACGTGTAAACGGCGTTATAGTTTCGGTTTGCACCGCCACCAACCTGATCTTGATTCGGCAAGAACAGTACGTTGTTGTGGGTTGCGATTACGCCTGACGTGAAGTTAATTTGTGTCGCAACTAGTCGCCAGGCATTAGCCGGAAAATCTGACTTTGGTGATGGTGTCAGCGCAATCATGCCAGGCGCATAGGCTGGGCCTGAACCCACGGTTCCAGTTGAACCGGTTGCAGTTACAGTCACGTTTCCGCCGAGGGTGGTTCCAGCTGGAACATTCACTGAAATGTTGTCAACCTTGTTTGCGTTTGCCGTGATCTGATCTTCAACACGATTGAATGTGCTGGTCTTCGAGCAGATCGCTGTTGCGCCAGCAAGCGTTGGGTTGCCAGAGTAAACGACTACGCGGTGTGTTTGCGCTGAGGTTGTCACCGATGCAGCGCGCGCCAAAAAGTAAGTGAACGTGTCTGTGTTAGCAGCAACATCTCCGCTTGCTTGCTCAGCTGGCTGACTTGGCGCAAGTGTCACACTACCGCCAGTGAAAGTATCGAGCTTGACCCAAAGATTTTTTACGGTCGTTGGTGAGTTGATCTTGTATCCAATGTATTGAGCGTCATAGCCGGGGGTCGCGTCGATGCTAAAAGTATCCGGGCTCAAGAATGTGACAGCCGGTGTTCCGGCGGCAACACCACAAACATCACCGATCGCAGCATTTGCATTCTGCACAGGGATGATCGTGAAGCCGGTGATAGCCATAACGAAGCCGGTCAGCATGGCGGTGAATTTTTTGAACATGGGTTACTTTCGCTTAAACGAATACACAGACCCTTTAACCTTAGAGAAATGTTCTAAGAGGCGAATACAAACAGGTGGATAACCGAATATTTGGCAATTCGAAATCAAGTCATAGACTGACCACATGATCAAGGTCGCTACCGCACGAAACAGCAAAACTCTCGCGCTACTGGCAGCAACGGCTTTCGCGCTCGCGGCCTGCAGCGGCCCAACCGCCCGCCCAACCGCAGAACCCGAGCCGACCCCGGTCTATGTGACGGCACCGCTCACCGGCGTGCAGTATCTCGAGGGCAGCGCTGAGGCGAGCACGTTGAGTCGACCATCCGTGGCTTGCAAAATCGACAACAGCGAAGCGGCCCGCCCACAGCTTGGCCTCAACCGCACCGACATCGTTTTCGTCGAGATGGTCGAAGGTGGCCTAACCCGCCTAGTTGCCCTCTGGCACAGCACCCAGCCAACCGCCGTCGGCCCGGTTCGATCGATTCGCCCAATGGACCCAGACATTCTCAGCCCGTTCGGCGGCATCGTTTGCTATTCGGGCGGTCAGGCCGTTTTCGTCAACATGATGCGCAACACCAACGTTTTCAACGCCAGCGAGACCACCGAACAAGACAAGGGCACCTTCAGTCGCAGCAAAGATCGCTACGCCCCGCACAACGTGATTGTTGATGTCGACAAGCTGGCCGCAGCGCATCCTGAGATTGCGGCACCTGGTGTGCAGTTCGGTTTCGCCAATTCGCTCGACAATTCAACCGCCGCCCTCACCGGCACTTCGGTGTCTGATATAAAGGTCTATTTTCCGCTGGCCCTTAGCCAGTGGGCACCTAACGCCGAGGCGACCCGCTTCATGCGCACCCAAGACGGTGCATCACACACCGATGCCGCCGACGGCAGCCAGATCAGCGCAGCAAACGTGGTCATCATGACGGTCACCATCGACCGCTCATATCTAGGTGGCCTCTATAGCAAGGTGCCAAAAACCAATCTGATTGGAACGGGGCAGGCCCAGGTTTGTTCGGCGGGCAAGTGCGTGAGTGCCACTTGGGCCAAGACCGGCCAGAGCGCGCCGATTACGCTGACCGATGCGGCGGGTAATCCGGTGCTTTTGGCTCCTGGCAACACCTGGGTTGAGCTCATGGCGGCATCGCCAGAGGGTCGATTGGCCATAACGGCCAAGCCAACCCCCAACGCCACACCAAACTAGTGAATATACGGGTATCCACCTAATTTAGTGTTTGAAGGTTTTGCTATACGCTACTTTCTTTACATGAGGTTGTGGCAGCGACCCGAGCGTTTCGTCTCGCTGGTCAAAGAGAGAAGCCGTGCTTGGTCAAGCGCGTTGCTTGTTGCCACCCTTACTCTCGGTCTCGCTTCATTCGGTGCGATCACGCCCCCGACGCCTGCCGAAGCAAACACTCCTTGTCCGGCCGGCGCAACCTTTGTCTCGCCAAACTGCGTTCACACCTTTAGCTTTACGGGTGCTTCTCAAACTTGGACTGCACCTGCGGGCATGACCTCCGTGAGCATTTCTGTTTCTGGAGCTCAGGGCGGTGGCGGCGGAAACGGTGGTCGTGTGACAGGCACCATGGCCGTTACCGGTGGCACCAGCTACACAGTGAACGTCGGTGGTGCCGGTGCTACTGGCTCGAACGTTGCCGGTGGTTGGAATGGCGGTGGTCGCGCAGGCGGTAACCACAACAGTGAAGGCTCCGGCGGAGGAATGTCTGATATTCGTTCTGGAGCAACAATCCTTGTTATTGCCGGTGGCGGCGGCGGTAAAGGCGGTTGGGCTGGTGGAAACGGAGGCGCTGGTGGCGGTCTGACTGCCGCAGCAGGTGGCTCCGGCCAGGGCGGTGGCGGTGGCGGTGGCACGCAGTTATCAGGCGGTGCCGGTGGTTTTGCAAACGGTGGTAGCGCTGGAACTGCCGGATCATCTATGCAAGGTGGTCAAGGCGGTGGCTCGACATACGGCGGCGGTGGCGGCGGTGGTGGTCTCTTTGGTGGAGGCGGTGGCGGTAACGACACCGATTCATGTTGCGCCGATGGTGGCGGTGGTGGTGGAGGTTCTTCCTATACCCGCGACTCTGTAACTTCTATTACACACACAGCCGGTGTTCAAAGCGGCAACGGTTCGATCACGTTCACTTATTTGGCAAGCACTAACGTAAGTGCCCTTACCGCAACTAACGCGACTGCCGGCGCCGACGGCTTTATCAGAACAAAGAGCATCAACTACTCGGTAACCTTCTCTCAACCCGTGTCAGGTTTCGGCATGGAAGACGTGACGCTTTCTGGCACGAGCGGTGGCTCTGGCACTTGGACAGAAACGCTCACAAGTGGCTCCGGTGCTGGGCCCTACCTGTTTACGGTGGCAAACGCGTCTGCGATAGACGGCACAGTTATTGTCACTGTTGACGCTGCTGGAATAACTAATTCATCATCGGGTCTTGCTGGTGTTGGCACATCCTCAAACACGACAACCATCGACACGGTTGCGCCGACCATCAGCAACATAAGTTTTACGGCCGGATCAAACACCCAAACCGCAAACACAATTTCGGTGACCTTTAGCGAGCCTGTTCTGGGGGTAACTTCAAACTCTCTCACGCTGAGCGGCGTCTCTGGCGGAGCGGGTACCTGGACGCGAACTTTGGCTAGCGGTTCCGGCGCGGGGCCTTACATATTCAATATTGATAATCTCAGTGCGGTCGACGGTCAACTCGATGCTCAGATTGCTGCGAATGCCGTCACTGACCGAGCGCTCAATAACAACGTTGGCTCTTCGTTAGTCACTAGAGTTTTCACACTTCAACCTTCAATCTCTCTTGGTGCGCTAAACAACTTCGGAGCAGGCACGGTGATTCTTGCTCCTAACGCGACAATCATTGACAGAGGCGGTAGTTCGTTAGCAGGTCTGAGAATTTCTGTTACCGGCAATGCGCAAGCTGCAGACACCTTATCTTTCACCAATAACAACGCAACAAACTTCGGAACGATCCAATCGGCAACCTCTAGTTCGCAGGTGCTCAACCTAACTTTTAGTGGAGCGCAACCAACTTTGACGCAGTGGCAGAATGCCGTTCGTGCTGTGCGCTTTTCTAGCACGACTGCCGGTTCAAATCGCACCATTGAGTTTCACCTCAGGCCAACTCTTGGATACAACTACGACAACATGCACTTCTACGAGTGGGTGCCAACAGTCTTAAGCACCGGTGATTTGGCAATCACTGCGGCTGCGGGTCGAACCTATAAAGGCATGCAGGGCTACCTAACCACCATCACAAGCGAAGCTGAGAACACCTTTGTTTACTCAACCGTTCAAGGCGGGCTCGGTGGTTGGATCGGTGCGAGCGATGCAGCATCGGCCGGTGTTTGGCGTTGGATGGGAGGCCCTGAAAACGGCACCCAGTTCTGGAGTGGCGATGGCCCGGGCACATCTTTTGGCGGCGGCTATGCCAAGTGGTCGTCCGGTGAGCCCAACAACTCCGCTGCATACGTCGCCATGATGACTAATGGTTTCTGGGATGATCTGGCATTCAATCAGTCGCCTGGAGGCAACTACTACATGAGCGGCTATACCGTCGAGTACGGCAGCCTGAGCAACGGCGACCCCGCCACCAGTATCTTGAAGGTCAGTGCATCAATGACGGTAGATGTGAGCACTCCGGCATTCACGTTGACCTCAAATTCGGCTTCGAGCACCAGCAACACCAACGTCTTTAGGGTTACCGCAACCACGGGCACGGTTGATGCTTCGACTATCAGCACCGTGAATGGCGAAGACTTTAGTTTCAGTTCAAACATCACTGGCATCTCGGTTGAACAGACCTCATCGACGGTGGCAACAATCACCGTTACCAGCAACATTGCTCAGGGCGCGAGCCAAGCTGTGACACTGACCCGCGCCGGAACCTTCAACGTGCTCGGCCAAAACGGAATTGCCGGTTCGATGTCGACAACTTCAGCGACAACTACGGCAACGATTCCAGACACAACACCGCCGGTGCTCACCTGGGCAAACGAAGCTAGCTCGTTCTTGAATATCAGCAATAACACCACCGGTGCGGTTTTTGCATTCACGCTGAGTGAAGCCGTTGTATCTATCACCTCAGGTAACTTCACTCTCACCGGAAACTTGGCATGTACAACACGAACCCTTACAAACACATCGGGGCTTAACTACACGCTAACTTTGGCCAACTGCACCAATGGCACGAGTGGCTCGGTTCAACTCATCTCAGGTGCTATCAAAGACTCTTCGAACAACTTCGTAGTAAGTAGTGCAGCAAACAATTTCCTAACTTCTACTCGAATAATTACTGTTGACACTGCGGCACCAACGGCCTCTTTTACAACCAAGCCGGGTGCATACACAACTTCGGTTGGCACGATTTCTTACGCGATTACATTCAGCGAAGTCGTAACCGGCATGGATGCGAGCAAGCTATCGATTGCCGGCACCGGTTGCCAGATGGTTAACTTCACAGCAACCAGCTCAACGGTGTATTCGTTTGGCGTGAGTTCTTGTGCTGACGGCGTGACAGCCACCGTGACCCTTGCCGCAGGGGCAGGCACCGACGTCGCAGGCAACACCGGCCCGGCGCTAAACCCAACCGCTGATCGCCAAGCTTCGACCATAATCGACGCCACCGCGCCAACCGTTGTCAGCTGGTCAAACAGCCAGGCAAATTTGAGCAACGCATCGACGCTCACCTACACCTTGACCTTTAGCGAAGCAATCAGCGGCCTAACCGGTGCAGACTTCACTATTACCGGATGCGCCTCAACGCCTGTAATCACCACCTCGAACAACATCACGTTCACCATTACTCTGTCTGATTGCGCGAGCGGAAGCACCATCGGTGCGCGACTCGTCGCCAGCTCTGTGGTCGACCTTGCGGGCAACATCGGTCCGGCGGCCGCAACCGCAGTGATTACGAGAACCATCGATTACATCGCTCCGGTTGTTTCATGGGGGTCAAACCCGCCTAGCCCAACCAAGGTGAACAGCACCTTCTCGATTCAGTTCAGCGAAGAGGTTGTCGGCTTCGGGTCAAACCTGATTTCAAACACCGGAGTCATTAACGGAGTAGCTGCCACGGCTCAAGGTTGTGTGTTCACCCTCACAACGATTGTTCCTGGCTATACCTACTCTGTTGAAGTTTCTTCTTGCAGCGATGGCACATTGATTCCAGTAATTGCTGCAAATACGGTAACTGACCTCGCAGGAAACTCGGGTCCGGCCGTGAATCCAAGTGAAGATCGCACCTCTGGCCCAATCGTTGTTGACCGCACAGCGCCGGTTGCGACTTTCACGAGCACACCACCCGCACGCACCAATGGCACTCTGACTTATGTGTTGAGTTTTAACGAAGCAATCATCACTACGGCAAACGCAACTGAGAGTTTGGCTCCAGACGACTTCACAAATGCTGGCAGTTCAACCGGATGTGCAATTGGAGTGACACCGATTGCAAATACCAACAACTACACGATCACCCTCACGTCATGCAGCAACGGAACCGTGAGTCTCACACTCGACGATGATGCGGTTCAAGACATTGCAACCAACAGCGGTCAGGTTGGAATTATCGCTGCTGGTGTAACCGTTGATAACACCGCACCAACTGCAAGTTTCACGACCTCGCCTGGCGCTTACACAACTTCAACTTCGACCCGAATTGTGGTCACATTTAGCGAATCGGTTACCGGCATCACGTTGGGATCTTTCACCAGAATCGGTGCGGGTTGTTCCTTCACGGCATTTAGTGCAACCAGCGCCAGCGTTTATCAGTTTGATGTTGTTGGCTGTGCCGATGGCACCACACTTACCGTAACCCTGCCTGCAAACTCGGCAACCGATCTCGCCGGCAACACCGGCCCAGCAACCGCCATAAGCGTGAGCACAATTTTCGACCGCACAGCTCCAACAGTTGTGAGCTTCACTTCCGCACTGACCAGCCCGACCAACGCCAATCCGCTCACCTACCTTTTGGTCTTCAGCGAGGCAGTAACAGGCCTGGCCGGCACTGACTTCACTGTTACCGGTTGTGCCACTCAGGTGCCTTCGGTCACGAACATTAACTCACTTGTGCACACCATCACCCTTACGGGCTGTGCCAATGCAAGCACGGTTGGCATCAGCATCAACTCGAACCAGGTTGTCGACCTGGCAGGCAACACCGGTGCAACGGCAACTACCGCAGCCCCGAACCTCACCACCGACTATGTGGCACCAACGGTTGTGAGCTTCACCACTGCTCACCACTCGACAACCAACGCCAACCCGCTGGTTTACACCCTGGTCTTTAGCGAAGCCGTTTCTGGCCTAGCCGACAATGACTTCACAATCACAGGCTGTTCTTCGACGCCAACTTTTGCAACGTCGAACAACATCACCTACACAATCTCGTTGAGTGGCTGCAATAGCGCTGCCACTGTTGTTGCAGCCCTCAACGTTAATCGTGTGGCAGATGCCGCGGGCAACCTCGGCCCGGCAACTGCTCCGGCAGCAATTACTTTGCTAACCGACTACATCGCACCAACTTTCAGTTGGGGCGCAACACCACCCTCGCCAACCCGAGTCGACAGCACTTACACAATTGCATTTAGTGAGTGGGTCAGCTCTGTCTCTGACTCAATGTTTACCAACGACGGCACCGCCACCGGATGTAACTTCACGGTCACGCCGATTGTTTTGAACTACCAGTATTCGGTGACTGCCGATTCTTGCAGCGACGGAACACTCGCACCTTTGCTTAACGTGAACATGGTTACTGACGCTGGCACAAACAAGCCTTCAGCTTCAGGCGCGACTGCTGCAACAGTTGTTGTCGATCGCTCTGCGCCGGTCGCAACCTTTATCGCCAACCCAGCTGCTCGAACTCACGGCACGCTTACTTACACGTTGCGTTTCAATGAGGCAATTAACACGACGAGTGGCAATGCGGCCGCGTTGAGCAACAGTGACTTCACCTATTCGGGCACTGCAACTTCATGTCAGATTTCGATTGCAGCCGTGCCATCGACTAACGACTACACAATCACGGTGACTAACTGCACCGACGGAACCTTCATCTTGCTGCTCAACGATGACGCCGTCGAAGACATCGTTGGCAACACCGGTCAGCTCGGCATCATCGCAGCCGGCTCAACTATCGACAGCACCCCGGCAACGGCAACAATTACGCCGGTTCAAAGCTCGCCAACCAACAGCAGCTTTGTTACCTACACAATCGTCTTCAATGAGATAGTCACAGGCCTAACCGGTGACCTAACCGACTTCACGCTAGGTGGCGCTTCATGCCGCCTCGACGCTGGAGCCCTTACCGGTAGCGGCACCAGCTATAGCCTGCGAGTCAACGGCTGTGCCGATGGCGCAAGCTCAACGCTGACCTTGAAGGCCAACGCGGTTCAAGATCGCTCGCTGGTTGCCGGTGTCGGAAACCTCAGCCCCGCCGCAGCAGTTAACTCAAGCTCGGCAACACTGATCGACTTCAGCCCGGCCAACGTGACCTACACAACACCGGCCACCACCGACAACGATGGTGTCATTTCGATTGTTGCAATCTTTGATGAGCCGGTAATGAACGTAGAGGCCGCCGATTTCACTAACATCGGCACGGCAAGCGTTGGCGCAATCACTATGACGCAGCAGAGTTCAACAAGATTCACTTTGACAACTACTGCACTGACAAACGGCAACATCAAACTCACCTTGTCGGGTTCAATTACCGACATCGCTGGCAACGTTTCACCTGGGGCGAGTGTTGCATCGTTCGACTCAAGTGCAGCAACAGTCGTGGTAACCGGTCTTGCCGGTGGCTTCTCGACTTCGCCGGCATCCGTGGTCAAAGAAGATCCAGAATATGTTTTGACGTTCGTCAGACCAGTCACAGGTTTGGTGCCTTCAGATTTCACAGTTTCAGACAACCCAAACTGTGTGCCTGTAATCGCCCCGGTTAGCACTTCGATTTACAACATCACGCTCACCGGTTGTGACGATGGTGACATAACGCTTCAGCTAAACGCCAACGCAGTTGCCGACGCTTATGCCTTGACCAACACAATCAAGACAGCAACCGCAACAGTTCTCGACACAACGGCTCCAACTGCAACCATTACCTTGCGACCGGGCACACTATTCACCGGTCGCCACATCTTCGATGTCGTTTTCAGTGAGCCGGTGCTAGGCCTAACCGCGCAAGACTTCACTATTCCTAATGGCGTAAACGCGGCAGGTTGTGCGATCACCGGGCCAAACGGAACCGGAGCTAACTACACCGTCAACCTAAATGGTTGTGTCAACGGAACCTTCGCCCTTGCGCTTCAGTTCGACAAGGTAATCGACATCGCCGGAAACTTTGGCCCCCCGATGCCTAACCCGAATCCGCAATCTTTGCAGTACGTTTCGAGCACAGTCGAAACTCAGGCCAAGCCGGTGCCAACAGCCAATATTCAGGCCGGAACCCCGCCAACCGTTCTGCTAGCCGTAGCGCCATTCAGAGTCTTTGGCAATGTTCCTGCTGGAACCCAGCAGACTCTCCTCGCTGCCAAGATCGTGGTTGGTGACAGCTCTGCACCGTCGGTGACGGTGGCTACTGACATTACCCAGATGTCTCCAACCGATGAAGTCACAATCACCAACAACCAGACTGTTACTGCCGGTGATCGCATTTCGCTTTCGGTCGAGGCTTCGGTTGCATCTTCGGCACAGCTTGATGCTGCCGGCTTCTTAGAAATCAA
>Ga0315902_10012205_pt1 | contig 11205 bp, 13 predicted proteins | sample LakEriMetagenome_9_FD_203523 | JGI IMG/M metagenome (GOLD analysis project Ga0315902, IMG submission 203523) | Freshwater fungal communities from buoy surface, Lake Erie, Ohio, United States - Buoy 12 MA117 | ecosystem: Environmental > Aquatic > Freshwater > Lake > Lake biofilm | place: USA...
CAAAGGCCAACTTGTTAACAAGTTTCCTGGTGATCGATGGCAGAAAGTTGCCACACTCAGAGCGCTCTATGGCTTTATGTGGGCACATCCTGGAAAGAAGTTACTCTTCATGGGATGCGAGTTCGCACAGAATGATGAATGGAGTGAGAGCGCTGGATTGCAGTGGTATCTCACTGAATTTGATGAGCATCGACAGGTTCAAGAATTAGTTGCGCAGATCAATCAGGAATACAAATCGCATCCAGCGCTTTGGGAGAGAGATACATCTCCTGAAGGATTCTCGTGGTTGGTCAACGATGATGGCGCTTCAAATACTCTCGCCTTTACCCGATGGTCTGATGACCAAAGTCCACTTGTCTGCATAACCAACTTCTCCCCAATGCCACACGAGCGCTATCGCCTACAAATGCCAACACCGGGAGTATGGAGAGAAGTCCTTAATACTGATGCGGCAGAATTTGGTGGCAGCGGAGTTGCCAATCATTCTTTTGCTGTGGATATAGGAACAGATTTATATGTAGAGCTTCGGGTTCCACCCCTTGCCACAGTTTGGCTTGAAAGAGTTTAGATTCCTTTTACAACTTTTGACATAAATGCAACTGAGATCAACATAAGGCCAGGAATGATAAGTGCGATGGCGATTGAGCCAGTAAATTGTGCTGTCCAAGCAACTATCGTCTTAATAATCAGAACAAGAATTGCATTGACAACTGCCGTCTGCCCTACAACTATCGCGCTATGTTGAGGCGAGCGAGCATTCGCGGCGGTAAAGAGTGTGGGTGTTAAGAAGGATGATCCAAGTCCACCGATCGTAAATCCAGCAATTGCGCAGATAAACGAGGCGGTTTTTGAGACATCGACGAGCATATTTGAGGCGGTAATGAAACCAATAAATCCAACGCCACCAACAACGCTACCAATCTTAACCATAGACTCTAAAGGAATTCGACGAGCAATTATATGGAATCCGAGTCTTCCAATAATTAACGCTACAAGACTTGCGATATATGGAATCGTGGCCAAAGACCCACTAACCCCGATTGTCTCTTTTGCATAGATCGCAGACCAATCTGCTGTCACGAATTCAACAATAATTCCACATGCTAACGCGCTGGAAAGAAGAACATCAATACGGAAAGATTTAAATAAATCCAATACCTTGAAATCATCTTTTTCGTGGTTACTAGGCTTGATGAGTTCTGGTCCTAATTTTGAAACAAAGTAAGAGATGACGAAAAAAAGAACTGCGCTTAAGACGCTAATGTGAAGAGCAATAGTGACAACATCTACCAAAAGCCCTGAGAAGATTGCTGTAGCAAGTGCGCCGATTGTCCAATAGCCATGCTGCCTGCTGATAATCATCTCTCCAGCACGGTCTTGTGCATGAAAGGCTTGAGCGTTGATCGCTATATTAAAGGCAGAAATTGCTGCTCCATTGATCATATTGATGAAAATGAATAGTGACGGTGACTGTAGATGTGTAATTGCTGCAATAGCAACACACATGCTAAAAGATGAAAGTGTGAGAATTTGTTTTGACCCAAACTTTTGGACAAGGTGCCCAGTTGAAATCAACGCAATTACCGCTCCAACAGAGCCGAGGCTGAGATATGTTCCAAATTCACCATTTGAAAGACCAAGATTTTTCTTCACCTCAGGAAAGCGTGGAACCCAACTCATAATCTGCACAGCAAAGAGGAAGAAGATAATTCCTACATAACGCTTCTCATCAGAGATGCTTAATCCAGGGTTAGAAGAGGGCATTAGCCAACTCCGCTCGCGCCTTGATTACTCGAGGATCCGCCGGATCTACTAGTGAGAAGAGATCCAAGAGGCGGTTCTTTACAGCAGTACGATCATCTCCAGTCGTCGCCTTCACAAGTGTGAGGAGGCGAAAGAAAGCTGGCTCAACTGTGCCTGTAGCAACTTCAATATCCGCGCACGACATTGCTATCTGAATATCATGAGGATTCGCATTTGCCGTAGCGATGACAGTTGCAGGATCTAGACCTGCAATTCGTATCTGTAATTGAGTATGCGCTAAACCAAGCTTGGCATATGGATCTTGTGGTTTACGTGCGATAAATCTCTTGTAGGCATCTTCGGCTTGCAAAAGTTCACCTGCCTCAAGAGCGGCGAGTGCTTCAACTTCTTCAGGTTCAAGTTTTTCTTCAGGAACGCTACCTATTCCTTGCTCTGCAGCGATTGTAAGTAATTTTGAGATAACACTCTTTATAGCATCTTCGTTGAGTGGTTCTTCAAAAAGTGGAATGGGTTGTCCGCCAACTAAGGCAACTGCATATGGAACCGTGCGCACCTGGAGTGCGTTTGCAACTTCTGGAATTCGGTCAATATCAACGCTGCCTAACTCCCAACTCTGATTATCTTCCTTGTTGAGCTTATCCAGGATTGCCAGAACATCCAGTGACTGTGGTGATCGACTTGTCCAACAGAGCAGGATCACAGGCTTGCTCATCGAGAGTTCAACGAAATCTGAGGCTAAATTCTCTTTCGTTACTTCTTTTCCGCAATCGATCTTTGGAGCAGTTGCTGGTGGTTTTCCTAGCGAACTTAAATCAAAGGCCTGTCCGAAGTTAGGAGGCAGTGCCATGTAACACAACCCCCGAATCTCGCCTCATAGGAAGCACATCTCTAATATATGACAGCGCTGCAAACTCTAGTCCAACATCATGGCCAGCCTTCTCACTTAAGTACCAACGATGTTCTAGCGCCTCATGAAAGAACTGTGCAGATTCAATTCTGCCCTGCAATTCAGGTGGAATCAACGATACTGTCGGGTAGAAAACCTCATCAAGCCATCTCTTTGCTGATTCATGCATCTGAGGGTGAGGTAACTTCTCGCGGCCCCTAAATCGATCAAATGATGCGAGCAATCTCTTGGCTTGAAGTTCTTCGGTTTCAAGTCCAACTAAATCGCGTAATCGATTTTGGTGATAACCCGCTTCAACAAGTTTGGGTTGGAAGAAGAGTTTCTGGCTATCGCCATCGAGTGTTACGGAAACCTCTTCAACAGCAAAGCCAAGATCGTGTAATGAACGCATTGCACGCTCTACTGCGTGGCGATCGTGTGGATCCAATACTTGGCGCTCCTTCAAGGTTGCCCAAATCCTTCGATATCGTTTCATTACCGCATCGCTTGCCCTAATTGGGTCCATCCCTGGATAGAGCACACCCGAAAGCGCAAGATCTTCTAGCTCTGCTGCAACGTTAAAGTGGGCAATCTCTAAATCATGTTCACGCTGACCGTCACTTAAATTCTTTTGGAATTCTCCAGTTTCGGCGTCAACTAGGTATGCGGCAAATCCTTCAGCATCACGGCGGAAGAGAGTATTTGAAAGCGAGCAATCGCCCCACCAAAATCCAAGGAGGTGCAGTCGAACCAATAAAAGTGCCAGAGCGTTAGCCATCAAGGTGATCTCTTGTGCCGTCACATCTTTGCCGCTCAGCAAAACTCGATATGGAAGTGAGAACGGTAGAAAACGAGTAGCCAGAGCGCAAGGTAATTCTTCACCGTTTACATCTGTTCGTCCTTCAATGACTGCAATTGGTTCAACGCTGGGAGCGCCAAGATGTGCCAATTCACGTAGGGCTTTATATTCGCGATTGGCAAATTCTGAGACCGTCTCCTTAATCGCATACACCTCTGATTCAGGATCATCACTTGATCGAACAAGGCGAACAATATGTCGCGAGATTCCGCGCTTTTCTGCGAGGTTCGGATCCTCTGGCCACTCCTCCAGGCTAATCTGCCACGGTAACCCTGAGACTGATGCGATCTCCTCACCCAGTCCAGTTATACGTAGCGCCATAAAGGAATTCTCTCACTAAGTAGGCGTGCGAAAGGCGATCTACCTTGATCGACGCCTTAGAATGGAGATATGTCACATCAAAAGCGAGATGAATTCGGTGTCGCAGGTGCTCCGATAAGTAGATCAAATCCATTTTATTTTGGATTCGTTGCAGCTCTGGGTGCACTCACCGCGATCGTGCTTCTCCGAGCGCTAGCAAGTGCGAGCCAGATCTTCGTGCTCATCATCGTCGCTCTCTACTTAGCAATGGGAATCAATCCTGCTGTTGAAGGACTACGGAAGCGAGGACTTTCGCGCGCCTCTGCCGTTCTTGCAATATTTGTCGGAATCATTGCTTTTGTAATTTTCTTTATTGCAGTGGTCATTCCACCGGTGATATCTCAGGGATCAGCGCTTATCAATTCAGCCCCAGATCTGTTAAGAGATCTGGAAACTCATCCTTTAATCGCGGACCTCAATACACAGTTTGGTGTGATTGACACTCTTCAAAAGACTCTCTCTGAAGTCACATCTGATGGCACTCTCATCATCTCCGCCTTTGGAGGCGTAGTCGGTGTGGGTAAGACTGTCCTCTCTGGCGCATTTACTGCGGTCACAGTGTTGATCCTCACCCTCTATTTCGTTATTGGACTTCCACAGGCAACCAGCTTTGGATTGCGATTTGTTCCAGCTACACGGCGAGATCGAGTCTCCAAACTCACTTTTGCAATCATTGCTCGGGTCGGATCATTTGTTGGAAGCCAAATAGTTCTCGCATTTATGGCTTCAATTTTCGTATTGATACTTGCCTTTGCACTAGGGCTACCTTCGCCATTTGCCATCGCCATGATAGTTCTGATCTGTGCACTCATTCCTTTGATTGGCCACTATATCGGCGGAACAATTGTCACTTTGATTGCCCTGACTCAATCACTGCTCTTCGGGATAATCGCTCTCGTTGTTTATACCGTTTATGTACAAATCGAAAACTATGTTTTCACTCCGAAGATCATGAAGCGTGCCCTCAATGTTCCGGGCGCCGTCACAATAATTTCGGCTTTGTTAGGCACTTCATTATTGGGGCTAGTCGGTGCACTTCTTGCGGTACCTATCGCAGCATCAATAATTTTGATTCTTGAAGAAGTAGTCTTCCCGCAATCTGATAAACACTAAGCGCTAATCTCTTGCGGCAGAGGTAACCGTTCTGGCGCAACAAGGTGTGTAATTTCAGTAAGGATTCGATGCACTGAAGGCTCTCCGACCCAGAGGTGTTTTCCACCATCTACTGCAATCAGATTCATATGTGAAATCTTTGCAAAGCGTTTACGTGCTTCATCTGGGACGAGATAATCATCAAATTCAGGAATAATTGCAGTGATAATACGTGGATCATTCACCCAAAAATCTAAGTCAGATTCCACTGAGTATTTCAGCGGAGGACTTAACAAGATAAGTCCCTTGATTCGAGAATCTCGAGCATGTCGCAGCGCTAAATCTGTTCCGAATGACCAACCACATACCCACAGCTCTTTTACTTTTAGTACGTCAAAGCAGTACGCGAGCATTGCTTCAACATCAAATCTTTCGCTATCACCATTGTCATAGCTTCCAGTACTACTTCCTGCCTCACTTGAGGTGCCACGAGTGTTAAATCGAACGATTGTAATTCCAGCCATTGCAGGAAGGCGATTGGCAGCTTTCTTGAAAATATGTGAATCCATCATGCCGCCACCTGTTGGATTTGGATGAAGGGTCAGGATCGTAGGTGAATCACCTTCTTGTACAGGTGCTGCAACTTCACCAATTAACGCAATTCCATCAGTTGTCATCACAGTAAATGGCGTGCGTTTTGCAGGCAACACTGTGCTTGGACGAATCGGTTCTGACATGAGTAATATCCTAGCCCTGACTGATGTGGTTACTCTAAAAGTTTTTCGGTCTGCGTTGCTTACGCTTGCTCCAACAAATCGTGTGCCAATGTCTACGTAAATCTTCTTCACCATCTCGCCATGCAACAGTGTGTGGTGTTGCCATAGGAATAAGTTGATCGCATCCAGGGCAGCGATACGCTTTCGTGGCTGCAGAACCTGTTAACTTTCTAACGACCCAAAGTCCATCTTCATCTTCTTCAAAGCTTTGATTTGAGGGATTTATCTCACGATAATCATCCTCACCGCCTGATTTGCGATTTTTTGGGTAGTTGCGGCGCGGACTCATATTCTATTTTCTCGCATTTTTTGCCCCAATGTGGCACAGTGACACGTGTGAACCAGGTGATTGATGTCAATGGGCTGAAGAAAAGTTATGGCCCTTTAACCGCGGTTAATGGGGTAGACCTTCATGTAGCCAGCGGAGAGATCTTCGCGCTTCTTGGCCCTAATGGTGCGGGTAAATCGACGACAGTTGAAATTCTTGAGGGATTTCGCACTCGAGATAGCGGTGATGTAAAAGTTCTGGGTATAGATCCGGCCACTAAGGGGCTCGCCGCACGACAATGGCGTAATCGCATCGGTATCGTCCTTCAAACAAGTAATGATGCTGGAGACCTCACAGTTACTGAGAGCGTCAAGCATTTTTCACACTATTACTCAGAACCGCGCGATTGTGATGAGGTAATCGCCGCAGTTGGTCTCATGGATAAGGCTGATGCGCTCGTTCGCACTCTCTCTGGTGGTCAGCGCAGGCGATTCGATGTCGCACTTGGCATTATTGGAAATCCAGAACTTCTCTTTCTCGATGAACCCACCACCGGTTTTGATCCAAAGGCTCGGCGAGATTTTTGGTCATTGATTCGAACACTCAAGGCTGAGGGGCGCACAATTCTTCTCACGACTCACTACCTTGACGAGGCCGAAGCTCTCGCTGATCGGGTGGCAGTGATTAATAAGGGAGAGATCATTGAAGTCTCAACTCCGGCAGAACTTGGAGGTCGGGCAACATCTCTGGCCCAAGTCTCGTGGCGCGAAAATGGTCAGATAAGAGTTGAAAAAGCTCCGCACCCCACCGCTTTTGTTGCCGCCCTTTCGTCGCGTTTTGGTGGAGAAGTTCCTGAACTCATCGTTAAACGAGCAACACTTGAGGATATCTATCTTGAGATGATTGGTGAAGCTGATGAATAAGTCAACTACAAAAGATCGGACACCTTCAACACTTAAATTAGGAATACTCCGCGGAAATATTGAGTTGCGACAATTTATGAGGCAGAGAGAGTCGGTTGTTTTCACAATTGCTTTTCCATTGATACTCCTGGCGATCTTTGGATCTGTCTTTTCTCAGAACATCGCACCAGGTGTCACATTTAGTCAGTACTTCGTCGCTGGCATGATTGCATCAGGGCTTGTAAATTCTGGTTTTCAGAACCTGGCGATAATGATTCCGATTGAACGTGAATTTGGTTCTCTCAAGCGTCTGCGTGGAACTCCTATGGCCGCCACGAGTTATTTCATCGGAAAATCTATCCTCGTCTTTATCACCATGCTGATTCAGGTACTGCTCCTTCTTATTGCGGGTGTGGCATTTTTCGGAGTTGAACTTCCAACTGATCCATACAAATGGTTCACGTTCACATGGCTCATCATTCTTGGAAGTGCTGCTGCAACCACACTTGGCATCGCTTTCTCTGCAGTGCCAAAGAGTGGCCGAGGTGCATCAGCGATAGTTTCACCAATAGTCATTGTTCTTCAGTTTATTAGTGGTGTCTTCTTTATCTTCACGCAACTCCCAAGTTGGATGCAGCAAGTCGGTGCGATCTTTCCGCTTAAGTGGATGACGCAAGCGATGCGATCAGTATTTCTCCCTGACTCATTCGCTTCGCAAGAAGTCGCTGGTCAATGGGAGCTCGGAAAATCCTTTGTTATTATCCTTATCTGGCTGATAGTTGGCTTAGTTTTCTCACTCAAAACCTTTAGGTGGAGCGATCGATGAAACGGCACTTCTTTGCGATCACACTGGCTCTCTCTCTTCTACCGACGCAGAGTTTTGCTGTCACAGAGTCTCCGACTCCCTCACCAACAGTTAGTAACTCACCAACTGTGAGCAGCTCACCGAGCCCAACAGCGACCAACTCAGCAACAGCGACCAAGAAGGCGACAACAACGAAGAAGCCAGTATCGACTAAGAAAGCTGCGCCGTCGCCATCTGCGAAGTGGCCACCTAAGGGATTTAAGGTCATGGACAATGTCTATTGGCGTACTCCATCAGTTGAAACAATGATGAATGTCGCCGCAGATGATGCTGCATTGACGAGAGCTACCAAAGTGTGCAAAGAATTTTCCTGTGGCCGAATTCAAGTGGCTTCAGTGATTGGCTGTGTCTATTGGGAGATAGAGTCCAGAGTGGTTTCACCAAATCCTGATGCTGCCGGTTCTTTTCTCACAATGGGCATGCTACGAACTCTTGTTAAATCCACAGTTGGTAAAGAAATTGCCACGGTAGTCCTGCGATCAGGAGTTGCATACTCCCCGACGGTGGCAGTTGTTCCAACTGCAATTGTCTGCCACCAGAATCAAACTACCGAGCGAGTACCTAACAACATCTATATCGGTCGTTAGCGGTTAGCCCCAGGGACCCACAACTGATCGCCGATTTCTTTATTTGCAACTCGAGCGAGAACAAAAAGTAGGTCAGAACAACGATTGAGATACTTTGCTGTCAGCGGATTAACACCACCACCGAATGCGTGAATCGCAGCCCATGTGCAACGTTCGGCGCGACGCACAACAGTGCGGGCAACATGAAGGTGCGCTGCGGCTGCGGTACCTGATGGAAGAACAAATGATCGTAGCGACTCTAAACCAGCGTTGTACTTATCGATCGCTTCTTCAAGGTAAACAATTTGTGATTCAAGTACGCGCAATGGTTCAAAGGCAGGTGCATCTGTCACCGGTGTGCAGAGATCAGCGCCAACATCAAAGAGATCGTTTTGGATTCGAACGAGAAGTGCGCGAACTTCATCACTTAACTCATCCGTTGAGAGAACAACGCCAATACTTGAATTTGCCTCATCAACTGTTGCATACGCCTCTAGGCGAGGGTCGTTCTTTGAAGTGCGACTCATATCCCCTAGAGATGTAGTGCCGTCATCGCCTGTCTTTGTGTAAATACGCGTGAGATTAACCATGGCCGTAGCCTATAAGAAGATTGGCTTATAAGTAGAATGGCTCTATGTCTCCTCAGCAGGATCTCCACTCGCACGCCTTCGTGGATGATCGCTTTCGTATTGAGGGTGCGGCCAGACTCGTGGGAGAGGTTCACGTAGGAGGGGCGAAAAACTCGGTCCTTAAATTAATGGCGGCATCACTGCTGGCCGTTGGCAAGACCACTATTAGAAATGTTCCAGAGATTGCAGATGTTGAGATTATGTCAGAGCTACTACAGCGCCTTGGATGCGAAGTAGTTCGTGATGGTTCAGTTCTGACAATTGATGTACCGACAACACCAGCACACCGTGCAGATTATGACCTTGTCAGAAAGATGCGGGCATCAATTAATGTCTTGGGGCCACTTGTAGCTCGAATCGGACGTGCTGAAGTTGCTCTCCCCGGTGGAGATGCGATCGGTTCTCGTGGATTAGATTTTCATATCAAGGGGCTCGAATCACTGGGTGCTATCGCCCATGTTGAACATGGATATGTAATTGCGGAAGCACCCAATGGCTTGATTGGTGCAGAAATTTCACTCGATTTTCCAAGTGTTGGTGCGACAGAGAATCTCATGACTGCAGCCGTTCTTGCTGGTGGCATCACCACAATTGAAAATGCTGCGCGTGAACCCGATCTCGTTGACTTAGGTGAATTCCTCATCGCAATGGGAGCAAAGATCGAAGGCTTAGGTTCGCCGGTTATCACAATCACCGGCGTCAAAGAATTACACCCAGCCGACCACAGAACAATTACTGACCGAATTATCGCCGGTACTTGGGCATTTGCCGCTGTAATGACGCAAGGTGATATCACAATTCACGGTGCTCGCATTGATCATATGGAGGTCATGTTAGAAAAACTCACCTCTGCTGGTGCAATCATTACATCAACTTCTGATGGAGTTCGGGTCAAGATGGATCATCGACCAACTGCGATAGATGTTGCAACACTTCCCTATCCTGGCTTTGCCACTGATTTACTTCCATTTATCATCGCCCTGAACGCTATTGCTGATGGTGATTCGATGGTGACTGAAAATGTCTTTGAGTCACGCTTTATGTTTGTTAATGAACTTACTCGTTTAGGTGCTCAGATCCATGTCGACGGGCATCACGTCTCGATCCATGGCATTAATCAATTATCAGGAGCACCTGTCGAGGCTACCGATATTCGTGCTGGCGCTGGCCTTGTTCTTGCAGCACTTGTGGCAGATGGTGTGACAACAGTTGATGGCGCTTTCCATATTGATCGCGGATATCCACACTTTGCCCAAGAGCTAGTTCGCCTAGGCGCAAAGGTCAGTCGGGAGTAAACATGGCAATTCCAGATCGTAACCTTGCTCTCGAACTTGTTCGAGTAACAGAGACTGCAGCACTTGCTGCCGCCCCTTGGGTTGGTCGTGGCGATAAAGATCTAGCGGACGGCGCAGCAGTTGCAGCAATGCGCACGATGATCAACACAGTAGATATGAATGGCATTGTTGTTATTGGTGAGGGCGAGAAAGATAATGCACCGATGCTTCACAATGGTGAAGTCGTCGGTAACGGCGAAGGGCCTCATTGTGATGTGGCAGTTGATCCGATTGATGGAACATCGCTGACTGCCCAAGGCATGAATGGAGCAATTAGCGTCATCGCTTTAGCTCCCCGTGGTTCTATGTTTGACCCACAAGATAGTTTTTATATGAACAAGATTGTCACCGGCCCTGAAGCAGCCTCTGTTATTGATATTCGCGCTTCAGTTGCTGAAAATATTGCCGCAGTAGCCAGAGCAAAATCTCTCAACGTCAGTGATATCACCGTGGTTGTTCTTAACCGCCCTCGTCATAGAACACTCATTGAAGAGATTAGAAATACTGGCGCTCGGATTCGACTGATCCAAGATGGCGATGTTGCCGCTGCAATTGAGACTGCGCGCCCAGACACTGGAATTGATCTGCTTATGGGTATTGGTGGAACGCCTGAGGGAGTTATCACCGCTGTTGCAATGATCTGTCTCGGCGGGGCTATTCAAGGCCAGCTACATAAAGATGGAGTGACCGAATCTCGCGTGCTTACGACATCAGATTTATGTAACTCAGACGATGTCTTTTTATCTGCAACTGGTATAACTGATGGAGAGTTAGTTCAGGGCATCAGGTACACCAAGTATGGTGCAACAAGTAATTCGCTTGTGATGCGTGGAAAGTCAAAGACGGTCCGCTTAATTCAGACCGAACACAATCTGTAGGATTATCCTACGCTCTCTGTAAGTAT
>Ga0315902_10012206_pt1 | contig 11205 bp, 10 predicted proteins | sample LakEriMetagenome_9_FD_203523 | JGI IMG/M metagenome (GOLD analysis project Ga0315902, IMG submission 203523) | Freshwater fungal communities from buoy surface, Lake Erie, Ohio, United States - Buoy 12 MA117 | ecosystem: Environmental > Aquatic > Freshwater > Lake > Lake biofilm | place: USA...
ATTATCTTTTGATTGTGATTCTTGATGTAAATATACTATAACTATAATTGAAAAGAAAAGAGCGATGACTATATTTAACTGGATATTTTTACTCCTAAATATGAAGATAAAGAGCAAAGTAATCATGATATATTTGATGATCGTAGGGGAATCAGACTGTTGAAAAAACTCATAAATGTTCATCAAAAAAAATTGATATTTATAATACTTATAAATAAATATTAATTAGTTAATAATATTTAATCATGAATATGCAAGAAGACCTAGATATTATCATTTCTAAATTTGATATGGTTAAATTTACTAACGAATTAGATGCACTATTATCATCCGATACTATTATTTTAGATAAAGAATTAAAAGAGCATCGAATTAAATGTTTAGAGTATATTATAACCCATAATAAAAAAGAGGATGTTACTACTAAGAAAGAAAATTATCTAAATCAGATTAATCATATGGTATATCGTAATCCTTGGAATAGATTACAACATTTTCATAAGATAAAGAAGATTGAAGAGTATGTAGAAGAAAAATTTAAAGATAAAAAATATAAAGAAAATTTATTGATGGATTTAACTAATCTAGTTAATAGCAATAAGATATCAACTAAAAGACATGTTGATTACGATTATAATGCAGAAAAAATAATAAATATACATGTATTAAAAATTAACGATAAAGAAGACAGTTATAATATCGTTCATATTAAATAATATTATTATTAATGAATAATAATATTATGAGCATTGATTTAAATTTAGAGACAGAGATGGAGAGAGAGTTAGATATGATTAAAAGTGATTTTTTGTATAGATTAGATGATTATAGTAATTATGGATCTAGTGGATATTTTCGAGATATTAAAGATGATGATAATCATTTAGTTGATTTTATACATAATAATTACGAAAAATTATCAGATGAAGATTTAAAAAGTATATTAACAAAAATATTAGACATAAAACAAGTTAAAAAATTTGTATTATTGTATGATCTTCTTAATCATACCCCGATAAAAGATAATAATCTGGATTTATTTAGTTTTAAGAAGATTATAGATAATTATTTAAACAGATATACACATCGAGCAGGTGGGTTTAATCTCGAAGATAATACTTGGAGATGTAGTTTTAATGCATACGAAAAAAAATTATCTTATCTGAACACTGTTAGTAAGTTAGATTACGATATAGAGACGAGGAGTTTTATTAAGATCTTATGTGATAAATTGAATAGTTATACGGATCATTATAAATTAGTATATAAGAAAAAAGATACTGAAGGCGATAATATTGTTTATGTTAAATTAGAGTTAGTATCATCTAATAATCCTAAACCGATAGATATATTAACAGACAAGTCTTGAGTATCACAAATAATTAATAATATATCTTGTTCTTGTTCTTGATATATTATCCAGGTTGTATTATCTTTTAGTAAATTATAATAGTCTTGTTTATAGACTTGTTGGATCACATGAGTATATGATCTATCAATTAGATATTTTTCTAGATCTTTCAATAATAACAATAATGGTTTAGGGTATGTGTAATCCCAGTTTATATCTAGTATATATGCATATTTATTGATAATATCTAAACTGAATTTAATAGTAAAACCGGTAGTTTTACAAGATAACGACCTTTCTAGCATATTTGATTAATACTAATTAGTATTAATTATATTTTTAATTATATTTTTATAATCAATTTTTTTATTAGTTTGTTTTTCAAGTTTTTATTATTAGACTAAATAATAATAAAATATCATGAATCTTAATATCCATTCGGATAAGTTTATTAGATCAATAAAAAAATACATTGAACAATCTAGAGAGAATAATACTAAATTGATTAATCTCGATTTAAATATACCGGAAAATCTGAAATTGTTCATACACATATTATCTGATGATTTAACGGAATATTCGATGTTTATATCGATCAGTCATTTTTTACAATATACTAGTCCAAATCAAGAATTACGAGAGGCGAGTTTTATAGCTACCGAACTACTTACTAAATATGCGGCAAAAATAAATGTTGATAAAAATCTGTTCAATAAGATTATTTTGTATTATGATAAGATCAAGAATAAATCTAACTATCAAGATATTAAATTTATTAAATATATCATAGATGGATTTAAATTAAATGGGATCCTATTGAATGATAAAAACTCAGAAAAATTACTAAAAATCAAAGAACAGATTGTATTACTAGAAAACAAGATAATATATGAACTTAATTCAAATCATATAACTGCAGTAGTTAATAAAGAAGATGCAGATAATTTAAATATAAACTTAAAAATGATCCCTGATCAACCAGATAAACGTGGAATCACTCTAACAAAAAACAATTATATATATTGTATGAAGAAGATGAGTTCTGAATTCAATAGAAAACAGTTAGAACTGTTATATTCAACTAAATCAATATATGTTATAGATAATATCGCTAAATTAATAATTTTGAGATACAAACATGCGAATATTCTAGGATATGAAAATCATACAATGTATAAGACAAAAGATAATGTATTGAGTGGATCAGATAATATTAAAAAGTTTTTAGTAAATTTTTATAATATGACTGAGCTTAAATATGAAAAAGAGATGAATATTTTAGAAAAGTACAAAAAAAACATTAATTCATGGGATATTTGTTATTATACGAATATATGGAAGACGGAATATGGTGTAAATCAATCATATCTTAGACAATTTTTTCCATTAAAGCATGTCATGAAAACTATTTTAATTATATTTCAAAAACTGATGAAAATAACTATTCAAAAGACAGAAAACAATAATGTATGGCATAAGACAGTTGAATATTTTGAAGTAAAAGAAAAAAATAAAATAATTGGATATTTTTTCTTGGATTTATATGATCGATCAGGTAAAACTAAAAATATCAAATGTTTCTTAATACAGCCTAAATGCATATATCCGAGTAGTACAAATCACGAACAATTACCTATATCAGCTATAGTTGCATCATTTAATAATATGAAGAATAAAATAACTTTATTAGAACACCATGAAGTAGTATCATTATTTCATGAGTTTGGGTTGATGATGGGTCATTTGTTTTGTAATAATAAATATGTAACTAACAATAATTATGATTTTAATGAAACACCAGCTCAGATATTTGAATATTTTTGTTGGGATAAAAACACGATCAAGTTATTATCTTCACATTATAAAACAAAAGAACAGTTAGATGATAACACTATAGATAAGATGATTAAGACTAAACATTTAGATATTGCTATAAATTTTCGAAAATATATATTAATAGCTTTATTTGATCAATTAATTCACAGTTCAAACACATTTATAAATCATCTATCAGATATTATGAACGATAATAATTTATCAGATACAGATAGAAAAGATAAGATTTGTATAAAGATAGCTAATTCATACAAACAATTACATACAGAAATTTTTAGAACATCTAAAAATACAGGAGTTATCGGATTTAATGATGGGATGTTATTTCCAGGGATGTGGATTAATTATATAATTGGTGTGGATGCAGAGTATTACAATACTATTTTAAGTATAGTTTATGCAGCCGATATATATTACAAGTATAAGGATGATATAAATAAGTTAGGAGATGTTATAAAAAAAAAGATATTTTCAAAGTGTGTTTATGATTTTCAAGATATCATAGTTGATATTTTAGGGAGAGAGCCAAATATTAATAATTTTTGTAAATTACATGGTTTTGAGATAGGATCAAATGAATTTAGTTATTATTTAAACACAGATGTTATAAATAATAATCCAGAAAATGAAGTATATACCGGAGGTTGTAGTGATAATGGTCAATTTGATAATAATGAAGAAGATTCGGATAGTGCTACATGCACGAACAACTTCAGTGAGATAGATCCTAATACTTTAGTGTCTATCAATTCTAAGATCAATAATAATATAAAATTTATTAGTACTGATCTATCAGAAAAAAAGAAAAATTATACCGATATATTTGTTAATTAAGACTATCAAATATTAAACTACATGCTAGATTTTTATCTCTATTACCCGCTAAATAATAACTGATTGCAATTGGCAAAGATACCTGACATGTTAAGACTATATCTGCAATATTTTGTCTGTCTAATTCAGTTAGTTGAGTTGGTGGTATATCATTCTCTAAATCATCATGATTGATAATATATATCGGTCTAGCATGAACTAATTCATGATCTGATTCATGATCTAATTCATCGTCAGATTCTTGATCTAATTCTTGATCGGATTCTTGATCTAATTCTAGATCTGGTTCTTGATCAGAATTATAATCATCAGTATGTTCTGAACAAATTGAACACATACATACATTATCTGACTGATTATTATATTCTTCTTTTTTATTAATCATAGCGATTAATTTATTATTTTTATCTATTTCTATATCTAAATTAGAATACAAGTATTTTAAAACAATACCGTTATGAACTAGAGTTATATCTGTTATATCTACATTTTTCAATGATGCTAATTTTTTTTTAAGATCAATAACTTTTGGGTTATTATTTAGTTCAACATCAATCCTTTCAAGATCTAGAGTATAACATGTAACTGTTATCATATTTTATAATAATAAATATTATAATATTAATTATTATATTTATAAATCAATTTTTTTATCTAAAACGTTTAGTAACATGTTTATTATCATCATGATATAATCTGTTAAATTTTTCAACTACTAAATCTCCATTTTCATTACTATAATAGATATTTCTAACAGAATATTTTAAAAGATTATTATAAATATAATCTAAACATTTATAACAAGGTTTAGAATTAACTAATTTATTAGAGTTACTAATTCTAATTACTAAAAGGTCTATTTTAATTTTTCTTTTTTTTGTAACATGAGTAGGTAAATGTTTAACAGCAGATACTTCAGCGTGTTCTAAATAGTTAGATCCAGCAAAACATTCACGAAAACCATTAGAGCCAGTAGATATTTGTTTATTTGATTTTAATATAATCGCTATATGTCTATAAGGATAATCACGATCATTAATTTTATTTCTTTTAACAACTAAATCAGATAATAAATCATGATATTCGTTAGTTACTATCTTCATAATATTATAATAATCTTAGATATTTTACTATTTTATAAACTATTTTACAATCTATCTCATTATATTTTTTAATTTTATCTAATATTTTTATATCTTTTTTATTCCGATAATAGTTAATTGCATCATACATAGCAGAAAATCCACATTTTGGTCCATCATCTTCCCATATAACATCAATTAGTTTATGATTATACATAGATGTGCCGATATCTTTCAATTTAAAAGAAAAACAATCTTTAATAGTAATCGGTTCATCTCTAAATATTTTACAAAAATCTATCCATGTTATTTTATTATTAAAATCATTCCATATATTATTATGTCTCTTATTACAAGATTTAAACATACTTTTTTCTGCATTACCCCAATGATAAATTCTAATGTTATCTGTTATATTTTGTAGATAATTTATGAAATTATTAATCATGATATTTTCACTAGTTCGATCATAATTTTCTAGAGTAAAATTCATATATATCCATTCATCATCTTTAATATATCCTACGCCGATCATATATATTAAATTTTCTTGATCATCAAACAATGCTCCTACTATAGCTTCAAAATCAACATAAAAATCAATATTACTATCACTTTTCCAGTTATAATCATTATTCTTTATTTTTTTAGGTAGGATAACACTAGATCCTTTATTCACTCTTAATATCTGATTTACTGTTTTGTATAATTTATGATTTGGATTAATTCCTAATATTCTGGCATTTAATCTAGAATGAGACCATCTGTTTATACCAGAGTTTATCGCGTTTAATCTGTTTTTAACAGTAATCATCCATAACTGAGTAATTTCATGATTTGATTTTGATATACTTTTTTTTAATTTTTTGTAAGGTTGATCGTATTTATTAGACATATTTGGATGTAATTCTATTCTAGATGGTGGATTATAACTCCAGTTTTTACCTAAATATCTTACTTCTCTAATCCATGATATCGCATCATATGTTCTTTTAATAAAATAGTTATCATGAGTTTTGTAATTAATCTTCCCTAAATTATTAAGATAATCGTGTGTATGTCGATTTACTGATTTATAAGACTTGCCCATAATAAATGCATAATCCGGAGTATATCCTTGTAATAAACCTAAAGCAGCAGTATAAATAGCCAGTTGTCCTTTATATGATGAAAATCGGCCAGTGTTTTTAATCAATATATTATCTGCTAATGTATATACTGTTGTCCACTTAATATCTATTACTAGATAATGATAGTTTTTATTAATATTAGGTGCCGGTATATTTTGTTCTTGATCAGTTAATATATCACGATTAAATATTTGATTAATCTTATCTGACCTGACTAATATATCTGATACTCCATATGTGTAATTTATGTTATTAAACAGAGGAGCTTGAAATATCATATCATATCCTAGATTCATATATTTTATAGTTTGTTCTTGATAATTATCTATATTATGTAGATTTATACTTTTTGGTTCTTTAATCAGTAATACTGTTGTTTCTGGATATTTTTCAAGATAATAATTATAAATTTTTTCTTCAAACTGATTACCTAATTCACATAAAATATTATTTGTTTTTGATTTATGATTATTATTTGTACTTTTATTATACAGATTCAACCAGTCTAATAGAGGATCATTTAATAGATAATTTTTTATAGTAGTACCAGATACATAATCTTGTTCAATCGTTCTATTGATATTATTTAATAAATGATAATTATTAAAATCATTCCATGTATATGATGGATATTTTATCTCTTTTTTATAATCTAGTAATTTTTTACTAGATCTCAGATTATATTTATGGACCACGCCTGTTAATTTATTGATATATTTAACCATATTTTATAAATTATTATAATAATAATAATTTATATGCCAGAAGTTATTGAAGTTTTTATTACTAGTAATTATCTGGATGATAAACTAAAAAATAAAACATTAACAAACATTAAAATTTTAGGCGGTAGATATAAATATCATAAATTTTTAATCAATCTTCCAGTTAAAATCATTAGAGTTAGATCAATAGGTAAATTTATCTGGTTTGAACTAGATAATGATATGTATATCATGAATACTTTAGGATTAACCGGAATGTGGAGTTTTACTAAAAATAAATATTCTAGAATAAAATTTACAGGAACTAATTTTACATTATATTATTCGGATATGCGTAATTTTGGAACTATTAAAATATCAAACAAAAAAGACTTAGATAAGAAGATAAAAAAATTAACTCCGAGTATATTAGAAAATTTTACTGATCGTGAGTTTTATAGTAGAATAATGGATTATAAGAAAAAACAAGATTATATCATAAGTGCATTGATGAATCAGGAGTCTGGTCTAGGATCTGGTATTGGTAATTATTTATCGGCAGAAATATTATACAGAGCTAAAATATCACCATATACTCGGATAAAAAATATCAATAGATCTATTTCTAATAAATTATCTAGAGCTATCAAGTATATTATAAAATGGATATATATGACCGGTAATATGAGATATTTGGATGAAGAACTAGATAAGTATCTGATCAAATTACGTAAAAGAGTTAAGTTGTATCCAGAGATAAAAATAAATACAAATGATGAGTTTGAATATCAAGTATATGGATTAAAAAAAGATAAATATAATCATGAGATAGTTGGCGATAAGATAATATCTGGTAGAACAACTTATTGGTGTCCTAATATTCAAAAATAATCTACATAAAATCATCTATTATAATTATTTTTTTATTTTCATCTTTATCAGCACATGAATTATCATGGTCTGGGCTATTTGGATTTACATAAACATGTTGATTATTTTGATCATTTTGATCATTTTGTTGTGTATTAAAATCAGGATCATAATTATGAAATATGCTCTGTAAAAACTCACTAACTGGTATTAGATTTATTTGAAAACAAAAGAATAAGTTATCCATAATTTAAGATTATAAAAAAATATATGACAGATATCCACTAGTCTAAATGATAATTTATATATAGATATAATATATAATGGATAATCATGACATCCGGATAATAACTAATTATGAAATTAATAGTATTAGAGATGATTATCTAGATAATTATCAAACAGAGATAGAGATGAGTATAGTAAATACTAATAATAGTTTAACTGATAATTTTGTAAATCAACAAGATAATTTGGTAAATTTAGATAGTAATGACACTAGAATAAATATAATTAATATAATGTCAATTATAATTATATTAGGATCTACGTGTATTTAATTTTTATTCAATTATATTATTAATTAATAATATAATGGACTATAAATATAAATATTTAAAATATAAACAAAAATACAACTTGTTAAATAAACTAATTGGTGGTGGGGGTAAAAAAAAAGAAAAAGGGGGAGATGAAGATGTCCGTTTTAAAAATATTAAGGATGTCATTACAAAATCTATATTTTATAATAAATCTTATGATGAATGTATTAACCGGTTAGATAATAATTATAATCATATAAATAGTATTTTTATGTCATATGATTTTCAAAAATTTGATAGTCTAGAAATAAATAATAAATGTACCTATAATTCATGTACTCAAACTATTTTAAATTTATTCAAATCAAGGGAAATAATTATATCTCATTTTAATCTAGATAGTGACGAAAATAATGAATTAAAACATAATATTACAGAGAAATTAAAAAATATAATTATAGATAAAATTGATATAGATTATATAAATGATGATTATTTGTATAGTTTATTATCATATATAACAAATTATGTAAAAGATATAATTTACAATTTTTTTTTAGTTGATTATATTACTAATAGTTTCTATAATAATATATTAACTATATTATATCATAAAATAATTAAAAGTAATTATAAAGATATAAAATATACCGAAGATGAAATTTTAAATTATAAAAATTTTATACATATAATTAAATACTGTATTTATATTATAAATAATGATATTGATATCAATAAAGTAATAAATTATTGCATTAAATTAAAAAAATTTATAGAAATAATACATGATCTATTTATAGATATATATAATAAACTTGATGATAAGAAAGGAGGAGGTGATGATAAACAATCATGGGCAGATATAGAAGTAAATGAAGAAGATCGATCATCTGATATAGATGCAGAAGAAGATGGAGGTAGAGGTAGAGGTAGAGGTAGAGGTAGAGGTAGAGGAGCAGAAAGAGGAGTATATAGAGGTAGAGATAGAGGTAGAGATAGAGGTAGGGGTAGAAGTAGCGGAGTAGATAGAGATAGAGGTAGGGGTAGAGGTAGAGGTAGAGGAAATAGTCGAGATTATGGACAAAATAAAAAACAAACAAATGAAGAAAAAATAAATAAATTATATGATACTGAAAAAGAATATAATCCAAATAAACAAGAAATTATAATATATATAAATATAATTCGTAAATATATATCCGAATATAAAGAAACAAAAGATGCATTAAACAATTTTTTCAATTCAAACAATATATTATGCACTTCTTTTATTAATAATATATTAACATTTTTAAATTATCATAAATATGAATATGAATTCGATGATGAAAAAACAGTTATTACCAAATTTAAAGAACTATTTGATTACATGATTGATTATTTTTTCAATAAAAATAAAGATCTAATATTTCAATATATTCATAATTATCTAAATACTTTTTTATATTATTCAATAGATCAATTTGTTTATTATATAATACAAAATAATAAAGATAATAGTTACACTACTAACATATTAATGGAAAGTATAGGAAATATTTTGATGAATATATTACAAAATGAAGGATTACTGTATATAAATAATATATATAAATCACCACTCCACAAATTAATATTACAGAAAGATAAAGAGATAGATATAAATATATTAATTCATATTCATACTCCTATATTATATATACAACTTATTGAAATATTAAATGATAATAAATTATCATGTAAACCGATTAATATTATTTTAACAGAACTAGATAAATCAAATAGCACAGATAAGGTGATTACAAAATTAATAGAAACTTTAAAACAAAAAAATATATATAAATCAGAATTAACACAAAAATATAATGAAGATTATTCAATTTGTTTATTGTTAAAACAAGATAAAACTTACAATAGAACAGTTATAAATTTAAATAAATCAGCAACAGATATAATTTATGAAAAAATAAAAAAGAACCCCTGCATTATAAATAATAGAAGTTATATTATAACAATAAATGGTATTGAAATAAAAATACCTGACAATACAGATAATATAAATGATTTAACAAAAATATGTCAATTATTAAAATATATTATAAATGATTATAAGAAAGTAGATGATAATATTATTATAGCAAAAGATATAGAATACAGAAGATATAGGTTATATAGTATAAAAAATAATAATGAAGTAACAGTTAATATATCACTATTCAAATATCTAAATAATCATCCTAATAATTACATTAATATAATAAATAATATAAGAGATGTATGTAATACTATAAATACATATAATGAAAATCAGTCTATGCCTGATGCAAACAAAAAGTTTATAAAACCATGGATATATTATGATTATTTATATTTAATAATGAAATACATGCCTAGAACTAAGGTATTCTATATATGTGATGATGAAGATTCGATTCAAAAATTTTTAATTAATAAATCATATATTATTTATAATTACGATAATGCACACACAGAATATAAATATGATACATTAATAGATCCAATATACATAACCAATGATAAGTATATAGTTGCTGGTGTTTATTCTGAAATTAAAAATATAAGGGTATTAAATATGGATTTTAATGTAAAATATTTAGAAGATAGTAATAAAGTTAATTCATATTTAAAACATGTATTCACAATAATATTTAAATGTAGTCATATTAATAATTTTAATAAAATTTTAATAGAAATGTCATTAATTGAAATCTTTTTTATTAATAAAACAGAAATTATAAAACAATTTATAACTGAATGTGGTAATTTTTTAAGAAAAGATACAAAAAATTATGCGCGAGGCTTACAATATATAGAGTTATATTTAACGAAAAGTGGGTATGAAAAATTAAATAAATT
>Ga0315902_10012207_pt1 | contig 11204 bp, 10 predicted proteins | sample LakEriMetagenome_9_FD_203523 | JGI IMG/M metagenome (GOLD analysis project Ga0315902, IMG submission 203523) | Freshwater fungal communities from buoy surface, Lake Erie, Ohio, United States - Buoy 12 MA117 | ecosystem: Environmental > Aquatic > Freshwater > Lake > Lake biofilm | place: USA...
TGGATTATCTCTCCTCGCACATCAACAACCTCGGCTGTGCCCTCAACGTAGAGAAGGGATTGCAGATCGAAGTGCCGGAAAGAGCCAAGGTGGTGCGTACCATCCTTTGTGAACTCACCCGCATCGCTTCGCATGAATTGTGGCTGGGTGCCATGGCCATGGATCTCGGTGCTTTCACCCCTTTCTTTTATGCCTTCCGCGAAAGAGAGATGATCAATGAGATCATGGAGGATACCTGCGGCGCCAGGCTCACCATGAATTATATTGTTCCAGGTGGATTGATGTATGATATCCATCCTGATTTCGTTCGCAAGACCAAGGTATTCCTCGAACAGTTCAAAAGAAAGGTAGGAGAATACGAAGACCTGGTTACCAACAACGTGATATTCCAAAGCAGGATGAAAGGCGTGGGTGTGCTCTCTGCTGCCGATGCCATTTCATTTGGTTGTACAGGTCCTGTTGCCCGTGCCAGCGGTGTTTCCTGCGATATCCGAAAATTGTATCCCTATGAGATGTATGGAAATGTGGAGTTTGATGAGGTGCTGGATGATGCCGGTGATTCTTTCGCCCGCTACATTGTGAGGGTGAAGGAAATGATGCAATCGGTGCGCATCATCGAGCAACTGATCGATGCCATCCCCGAAGGAGAATTCCAGGCCAAGACCAAGAATGTATTGAAACTGCCCAAGGGTGATTTCTACTCCCGTGTAGAAACGGCCCGTGGTGAGTTTGGTGTCTATATCGTCAGCGAAGGAGGAACAACCCCTCATCGCATCAAGTTCCGTTCTCCAGGTTTCTCCAATCTTTCTGCCCTGCACCACATGGCGGTTGGCAGCAAGATAGGCGACCTGATGGCTACGATGGGAACGCTGGACCTGGTGATACCCGACATCGACAGATAAACAAAACATGTTCAGTTTAGAAAACATAACACAAGCAACGAACGATTGGCTGAATGCTCAATTCAATCCCGCTATCGTGCTGCTGATCCAGTGTGTGATCATCATCCTGCTCTGCATCACGTTGTTTGCGGTACTTGGATTGGTGCTGGTGCTCATGGAGAGAAAAGTTGCCGCTCGTATTCAAATAAGACTTGGTCCGAATCGAGTGGGACCTGGCGGTATGTTGCAAACGGCAGCAGATACGTTGAAGCTCATCATGAAAGAGGGACTCACGCCGGACATGGCGGATAAGTTTCTTTTCAACCTTGCTCCTTTTGTGGTGATGATTGTTGCAATGCTTTTGCTGGCACCCATTGCGTTTGCCAAAGGATTTCAGATATGGGATATCAACATTGGTGTGCTGTATATTTCATCGATCTCTTCTCTATCTGTTATCGGCATCTTGATGGCGGGCTGGTCGAGCAACAACAAATACTCATTGCTTGGCGCGATGCGCAGTGGCGCACAGATTGTGAGTTATGAATTGTCTGCGGGATTGTCGGTACTCACCATTGTGGTACTCACGGGTAGTCTCAGCATCAGCGATATCATTGCCGCTCAGCAGACGGGATGGTGGATCTTCAAAGGGCATATTCCTGTCATCATCTCGTTCATCATCTTCATCATTGCGGTTACAGCCGAGACCAATCGTGCTCCTTTTGATCTTGCTGAAGCGGAATCTGAATTGACAGCAGGGTTTCACACAGAATATTCGGGTATGAAGTTTGCGCTCTTCTTCCTGGCAGAGTACATCAACATCTTCATCATGTGTGCCATTGGCGCAACCTTGTTTTTGGGTGGATGGATGCCGCTGCACATCGGACATTGGGAAGGATTCAACCAGGTGATGGATTATATTCCTTCTTCCGTTTGGTTCATGGGGAAGACTTTTTTCCTGATTTTTTTGATCATGTGGTTCAGATGGACTTTCCCACGCTTGCGTGTGGATCAGCTGTTGGAACTGGAATGGAAATATTTATTGCCGATAGGATTGTTCAATTTACTATTGGTGACAGTGGTGGCGATATTGGGTTGGTATTTATAAAATAGAACTATGAGTCTGAAAGAATATATCAGTGATGTCTGGAATGGTTTCATCTCTTTGTTGAAAGGGATGAGAACAACAGGATATTATTTTGTGCACCCCAAAGAGGTGATCACAGAACAATATCCTGATAACCGTGCTACACTCAAACTCGCTGATCGGTTCAAGGGTGAAGTGGTGATGCCACATGATGAGAACAATGAACATGCCTGCACGGGTTGTACGGCTTGTGAATTGGCTTGTCCCAATGGAACCATCAAGGTCATCACCAAGTTCGACATCACTCCGGAAGGGAAAAAGAAAAAAGCCATTGATGCTTTGGTCTATCGCCTTGAACTCTGCACCATGTGTAATCTCTGTATCACAGCTTGTCCCAGTGATGCCATCATCATGTCGCCTGCCTTTGAGCACAGTGTATTCGATCGCACCAAACTCACCAAGGTCTTGAACAAGCCGGGATCTAAAATCAGGGAGGGTATCGAATGATGGAACTGAGCACCATAGGCTTCTATGTCATTGCCGCAATGATGCTTGTGTTCGGCATCCTATCGGTTACGAGTCGGAAGATCTTCCGTTCAGCAATCTGGTTGCTGCTTACGCTGGTATGCATAGCAGCCCTTTATTTCTGGATGCAGATGGAATTCATTGCCGCTATTCAGATCGTTGTATATGTGGGTGGAATTGTAGTGCTGATCATCTTCTCCATTTTCCTCACGCAACAGTCGGGTAAGGAAATGCCATCTACCAAAGTTTCAAGGTTGGTATCATCAGCTTTGGCAGCTTTGTTTGGTGCTGCTTTTATCATCAATATTCTTTTGCATCACACCTTTGGCGAAACAGCCAATTTGGTATTGGATGCGTCGGTTTCAAAGATCGGCACCCAGATGTTGAGCCTCGAAAAAGGAGGATACATTCTTCCTTTTGAAGCGGTGAGCTTTCTGTTGCTGGCTGCCATGGTGGGTTGTATCGTCATTGCCATGAAACACAACACAAAAAACGGAGATGCCTGATATGCAGATCACCCTCAACCATATTCTCGTGCTCAGTACACTGTTGTTCTTCATCGGTGTGTTTGGGTTGTTTACAAGGAGGAACATCATTACGATGCTGATGTCGGTTGAGCTCATGCTCAACAGTGTGAACATCAACTTTGTGGCTTTCAACAAATATCTCCATCCGCAGTCCTTGGATGGAATTTTTTTCACTCTCTTCATCATCACGATTGCAGCGGCTGAGGCGGCGGTGGCCATCGCCATCATCATCAACCTCTACCGTCATCAGCAATCCATTGATGTAGATGATGCAACCGAAATGAAATTCTGATATGGGGAACTACGGATATGTCATATGGATCCCATTGCTGCCACTGATTGGTTTTGTGGTGCTCGGATTATTCGGACGCAAGCATCTCACAAAAGTTTCTGGTGGGCTCGGAACAGGATCTCTATTTGTTGCTGCCATGCTATCCTTCAAGGCAGCCTATCAGTATTTTTTGGTGGATGGTCAGCTGAATGGCGTTTATCAAAAGTTCATGCCCTATCAGTTCAAGTGGCTGGCCTTTGCCAATGGCATGTCGATCGACATGGGCATCATCATTGATCCCATTTCCGTGATGATGCTGGTGGTAATCACCACTGTTTCATTGATGGTGCATCTGTTCAGTCTGGGATATATGAAAGGGGAGGAGCGGTTTGCTACCTACTATGCATTTCTTTCTCTTTTCACTTTCTCCATGCTGGGACTGGTGTTGTCGACCAACCTCTTTCAGGTGTACATGTTCTGGGAGCTCGTGGGTGTTTCGAGCTTTTTGCTCATTGGATATTATTTCAACAAACCCAGTGCTGTTGCAGCTTCCAAGAAAGCGTTCATTGTTACAAGGTTTGCCGACTTTGGTTTTCTGATCGGTATACTTGCATTGAGTCTGCCCAGCGGAACACTTGATATTCAGACCATGATCGCGCGGTTGACAGATACACAAAGTGAAGCCCACTTGTTGATGACAGCCGGTGGGTTCATGGGTATCTCTCTGTTGAGCTGGGGGCTTTTGTTGGTCTTCATGGGAGGTGCAGGTAAGTCGGCCATGTTCCCGCTGCATGTCTGGTTGCCCGATGCCATGGAAGGTCCCACTCCGGTTTCTGCCTTGATCCATGCTGCCACGATGGTGGTTGCGGGTGTCTATCTCGTGGCAAGATTGTTTCCAATCTTTTCCATGGATGCAATGGTGATGCAAGCGATCACGGTTGTAGGTGTTCTGTCAGCAGCTTTTGCTGCGATCATTGCTTGTACGCAGACAGACATCAAAAGGGTACTGGCATATTCAACCATGTCGCAAATCGGATACATGATGTTTGCGCTCGGTGTTTCTGGCAATGGCGGAGAAGCCGGATTGGGTTATATGGCCTCCATGTTTCATTTGTTTACTCATGCTTTTTTCAAGAGCCTATTATTCCTTGGAGCGGGTGCGGTCATCCATATGGTGCACAGCAACGAGATGAAAGATATGGGAGGATTGAGGAAGCATATGCCGATTACGCATCTCGGTTTTCTGGTAGCTTGTCTGGCAATTGCCGGCATTCCGCCTTTCTCCGGATTTTTCAGCAAGGAAGAAATTCTGCTGGCTGCGTATCATTCCAATACCATTGTTTTTGGCATTGCATTGCTGACTTCAGCACTGACGGCCTTTTATATGTTCCGTTTGTATTTCTCCATTTTCTGGAACAAGGAAACGGAGATGCATGGTCATCATGACGAAGGAACCCTCAGTATGAAGTTGCCACTGGTATTGCTCACCCTATTGGCCGCTGCTGCAGGCTTTGTTCCAATTGCCGGATGGGTAACCTCCGATGGCAAGGCCTTGGAAACGCATCTTGATCTTGTATTCTCAGCCGCCCCTGTTGGATTGAGTATCGGCGCTATTCTACTGGCGATGTTCTTGTATCGTAAGCAAAATGAAAAGCCCGATCGCATTGCCAATGGATTTGGTATTTTTTATCGTGCTGCCTTCAAGAAATTTTATGTAGATGAGTTGTATCTATTCAAAACAAAAAAGATCATTTTCCCATTGGTCGGACAACCCATTGCCTGGGTAGACAGGAATATTGTGGATGGTTTCAATACTTTGCTGGCGAATACAACCCTGCGATTGTCAACCCTGATCAAGGTTTGGCAGTCGGGCAGGGTTCAACAATATGCACTGTATTTTTTCCTGGGCATTATGGCATTATCGGTTTGGCTCATTTACTTTTTGAAATAGCAAGGCATGGAACTTTCATTACTCATCATATTGCCCCTGATTACCTGCCTGTTGATCCTTTTCAGCGGAACACTGCAAAAGGTGAGGGTAGTGGCATTAGCCGGATCATTGGTGCAATTGGTATATGTGCTGTGGTTGCTGGTTGGATTTTTGAAAAGGGATCCTGCGATGGGTATGCACCTTGAATACAGTGCGGTGTGGTTTCAAAATCTCAATCTTCAGTATCATGTTGGACTCGATGGCATTGGGTTATCTATGATCCTGCTCACCTCGCTCATTGTCATCTCCGGACTCCTGGTTTCCTGGAACATGGAGAAAATGAATCGTGAATATTTCTTTTTGTTGGTGCTACTGAGTTTGGGTGCCTATGGGTTTTTCATTGCGAAAGATTTGTTCACCATGTTCTTCTTTTTGGAAGTGGCTGTGATTCCCAAGTTCATGCTCATCGGTATCTGGGGTAGCGGCAACAAGGTCAGGAGCGCCATGAAACTCGCTTTGATGCTGATGGCTGGTTCGGCTCTTGTCTTCCTGGGTATGGTGGGTTTGTATTTTCATACCGGTGGATTGGATATTACCCTGATCAAAGCCAATGGAGTTGATCCAGAACTACAAACGTTCTTGTTTCCCTTTGCTTTTCTAGGTTTTGGATTTTTTGCTGCTTTGTTCCCATTTCATACCTGGGTACCTGATGGACATGCATCTGCACCAACTGCAGCTTCCATGTTCCTTGCCGGTATTTCCATGAAGCTGGGTGGATATGGTTGTTTGAAAATGGTGGAGATCATGCCGGATGCAGCGCATCAGTATCAGCCTTATATGATTCTGCTTGCAACCATTGCCATTATCTATGGAGCCTTTGCTACCATGATGCAAAAGGATCTCAAGTATATCAATGCATACTCTTCTATCAGTCACTGCGGATTTGTGATACTGGGCATTGGTATGTTGAATGAGACATCCATGAATGGTGCGGTGATGCAGATGATCTCACACGGATTGATGACAGCTCTATTCTTTGCTGCCATTGGTATGGTGTACAGCAGGACGCATACGCGGATGGTGGAACAGATGGGTGGCTTGTTGAAAGTGATGCCTTTTATTTCATCGGTATTTATCATTGCAGGTCTCTGTTCACTCGGACTCCCTGGCTTTAGCGGCTTTGTTGCAGAGATGACCGTCTTCATGGGATCCTGGGAGAATCCTTATGTATGGTATCGTATAGCAACCATCGTTTCGGCTTCTTCGATTGTGGTAACAGCGGTTTATATTTTGAGGGCAACAGGAAGAGCCATCATGGGACCCATCAGTGATGAACACGCAACCCTTGGTGATGCGGCATGGAATGAGAAATTGGCTTCGATCATTTTGATCGTTGGAATTTTGGTTGTGGGCCTGACACCTTTTTTGATCACACGATTGATTGGAGCTGATATAATGAACATTGCGGTATCATGGAACCGATAGCAATAAAATGAAAGAAACATGTTGAATGAGATGCTCATATTGATGCGACAGGAACTGGGATTGATCATCCTGATGTTGTTGCTGCTGCTCATGAAATTGGGGAAGGATCGTTCCAACGTTTCTATTCTTGGTTTCATTCATATATGTTTGTTCATCAACCTGCTGCTGGGATTTACTTTTTTTGAGCGAGGAGGTTTTTTATTCGGGGGTATGTTCAACAGTGCTCCCTTCTTAACTGTTTTTAAATCCATCCTCAACCTTGCCTTGCTGCTGATCTCGCTGCAATCACATGACTGGTTGAGTAAGCATGATCATCTGATTGAGTTTTATGTTTTGTTGCTGACTTCTTTGCTGGGTATGGATCTTATGATCTCCAGCGGGAATCTTTTGTTGTTCTATCTGGGACTGGAGATGTCGACCATTCCTGTAGCTGCCGCTGCCAATTTTGATTTGCGGAAGAGAAATTCAGCGGAAGCTGCTTTCAAGCTCATCATCTCCTCTGCATTTTCCTCCGGATTGTTGTTACTGGGTATATCCTTTTTCTATGGAGCCACAGGTTCTCTCACTATTGAGGAAGCTTCACATATGGTCAACAGTGAGCCCCTTCAGGTACTTTCTTTTGTTCTGGTATTGGCCGGATTGGGATTCAAGATCTCGGCAGTACCATTTCATTGGTGGACAGCGGATGTATACGAAGGATCACCTGTTGCCGTAACATCTTTCTTATCGGTAGTTTCAAAGTCTGCAGCAGTTTTTGTCTTGGTATCTTTCTTGTTCAGAATCTACTATTCAATTGGGGAGGTTTGGACAATAGCCTTATCGGTACTGGCAGTCATTACTATACTCGTAGGTAACTTATTTGCTTTACGGCAGGACAATATCAAGAGGCTTCTGGCTTTTTCTTCCATTGCACAGGTAGGTTTTATTCTGGTAGCGGTTATATCGGGGAGTGTACAGGCGGTAACAGCAGTGGTTTTCTTTTTACTCGTATATGTTTTTTCCAATCTGGCAGCTTTTGGCGTGGTATCGGTGATTGCTTCGGCAACCGGAAAAGAAAAGGTTTCTGATTATGCGGGACTCTCTCGTTCAAATCCTGCGTTGGCCTGGATAGTGGCGATTGCTTTGTTCTCGCTTGCCGGTATACCGCCCACTGCTGGCTTTTTTGCGAAATTCTTTCTGTTGATGGAAGGTGCTTCCTCCGGAAACTTTTGGGTAGTGGCCATTGCGGCTGCAAATATGGTGGTATCCTTTTATTATTATCTCAGGTTGGTGAAGGTGATGTTCATGGATGAAGCTGCTGAACCAATAGAGAAATTGTCAATCACCTGGGAAACAAAGCTCTCCTTATACGTTTGTACTGTTGGTATTGTATTGACAGGAGTTGTGGGAGTGGTATATGATAAACTGTTTGCATTGATATCCGGTAATTAATTGAATTGAGCATGGCCATCAACAAAAATCATGAGTTTGAAGAATTGAATGGGGTGAAGTGTTCCATTGTCGAGCGCAATCTTGATGAGAGCAGAATGATATTTTTGAAAGATCTGCTCAGTTTCAATCATCATACGGTTGTGGTAGTTACCATTGCCGCAGCTGCACCTGCAGAAGGCGAGGAGCCCAAACCGAATACATATACAGTGGGTGTGACTGATCTGACTTTCAATCCAACCAATGCTATTTTTGGTAGGCAGCTGAAAACAAGAACAGGCAACATTGTAACGCTTGCTTACTGGCAGCAGCAATCGCCCATCTCAGAAGATGGAGTGCCTTACTTTGAAGTTCACTGATTATTTTTTAACTGATTTCTTTCCTCTTTTCAGAAAATTTTCTTCTAGCCTGAATTTCACGATATCGGTGATCAGCTTTTTGGGAATTTTTTTTCCGTGTGGAAATTGTATGGTTGATTTGGATGTGGTGAAGGCAGTCACCTGATCTGCAAATGCTTTCAATGCTGAGGGCATGGGATAGATGGCATAATGCTTCTCCCAGTTAGCATAGTAGACCACAATACCGTTGGATTTGATGGCCGGCATGCCATAGCTCATACAAGATTCAGCGCCCGGCGCTGCTTTCATGATGGTTTGATGCAACTCAACAAATCCCTTCTGGTGTGCTAGAGGCACAGATTTTATATAGTCTTCTACCGTAGTGATCTTTGTATCTTTCATTATTCAATAGTTTACACCGGGGCAACCACAGGATTTGAATTTAATAAATTTTATCGGGAACAGGAGTATCGAATCCCCACTTGTATCCATCTCCCGGGCATCATCGAGCCCAAAAGGTCTGAATAAGATCTGTTCAACAGATTATTTGCCTGAAATTGCAAGGAAAGTTTTTTCTCAAAGAAGAATTTTTCAGCTTTAAAGTTTAGCAGTATGTATTCAGGGCTGATGGTGGCGTTGATACTCTGTGCATTTAAAGTATTCCGTAATTTATACAATGCTGTCATACTGATGTTACCCTTTTTCCCACTGATTCCAGCACCGGCATTCCATATGGTTTTGGCATGTGACGACAGGTAAAATGAAGGCAGCGTTTCGTTTGCTGTTCTTGATCTTAGTATGGTGATACCAGTTCTCCAGTAAAAAAGCATGTTATTTTTATAATTGTGCTTTCCATCAAGGTCCAATTCAATTCCTCTTGTTGTTACTGAAGCTATGTTTGTGGAAAGAGCATAATTCGCTCCCGGGATTAAATTGCTTTTTCTTGGCATTGCAGCGTAGGGGGTTACCACCCAGTCAATCAATCCATCCTGAGCCCTGCTGAACCAGGTTGCCCTTGCCTGTATTTTTTCAGATATAAAAAGATCTCCGCCAAGTTCCATGTTAAGACTTTTTTCAGCTTGTAAGTCAGGATTACCAATACTTCCTCCTGTGACCAATGGCTTGTTGAAATTGTTATATCGTTCAGTGAAATCTGCATCTCGTATGCCTTTACCAATACTTGCACGAAGGCCCGATCTTGGTCCGACATATGCCATATTCAGCTGTGGTATCATAACCCATTTATAACGTTGATCCCAATCAATTCTAATGGCTTCTGAAATGAAAAGTCTGGGAACGGGCTGATGCTGAAAGTTGACATAAGCACCGCCATGCAAATGTTGGTGATTGCCTCTGTCATTTGAACGAATGTATTTGGTGAAGAGCTGGGAACCCCAGGTGATCTTTGACTGTTGCCAGTTTAACTTGGTTGTATTTCTTATGTCAACATTGAATAGAGATGTTTTATTATTGTTTGGCAATACAGATGGCCGAAATGCATAGATATCCTGTAGTTGTCTGGCCCCTGCCATTAAAACAAAGGTTGATCTTTTTCCTTTATGCTGTAATGACATTTGTTGCCAGCTCGATCTTACCTTTTCGCGTGCAGTATCGCTTAGAAAAGTCGTATAGAAATTTTGTGCATTAAAATCTCGATCATCAAAAGAAGCCCTTAGAAATAATTTCCAATTATTGTTCAACAGTCGGCCCAATGATATACTGCTGATGCGGTTGTCTGAAAATTGAGTTGTCCCCCTGAGTTGTGGGCCTCTTGCTTTGTTGTATTGTCCGTTTAAGGAGAAATAATTTTTCATATCAGCTATTGCCAGATGCCCATTGCCGTTATTTAATTTATATTCTCCACCTTGTATGCCCAATGCAAGCTCTTTTTTCTTTTTAGTAAAATCTTCGGAGAAAGTTTTGGTTGTGATGCTGATGACACCCCCAACGGCATCAGGACCAAACATCGCAACTGCTGCGCCTTTGATGACTTCTATCCTTTCAATTTCATCCAAAGGCACAGGAATGTAGCTGTTGAAGTGACCCGTCAGGGGTTCATTCATTCTCATTCCATCAATCACAACCAATACTTGCTGAAAGGTTCCCCCGCGTATGATAAAATCTGACTGGGATCCTTGAGGACCTCTTTGTTGTACTTCAATCCCGGGAACAAACTTAAGAAGATCGTCAATTGTGTTTACCGGAAGCCTTTTGATATCATCCTGGGTTATTACTGAAATGTTTCTTCCGGATTCACGTAGTTTCTTTTGGTATTCACTTGAGCTGATTTTAACAGCCTCAAGGGTTTGTATCTGTCCCTTTCCCGTATTATAACATAGACAAAACAGCAGACACAGCCCAAATGTATTCTTTAACATTGCCAGGTTCACTTATTTTATGATTTTAGACCTACATAGATTCCGGTCTCTCTGCTTTCTAAAGGATAAGTTTTCATGTTGTATCCTTCACCGGTTACATTGTAACCATTCTTCAAGGCAAATTTGAAACGGTGGAGGGGGCATACGGCATTGCCTTGTGCATCGATATAACCCATTACCATTTTGGCGCCGGCATGCGGACAAATGGATTGATATGCATAGAGTTTATTTTTGAAGCGTGCAATGCATATGGTTTTGCCGCCGACTTCCGCCTGGACGATATCATATTTCCCAAATCCCAGTGCTGCCTCATTTTCAGCCACAAAATGCCATTGGTATTCTATGCTATTGCTCATG
>Ga0315902_10012210_pt1 | contig 11203 bp, 26 predicted proteins | sample LakEriMetagenome_9_FD_203523 | JGI IMG/M metagenome (GOLD analysis project Ga0315902, IMG submission 203523) | Freshwater fungal communities from buoy surface, Lake Erie, Ohio, United States - Buoy 12 MA117 | ecosystem: Environmental > Aquatic > Freshwater > Lake > Lake biofilm | place: USA...
AATCAATCCTGCGGCAAATGTCAACTAGTAATTTTCGTTATACCACAAAATAAAATTCCATGTCAGCTTCTCAAGACCTTTCGAGAGAAGGTAGATGCCTCCGAAGAGAGCGATGTTTGTGAGGATGTAGTTAACAGTCAGATCAAACATTGAGTTTATCCTTGAGTACTTTGATTTCGTGATCTTGGCGACGAAGTTCTATCATCGCTCGAAGTAAGATGGTGTAGACTTCTTGATATGATGGAGTATTATCCCCACTTTCCATAGCGACAGTCATTTCCGCGATATCATCAGCGAGTTTCATACACATCACTTTGTTTGCCTTACCAGTTAGATATAATCAATCCTGCGGCAAATGTCAACCCATAAATGTAGCATAAATGAAGCTAACGACCAAAATAATCACAAAAATTGAAAATCCGTCCATGATCAATCCTCCCTCTTACCTTTACCCCAGTCGATCACAACAGGGAAACGCGGAACGCCATCAGGAGTAGGCGTGAAGTAGCGCAGAGTGACCCAGTCAGGCTTCTGTTGTTTATCCCACATCTCTCGAAGAGTGTCCATATCGCCACGAACACCAGCCTGGAAAGTCTTCTCAGCAGTCAGCTGAAGCACGAAATGCTTAGTGCAACCTTGCCAGTTACCTTGACCTTCAAGCATCTCAACAACTTCGAACTCATCTGTTAGAAACTCTTTGCGCTTCAGCAGGTTCTTTGTACGCTTGTTCTCGTACTTACCGTCAACTCGAATCATTTGGCCTTCATAGCCATGCTCGAGGTAACCTTCATACAACGAATCAATTGCGCTCGGATCGTTCACTTGCATTGTAGGAACCATCTTCACAAACTCATTTGATGCTGCGTACCGAAGCAACTCACGCTTACGGAAAGGCAGGTCGGGTTCAGAAGGAACAAACACATCGTACACGTGATATTGTACGAGTTCTTTCGATTTCACCAGATCTTCTGGCTTCGGTTTTGTCTTACGAACCATTGAAGTAATGCTGTTGAAGTCGTCTTTCAGCTCATGGTTATAGAGTTCACCATCAAGAATCATGTTAGGATGTTGAGCAAAAAATTCTTGCAACGATTCCCAGATATGAGGAACGGCAGGAATTTCTTTTCCAGAGCGAGTCCAAAGACCATCTTTACGAGCAATACAACGAATACCATCAAGCTTTGGTTGGCTATAGACATAACCACTCTTCCAGTCAAGAGTCACATCTTCAAACTTCTCAGCAAGCATTGGCTTAAACTTATCGAAGGTATCGATGTTCTTCAAGTCAGTGAAGTATCCACGATCTTTCTTCTTCTGCACCTCAGAAGCCATTTCTGAAGCTGCTTGCTCTTCAAGAGAAGTCTCATTCGAACGGCCAACATTTTTCTGTTCAACAAAGGTCCATTCAGATGTTACCTTCTTACCATCTTCAAGGCCAGCAATGGAGCGCAATCCCCAACGAGTTCCATCAGTTCCGGTCTCAGCATGCCAGACACGAGTCTTACCTTTGGAATCGAGTTTGTAGAGAGTTTCGCTAGTCAGTACGGTTTTCATTTGTATTCCTTCAAAAAGTTAGTTACATATTCATCAGAAGCTTCGCCCATGTCTTTACCATCTTCCATCACATGGGCGACATGACCACATTTAGCAAGCTTGCGGCCAGCAACATCGTTGTCACATACAGCAACGACAAACCGGTTGCTTTTAACCATGTAAAGCCACTCTCTCGTAGAAGAATCAATATCGTTAGAAAGAAGAGCGACAGCGCTAAAACCGCGAGAGGTAAGTCTGCATGCATCAAAGGCTCCTTCAGTTACAAACAAGGTATTCGAAAATTTCCACGACTCAAGACCCCATGCGCCAACAACTTTATCTTTGCGCCATGTGAAGTATCGAGAATCGCGAGGATGATTGTCCCTCTTCTTTGTCGCAGAAGGACGATATTGCTGATAGCCAACCATTTGGCCAGTCAGGTTCCACAAAGGATAGGTTGCAACGCCTTCATCCTCGTCAACCCAGACAGTGTGTACTGCTGAGTTAAAGTGACGAGATTTCAGGTGTTCAAGTACATTCATTAGATCAAACCGGTAACAACTTCAAGAACAACACGATTGATGGCAGCTGCCATGGGATTATAGTCTGCAAGCAGGTTAACTGCGTAGCAAACAATCACAACATTCAGAACGATCATGATGGTTTTCATTGTCTTACCTTTCGTTGCCTATAGTTATGTTCTATACAGTTATTCTGGTAATGTCAACAAAAAAAGAGCGCCGAAGCGCTCTTTTTTCACTTTTTTTCGAGATATTCGTTGCGGATGGAATTCCAAACGTCGAGGAGTTGAAGTTTAAGTTTTTGATTTCTATCGGAAACGTATGGGTTGAAGGGCATATCGTTAGAGGGGTAGTTGGGGGAGAGATAATAGTTAAGATTTTCGTTGATGTAGATTTCGAAGACGGCGGAATAGAGTTTGTAGTCGAGTTGTTGTTTTTGGAAGAGAGTGCCGTAGATGTGATCGGGGTGAGTTGCAATCGTTTTAAGAGTAATATCGTATTTGTCGAGGATGTTTTTAAGGGTTTGTTGATCGAGGCTGATGTGAGTGCGGTAGCCGAGGGTTTTAGTAGATTTTTTGAAGAGTGCAGACATTTGGTATTCTCCGTTGCTAGGAGACCATCTTTAACACATATCAAAACGAATGTCAACAAAAAAGAGCGCCGAAGCGCTCTTTTTGTTTAGGCTTACTAGTTTACCAAATTCCTAAAGTTCTACCATTACTTGCGATAATAAAGACACATGTTACAATATGTAATATGATCCAAAAAGTTCTGAATGCTAGTGCGCGTTTTACGTCTGTCTGTGTAATAGGTAAGAATTCTGGTTTATCGTCATCTGTAATACCGATTGGCATTCCAACAGTTCTGGCCCACATTTTTAGGAAGCGTCTTTGGCCACTCATTATAGTTTATCAGCCATGCCGGGACTAGATTTACGGTTGTTCATTATTTCGTTTCCTTAGCAATCATTTTGTATCCAGTTCCTGTAGGATGCACACCATCCTTGCTCAGTGGATAGGCTCTGGTATCCACAACCCAGTCTTTAAACTTTTCAGCAATTGTGAGCGCAGCATACCTGGATTCTTGGTTGTTCGAACTGAGAATCCAAATAACGTCACCTTGGATGAGTTCACGCAAGGCCAGCATAGGACCATACGATTCTACATAGCCATCATTTGAACCTAGACTGATAATGGTCTTTTTGGATTCTGTCAACACAAACTGTCTATACAAGCCGTTGGCATAGTCCTCGGAATTGATGCCGGACTTGGCTTGCACAACACATTCTGGCCGCATCTGGCCGATACCAACTGCAATACTATCGCCTAAAATCAAACATTCAATCATTATTTATCTTCCTCACTGAGCAGGTTTAGTTGCTACATCCATGAAAGGAACAGTAGATCCTGGAATCATAGTAGTAGGCAGTTGGCCATTCCAGCGCTCAGCTTGGGTCAGAGCAATCAGACCAGCATTGTCTTTCAGAGCTTCTGCTTTAGCTTTAATCGCAGATGCTTCTGCTTCACCACGAATGCGAGTCGCTTCTGCTTCTGCAGTTGCTCGAGCAAGCTGAGCATCAGCTTCCGCCTGAGCCTGGATCACAGTGATCTCGGCGGTAACCTTTTCACGTTCGGCGTTCTGACGAACTTTCTGAACTTCGACTTCTGCAAGCATACGAGCTTCGATTGACTGTTCATATGCATCAGAGAAGTCAATGTTCTCGATTTGTACAGACTCAACAATAATAGGACCAATCACAGCTTTTTGAATAGCCATCTGTACTTCTGCGGCCAGGCGTTCACGTTCCTGGATAGCAGTCGATGCGTTAAACTTACCGAACACGTTCTTCACTTCCTCGAGCACCTGACGATCAAGCAATCGCGAGATAACACCAGCTTCGCCACCATATTCACGATAGATCGTCTCAACTTGATCAGCAGGCAAGCGATAGTTAACAGAAAGGCTCAAGCCAGCAGTTTGCTGGTCCCGCGAGTATGCAAGAATGTTCTCGTAAAGCTGAGCTTGCGACTGAACGCTAATATCAACAACAGAGTCGATAATAGGCATCTTGAACCCAAGACCAGGTTCAGCAGTGCCAACAACAGCTCCGTTACGAAGAGTCACACCACGGTAACCTTCGCCAACAGTGTACCACGATCCACCAATAACAGTGAGTGCGGTAAGACCAATAAGAGTAGCAAAAGTACCACCAACGATAGCATTCATTTTATTCTTCCTTATGTGATTATCATATTTGCCCATAGCATCCCGATATTGCTCAGGTTTATCAAAGTCCCAACGATCAGGCTTTTGGATCACTTTGTTCACCTTTCGAGTTATCTTGTACGTATTCGTTACCGGCCTCGTCAGTCTTGTACTCGTATCGAGGTTTCATAGGTTTGAAGCTGACGCTGCGTACAATCCATGTAGCGCCAGCAGCAAAGATAGCTGCAACAGCAGCCATACCCAACATTGCATAGATAGCCATTATTTCGTTCCCTTATCCAAAAAAGTACCACATCCAGAAGGCAAGAACACCAATCCACGGAATATAGATTTTACCACTGAGTTGAACTGTTCGCAACCCTGCTTTTACTTGTGGTGTATCAAAAAGCGTGATGATACCTACAATAGTAAGCGTAGCCCAAATATGGGCCACAACACCGATAGTATACATAATCCAGTCCATTTTTCCTCACTTTACTTCTGAGAGCATTTCATTGATTGCTTCCTGAATAGGAAATTCTTTCTCAGCACTGTAGCTGAGGCCAAAGTGGAAGCAGAAGTAGCTAGCACCGTACTGAAGATCAATATCGCTAAACTCTTCAGCTTCCATGATCCACTTGAGGGCCTGCACTTCGTCCTTAGCACCAACAAGCATGACGCCTTGAATGCGCTGATGCATTTTAATCTCAGCATTCAATTGGGCTTGGCGCTCGCGAGCCATCTCTAATTTTAGTTCGTTAGTTAAGCCATCCCAGATAGCTTGACGATCAAAGTCATTGCTATCCTTCCACTCTTTCCAGAAGTATTCGCGTGGACGATAGCCACGAGCGTCTTTGTGAAGGTCGGAAACGATGTTTTCGTCGAAGGTATACATGGTTTACTCCATTTGCCTACAGTATAGATATAACCCATTCTACAGAAATGTCAACCACTATTTTAGTGAAATTTCAACTATATTGCTGTGCCTTTCTCAGCAATGGTGTTACCAAACAGATCAACGACAAGGATGTAGTCGAAGCCTTCTTCGAGTTCAGGTTCAACATACGAGTCAGCCATCGCTTCGATGATGCGATGAGGGATCGTCTTACCTTCACGAAAAAGAAGACGGATTTCAAGTTCAGCCCACTCTTCAGGTGTGCGAGGAGGAGCGATGCATCGACAATACTTGCGATACGTCTTCGGAAACTTCGACAAGATGCTTCGCCGTTTCTTCGGCGACATATTCGTCTGATCCCAGTAGACATCCATACCATCTGAAACAACGGTGTTCAGCGCATCATTCATGTGCTTTGTAGCTGCGTCAATATTATCTTGAAACACATCGTTGTACGTAAGACCGAGTTCTTTAGCTTTGTCCTCAATGTAATCGTCAGTGCTGTAGACAAAAACATCACCGCTAAACTCGGGATCATCGACAAACAGCAGACGAGTCGACTTACCAGAACCCGGCAAGCCGACAAGAACTTCAACCTTACTCATATTCTGCAAACTCCGTATCTTCAAAAATGTTGTTGAAGGTGATCTCGTTGTACTCGCCGCGGCCAGTCATACCGAGTTCCCACAGACGAGCCATCATCTTTGCGTCGTGCTCGGTCTTGATGTACATAGTAGTCTCAAGATCACCGTGCAGCATACCTACTTCACTCCGGAAGAAGTCAACCACATACATGGTCTTGGTGTACGAACTGTCAAAGTCGCCGTAGCAGACATCAACTTCAACTTCTTCAGGGGTTACGATCGCGATAGCCATGTTGTTCTCCGTTGCTTACTAGTTAGATATAAGCAACGGAGAAGCAAATGTCAACCCTTTTCTTGAGTTTCTTGCACTTTTTTTCGCGAAGATTTCTTCAGGCTTGTCATAACGACAGGCTCAGCTTCTTCGATATCGTCAGCTTCTTGCTGAGCTTTCTCGGCTTCCATCTTAGCCTTCTTGACTTCAAGACGCTTAATGATCTCATCACCATCCATCCAAAGATCTTTGTTGTTCAACATTGAACGGATCTCATCTTCGGTTAGGAAGTCTTCGTAGATGTCACGTAGAAGCTTTTCAGACCAAACGCGCTCATGCTGCAATTGGTCAAGCATCTCGCCACCTTTACCCATGACACCACCCGAATAGTTATGGAACATAAACATCGAGTGTTCAGATACTTCAAACTGATCAGCGCAGAGGAAGATCATAGTCGCAGCCGACATACAAGCACCTTCAACTGATACGATCACCGTTGCGTCTGTTTCAGAAAGTACTCGCATGAATTGAATCGCGGTGAACAAGTCGCCACCGTACGAGTTGATGAACAAACGAATTACGTCTGTTGCGCCTGAGTGACGGATGGTATCAAACCATTCGATGTATTCGTCTGCAGACTCAATGTTTCCACAAAGATAGAACTCATGGATGTTAACAACAGCTCTCGATGTATAGCGATCTTGCTGTTTGTTCTTTTGCTGGAACAAATCCATGATGTCGATCTGTTTCATTTTCTTTTGCATTATCACTTCCTTTTAATAGACCATGCCATTGTTTAACATGCTTCGGTCGCTAGATTACTTCCGAAGACGTTCGTCACTTTCTTTCACTGCCTCATCGGCAAATTCAATTAGATCAACTGGTACTTTGATGCCAATTACCTGATGTTCCCAGAAACCACGTGAGCCTCTAAGCACATACACTCTTGGCTTTACAGAAAAGAAAAAACGGCTCCACACTGAAATTCTCTCCTCAATACGAAGAGTGAACTCGTTAGAGCCGTGATAAGTCGTATGAACTAATCTGTACTTCATAGAGATATTTATATTGACTATGAAGCTACGTTAACCCTGTTCAATCATCCATTGCACATCATCGAGATAATCGAGATAGATGTTCGGATCATTTTCTTTTCCGTATGCCATCACAATCGGCCCATCCATCGAGGGGCCAACAAAGATAGTATGAAAGATAAGATCTTCTGCTTTCTCAAGGTCCTTGAATATGGATTCCAATTCAGGAATCACATACTCAAGTGTTTCTTCAACCTGAGGAGCATGATCAGACACCCAGACAATCGGAAATTTCATGACTTACCTTTATTTCTTTGCAGTTAACCATTCAGGATAGAATTCTCGCACAGGAACACCTTCTCTTCGTGCAAGACTTACCATCATTCTTGTGCCGACTCCACCCGGGAACGCGACGACCGCGTGCGGGTTTCCTTCTTTGAGCATTTGACTGTTTCGGATAAAGCCGGCTCGCTTTTGGTATTTGTCCCAGTCGGCAGGGAAGCCTCTGACTTCAAGGTCTCTTTCTTCCGCCCACTCGCGAGCAAGGAGGTCAACGCCTCTTTGTTCTCCTTCGATAACAACGAGAGGTCTACGTATTGAGCTCCGAACAATATCGAGGGTGTGCCAGATGTGGTCGATTTCTGGTTGGTACTTTTCTTTCTTACCGGTTTTTGGGTCGGTTCGGTAGCCGTATTCTCGCCCTCCGCAAACCAAGAGTCTAAATTCATCATCTTTGATCACCGCTTCACCTTTGTCGGGTGCTTGCACACATAGATTTCCGCTTCAAAATCTGTCGACATGACAGATACCATTCGTGTCTGATTCACTACAAATGCATCATCAATGAACTTTTTATTCGACATAACTTTATCCCAAACGTCTCTTGATAGATCACGCATAGCATAATCTACCATGTCTGGGTGTTGCTGCATCATATATGAATCGACTGACAACGAAGTGGTGAACTTCTCAATCGCACGTCGACGATAGCACTCATTCAATAGATCTCGAGTGCTAATCGTCGAAAGGTCTGGTTTACTAACAGTGATTGTTGACTGCGACACATAACCTAGGTCACCACCCGGCATCGAATTACTAACCCAATACCCTTGGGTTCGTGGAAGTTTTACTGTGAATGTATCTTCAGGTTCCATTATGTTTTCCATCAAAAATTATTGAAGTACTTGGTCTAACAATACCACAAGTCTTACAATATGTCAATATAACTCTGAAGCGGAAGTCGTCTTCAATGAAGAGTTCCTTCCGCTCCAGATCTACATTATGACAGCACCTTCCCGCCACTAGAACAACATGCTCTTTAGGTCAGTGCTGATGTTCAACATGTGCTTAACAGTAAGCTTTGCTTCAACACCACGATGTTGATCATCGAGGAACAGATTCCAACTCATTTTTATCTCCTTGAGTTGATTCTACACCAAAATTCGCAGATTGTACACCGTTAAGTGTTAGCAACAAAATTATCATTAAGAATTGCAAACTCATAAGAGGTATATGCCATATCGGCAATTCTTTCTTGAGCTTAAGCTTTTCGTTCTCGCTCTCGAGGATTGACGCTTTTACTCTTAGCCGGCTGTTTTCTGTTTCTTCTTGCTTATACCACTTATGAAGAGTAGCAGAATTTTCTTTAGTCTCTTTTGCATGATTGTACCAAATAACAGCTTTATCATACCAGTATTTTGCATCATGACCATTGTAGTCACCAGAAGAAGTCGACTCTTCAATGCGGCCACCTTTCTTTCGTGCCATACGAAGACACGCCATAGCCTCATCTTCAGAGGTGGTGCTCAATGCTTTTGATAGAAGCTGATTAACGTTGCTCATCACATTACCTTTCCATCTTGATCAAGATGTTTATCAATCTTTGGCCTACCGAGCCACGTCTGAAGAATTTCTTGATACTCTTCATGGGACTTAATGGTTGCAGTCATACCGTAGAAGTGGCCAACACTCAGAACCTTTGAACCTTTGTACACGAAGTGATTACCAAAGCGATCCTCAAGGAAGTTCATATGAGTATACCCAAAGCTGTTTTGGAATGTGCGAGACTTTACACACTTTGCAAAGATATACATCCGTTGTCCAATGGTTCCGACGTGTTTCATTAGAACACTCCGAAGAGATACACTCCAGGAATTACCCACAGCCCGATGGAAACCGCCGCTTCAACAACAAAGGTTTTCCAGTTAATTGTAAGCATCTCAACTTTCGTGAAGAACACAACCCAGAATGTGATATTCCACACTGACATAAGCACAAACACAACCCAAGCAATGATAGTCAACATGATTTTTCTCCGTTGGTTACTAGTTAGATATAAGTCATTGTCTTGCAAATGTCAACTAGTAAAATGAAAAAAGTGCCCCGAAGGACACTTTTCTTTCATGGGTACGTTATGATTACACGTGGTCCTTTACACCACGGCCGTGTGCAACACCGTCTGCACCGAAGGATGCTGCCCAGCTCTCAGGCTTGAGCTTTGGTTCGATACCGGTCATACCGAGAACGTAACCAGCGGCTTCGTTCGCGGCACAGTTCGAACCATACTTCGGATCGGTGTTGATGTCAAGGTGAATCTCTACTTCGAACTCGTCGATGAAAGGTGCAAGCTGTGTGTACAACGAACATACCTTTGAGACTTCGTTCATCATACGCATCTTCGGACGATTCTTCTTCAAATCATAGTCAGGTTCGTGATCGACGTGGCTAAAGATACGACATCCGTTCTTACCATTCATATGAACGATTGCTACGGTTGCATATCGAGCATTCCAACGATCATCTTTGCGGTAACGAACAGAGTCACATCCGAGATAGATCTTTGTTTCTTGGCCCAACGTGATGAGCAAGTTAACTATTTCTTCTACTTGTGATTGAGTAAACATTTCTAACTCCATTATGTACCCATGAATCCATTATATCTATATATCAGAAAATGTCAACTACTATAAATACTAAGTCGAACGAGGGGGCTGAAATGGATTTTTTAAGTTTGGTATCTGACGTAGGATTTCCAATTGCAGCCTCTCTGGCCGGTGGGTTTTTCGTCTTTCTAACACTAAGGTTTATCCTTGATGGTGTGTTAGGTAGTATCAAGACCCAACGCGGATTCGTCATGGCACTTAACAATCGAGTCAAGACCATGAACAACGAACTAGTCAGAATAGACGTTTTGATTTGTAACGCGTTCGGTGTGAGACCTGACCTCGATCGCATTGCACGTGCAGATGGTCAGGCAGACGCGAGGAAAGATTAATGATTTGGACAGGCTATAACATTAACCAAGGTGATAACCGCTTTAAAGTCGTTGGTGAGTGGGAAGGTGAAGCGATGGGAGTTGGCCGGGATGGCAATCCGAAAAAAGGTTGCCTATATAGACCAGGTGATGTTTTCGTTGTAAATGAAGACGGCTGGCTAATTAAACAAAATCGATAATTGTTAAAGGATTGATTATATGGAAGAAGTAGCTAACGCCATTAACCAGTATGGGTTTCCCATCATTGCTGCGTTTGGCTTAGGCTACTTCATTTACTATATTTGGACATGGGTGACAGAACAGGTCGATCCCATCGTAAACGAGTCTCATATGACTCTGATTGGCTTGATTGATCGAATTCGAATGCTTGATAATGATTTAATTCGCTTGCGTGCAAAGTTAGATATGATTTTACAGGAGCAAGAAAGGGATAAGAATGAGGCTGCTAATAACACTTCTGCTGATAACGACTCCGGCAATCGCTCAGGAGGCGTATAACTTTTCGAATCCTTCCTTTTCAGGTCAAGGCTTTTCTCAGCATATTCTTACTCTCGAACAAATGACTCAAAAGAACGAGCAAGCTATCGACGAACGTGAGAGAGCATTGGCCGAACAAATTCAGCGCGAACTCGATAACTCGAATCTTAATAAATTCTTGAACAACGTCGAAGCAAGAATATATGCTGAAATGTCAAAGCAACTTGTTGATGCTATTTTTGGTGATAACCCAAGCGAATCAGGCGTTATTGAACTTGGTGGCAACACGATCGAGTATCGAAACGACGGTGTTGATGTATATCTTACAATCACAGATCAAGATGGTAACACAACTGAGATAGTAGTACCATACGGAACATTGGGAATCGGATGATGAAGTATCTTATCA
>Ga0315902_10012211_pt1 | contig 11202 bp, 10 predicted proteins | sample LakEriMetagenome_9_FD_203523 | JGI IMG/M metagenome (GOLD analysis project Ga0315902, IMG submission 203523) | Freshwater fungal communities from buoy surface, Lake Erie, Ohio, United States - Buoy 12 MA117 | ecosystem: Environmental > Aquatic > Freshwater > Lake > Lake biofilm | place: USA...
TTGCATGTGCACGAGGTGACATATTTTTTGTTGATATGCTTATTAATAAATGTAATATAAATATTCACGAAAAAAATAATAATGGACATACTCCATTAGATGTAGCAATTTTGTTTAAACACAAAGAAATTATTATTTTATTGGTAAAATATTTTTATGTTGATGAACAGCAAAAATTTAATGAAAGAATAAATGAATTTTTTGATGAAGAAGAAATTAAATTTATGGATGATATTTTTAATGATGAAAATATTCCAATTTGAATAAATTAACTTAACTAAATTAAGTTGAATAAATTAACTTAACTAAATTAAGTTGAATAAATCAAATTTGAAATTAAAAAATATTTTTTGTCAATTAATTCAATATTAATTTTTATAATATTATTACCATTAACAATATTATCAAACCCTTTTTGATAATAACAATTATTATTTATAAATTTATAACTTACATTTTTATTAGATTCATTAACAAGCACAATATTTAAATTTGTTATTAAACATTCGCTATGGATTGATAATTCTAGTTCAATATTTAAATTAAATTGTTTATTTGAATATAATGATGGTATTGTTAAATAAAAATTATTTAAATCTTTGAATTCAATATCTAATTTTATAGGAACTATTTTATTTAAATCATTATTATTATTTTTAATCATATCTTTACTTCCATTTGTTTGTGTTGGCGCTATTTTTTGAATATTATTTTTTTCAAAAAAATCTTTTTCAATTATTAATTCTGTATAATCATTATGTTTTGATAATAATGTTAATCCATATTTATCACTGTAACCAAAAAAATTCTCATTATCATATATTAATAATCCAGAAACCATTTTTTCTTGATATCCTATTTTTAATCCTTTTTTTATTACACCTCCTCCTTCTACTGTTAAAGAAGCTTTAAATATATCATTTTTTCCATTATCAACATATGAAACATCTTTATTATTTAAAACATTTAAAAAATTAGTATTTAAATCTGCATATCGTGATGACATAATTATATTTTTTATTATTGTTATTATTTTATTATGAATTATTATTTTATTATGAAATAAATTATGAAAATAATTTTATATTAAATAATCATAATTATAACAATTCCAAATATAAAAACTTTTTTATATAATTATATAATAATATAATGACTGGAGGATTATTACAATTAGCCGCATACGGGGCACAAGATGTTTATTTAACAGGAAATCCACAAATTACATTTTTTGTTGGTGTTTATAGGCGTTATACTAATTTTGCAATACAAAACGTACCACAATATTTTACAGGAAATGCTACATTTGGACAAAAAATATATTGTCAATTAGACAGAATTGGAGATTTAGTAAATCAAACTTTTTTACACGTTGTGTTGCCAGAATTAGAACAATATTATTATTATGATGAAAACGATGTTGTAGTAGAATATTATTGGGTCAATTCAATTGGACATGCTTTAATAAAAATAATAGAAGTTGAAATTGGAGGAGTTGTTATTGATAGACAATACGGTATTTGGATGGAAATTTGGATGGAATTAACAACACCTGTTGATAAAATACAAGGATTAAATGAAATGATTGGACGTTCAGACAGTCCAATTAATTATAATAATAATAAAGAATTAAATTTATATATTCCATTGCGATTTTGGTTTTGTAAAAATATTGGATTATCTCTTCCATTAATTGCTTTACAAGCACAAGAAGTAAGAATTAATTTAACAATAAGACAATTTGAGGAACTTGTTGTTTCATCAAATGGACTACCACCTCCACCAGAAGTTTTCTCAAATATTGAAATAACTCGTTGTAATTTAGATGTTGATTATATATTTTTAGAAGACACTGAGCGTAAAATATTTGCTAAAACAAATCATCAATATTTAATAGACCAAGTTCAAGTTTATGCTACATCATTAACAAGTAATGGTTTAAGACAAGACCCAACAGATCCTGATAAAATGGACCGAATTCCAGAATTAGACCAAAATTTTTACATGACTTTTAATAATCCAGTTAAAGAATTAATATGGGTTTTACAAAATAGAACAGTATTATCTTTATATCCATATGGAGGTAATGAGTGGTTTAATTTTTCAACAGAACCATATAAATCAGGTGTTAAATCAGGAGAAGATCCAATGGTTGATGCTAAAATATTATTTGAAGGTCAGGATTTATTTGATTTGAAATCCGCAAAATATTTTAGAAATGTTGTTCCTTATCAAAGACATACTAGAATACCTAATAATTTCATCTATGTTTATAGCTTTGCAATAAATCCAGAAGATTTTCAGCCATCCGGAACTTGTAATTTTAGTAGAATAGACAGTCAACAAATTTATATGAAGATTTCAGACAAATTAATTGATCCTATGATAACTGTATTTGCTGTAAATTATAATATATTGAATGTAGCTGGAGGTATGGCGGGTATTGAATACATGACGTAGGGAAACCCAGGTTTCCCCTACCACCCCATCCTGTTAAGGTTGGAGGTGTATGCGTTAGCATTCCACCCCATCCTGTTGGATTTTGTGGGTGGACTAGGTTTTAATCTACCACCCCATCCTGTTAAGGTTGGAGGTGTATGCGTTAGCATTCCACCCCATCCTGTTAAGGTTGGATGTGTATGTGTTAGCATTCCACCCCATCCTGTTAAGGTTGGAGGTGTATGCGTTAGCATTCCACCCATCTTATTGTTTGTGTAAATTATTGTATAAATTATTGTATATAAAGATTTTTGTTTATTATTATATAATAAGATGGAAATTTATGATAATTCACTTCAAACATACAATCAAAAAATAGATAAATATTTGAATATTTATGTAAAGCTTAATATGTATTTTATTGAATTAACAAAGCCTGATGGACATGCATCATTAGCAACTGTTTATAAAAATGAATCGTTATATGATTTATATAAAAAAGCAGCAATGCATTTAAGAGTATTTAAAGTTAGATCGTTATATATAATAACACCAAATAATGAAAAAATATTATTACCATTTACGGAAATTATTAGTTTTAATCAATTTTTAATGGAACAATTAAAAGATCCAGATAATCATAAAATGATCCCTATATATCCAATGCCTGCAAATATTGTATATAGAATATATGTTGATGATGGATTATAAATATTTATTCAAGTAATAAATAAAGAATTTATTATATAATAAGATTTATTATATAATTTATAGATTTTTTATAGAAATTTTATAGAAATTTTATACTAAAATGGAACCAAATGAGGTAATCCAGCAGCCGCCTCATATGAAACCTCTACAAGTCCTGTTAGCATTAACATTGCCCCTAATTTGCGTTCATCTCTATTAATACCTTCTGTTATAAATCGTTCAAATTCATTTAACAATATTTCTTGTAATTGAATTTTGGATTTAATATGTTTTATGGTATTAATAGACATCATAAAAGCATTGCCATTATTTGTTTGTAAAATACGCATTTTTTCAGGTGTATTCATTCCAACGCGATAATTCCATATATCTTCAAGCTTTATATATAAATTAGCAAGACCTTTTATATCCAGGTTTTTAAACCATAAATGCGATGAATAATTGTCTAACATATTAATTTTATGAAATATATCTTTCATACGCATTTCCATTTCTTGTTCTTTATTTAACTCTAATTTATCAAATTCCAGAATCACTCCAATATTTGATAATTTTTTAGCATGATTCCATATAACTTGCTTTTCTTCATCTGTAAAATTTCTAAAAGTATATGGACAAGAAGGATAATCTGATTTTAATATAGCTAATAAGCTTCTTATATCATAACCAAATGATTTATTAGTAATATTATCACGAAATAAATAGTAATATATAGAAGGTATTTCAAAAATATTGTCAAAAGATGTTATTTCAACTGGATTACAGCATATATAACGTCTTCTTACAATCCATTGACGAATAATACTTTGAACACATATGATTTTATCATAATTATTTTCATAATATCTTTCTTTTTGAATTAATTTAATAATATCATTTATTAACAATGGTTTTGATTGCTTTGTATGTATAAGCTTATTTAAACCCAATAATTTAATATTATTTCTCAATGTAAATATTGATATATTTGAGTATTTATTTGTTATAAATAAATTAAAGAATTCATCCTTTGTATATACAGTATTTTTATCAATTTCCATTAATTCTTTTGAGTTATCTTCAATTTTATCATTAATAATTATATTATCAATAACTTTTTCAATAACAGTATTTTCAGGAATATTATCAATAATATTTTCATTAATATTAGGTTTATATACCTCTATATTTCCAGATTTTAGATGAATTCCACAAAAAAGTTCCCCAACTTTCTTTTTATGCGTACATTGTAAATTTTTACAGTTTTTATTTTTAATAGAATTACATAATTCATTATTAAAATCCATATTTATTGTATGTTCCATATTTATATTATATATATACGAATTTCTTTAAATTTCTATTTTTATAATAATTAAAAAAAAATGATTTTTATTTTTAACCTAAAATTTTTAACTTAAAAAGATAATAATAAATATAATTATATCTATAAAAATGTCAACCCAAAACAAAACCCCTGCCACAAACGTATTTAAGTCTAGCTCTATTGATGCTAACGCTCTTATTTTAACTAAAGCTAAAAAGAATGATAAAGGAAAGGCTCAAGCATCGTTGCTTCATGATGAACTCAAGAAGAGTTTTTACATTGAAACACCTTATGTAAGAGTACCTTTCGGTCCTAGTACATATGACCCAAATAATAATACTCCTGAAAAGGAAAAAAATGTGTCTTTATCTGTTAAGGCTTCTCCAGGAGACGGAGAATCGCAAGAAAATGTTGATAAATTTTTTGATATTTTTAGAATATTAGAACAAAGATTAATTGATTGGGCAATTGAAAACTCATTACTTGTTTTTGGGAAGAAGTACGAACCAGAAAAAAGAAGTATTGTAGAAGCACTATTGGAGAAGAAGAAGCTGATCAAGACATCAGTTGATAAGGATGGAAATTCTTATCCTGATAGAATTGATTTTAAATTCTCAAGAAATGATAGTGGCAATCTAGATGTCCTTATTTTTAGGGACACTCCTGTGCCTATTCAAGCTAATACTTTTAATGAAGTAGTGGAATTAATTCCAAAGGGAAGTTCTATTAAGGCAATTATTCATCCTACTCTTTACATTATGCCCGGTGGGTGTGGTATAAGATTGAGAATAGTTCAAATTAAGTTGGCAAACAATGCTTTAAAGCTTGGTAAGCCAGTTACTTATGCGTTTTCTGACCCTGTTGAAGATTCAAAGGTTGCTGAGTCAACTGTAGAAAAGAAAGTTGAATCAACTGATGATTCAAATATTGAAGTATCAAATGATGAGGCATATGACTCTGAAGTTGAGGTTGATGATGAAGATGTTTAAGTGTTCTTTTTAGTAAAAAGAACTAAAAAACCTCTTTATTTTAGTAAATAAAGAACTAAAAATGTTTTTTTATTTTAGTAAAAAAGATTTTTTAGAAAAATAATATATAAATATTATTTATTAAAAAAAAATTATAAAAATCATTCAATAAATATATATGTTTTATATATTTATTTAGTTATCTTATGCATTAATGATTAAATTAATATGTTATTATTTTTTAGTTATTACTCCATCACTTATTAAATAAGTTGTATCAACATATTTTGTAAAATCCATATCATGTGTAATTATAATAACAGTTTTACCTTTTATTTTTTTAATAAGATCTAATATTAATTGTTTATTAATATCGTCTAAAGCAGAGGTTGGTTCATCAAGAATAAATATTTTTTTATCGCCAATAAGTTCTCTAATTAAAAACGTTATTTGTTTTTGACCTCCTGATAGTTTATCACCGTCAACTCCTACATTTGTTTCCAATCCTTGTTCCAAATTTTTATAAATATTTTCAATATTCATACTTTTAATAATATTATCAACATATTTTTTATCTTTATTTTCATTTCCATATAGTATATTATCATAAACAGATAAATTAAATAATTTTGTATTTTGATTAATGTATGATATATTTTTACGGATTGATCCTATATTATAATCATTAATATTTTGTCCATCAATTAATATTTGTCCTTCATTTATCTTATAAAAACCCATTATTAATTTAATAATAGTTGATTTACCAGAACCAGATTTTCCTATAATTGCTACTTTTTTATTATTTTCAAACTCAATATTTAAATCATTAAATAATAATTTATTATTATATCCAAAATATATATTTTCTAATTTTATGTTACCATTTTTAATAACAATATCTGGCCTATTATCATTATTTGTATTATCTAAATTTTCTAAAAATTGCTCTGAATTCTTTAAAACACCATAATATTCAATTAATTTAGGTGCTAAGAAAGCTACATCCATTAAATATTGTAAATAATATAATAATGTTAAGAATATTGCTACAAAATGTCCTCCGCTAATTTTATTATTTTTAAATAAATAAATATTTACAAAATTAATGGCGCAAAACAAGAATATATTATTTATATATGATACTAATTTAATATTATTAATACAATTTAATGAATCATGTAAATATGTTTTGTATGTATTATTAGTATTATTTGTATTATTTATTTCATCTTTTATTTTATTACTTGAAAATATGCTAAAAATATTAGATAATTTATCTTTATAATCTTCATTAATATCTTCAAAATATTTTTGTGCTTCTTTTGTTATAACAATACATTTATTAAATATATTATAAATTGATATTCCTAAAAATATAAATGATATTAAAATAATTATACCTAATTTATAATCCAACCATGCTAAATATAATGAAATTACAATAATAATAAATATTTTTGGTAATACATAATTTAATGATAAATCAAATATTTCTTTAAAGTTTTCTGGAATAGAAATTAATTTAGATGTTATAATACCAATTTTAATTTCATCATAATTATTTTCATATTTTAAAAATAATTTTTCCATAATAAAATTTCTAAAATATAATATAAAATTTGGAATAAGGTAAGATTCTGATACATTAGTAGTATAATATGTAATTGTGTTTATAATCCATGCAAAAATAATAATTCCAAATGCTATTAATATTTTTTTAATATCTTTTGTTTTTTCATATAATATATTAACTAAACGTCCAGTTAAAAAAGGTAATACAATGGATTCTATTGGATAACATAATATAATAGAAATTAAATATAATATAAAATATTTTTTATGTTCTGGATTTTTTAAAAATTTTTTAAAAATATTGTATAAAACTTTCATATAAATTATATAATAGTAATATATTATTTCAATTAAAATTTATTAAATAAATTTATTTAATATGTATAAATAAAAAATAAAAATTATATTCAAATAAATATGAACAAAGATTTAGACATTAATTTCTATAAAAATATTTATGATGATGTTAAACATATAAAAACAGAAAAAGAATTAATATTTCATTATAATAATTATGGTGTAAAAGAATGTAGAATTCCAAATAAACAATTTTTTTATGAAAAATTTAAGTATTTTAATCTTGAAAAATATGTTAAAAGACATACAGATCTAGAAGGTAGTACAGAAGAAGATATTATACATTTCTTTATTTATAATGATTATGTTGATCCAGTATTTTATAAATATATTTATCCAGAAGTTATAAATTATGATTATATGCAATGTAGACATCATTATTTTAGTTATGGTGTTGATCAAAATAGATTAAGAAATTATAATCATTTCTTAGAAAAATATGAAAATACTATAGATATACAAAGAATTAAAAAAATATTTAATATAGAATATGATTATGTTTTTGTTAAATTCTTTTTAGATAATTTTAATAATGTAGATTTTTTATATAAAGAATATTATTTTTATTTTTTGAAAAAAGATTATTTTAATTATTCTTTTTTAGATATGTTAAATAATAATTTATTAGATAATTTTGATACATTTTATGAAAAATATAATAATTTTAATTTACAAGAATATAAAATAAATTGTGGATTAAAATTTAATTATGATATACAATATTATTTACAATACATAAGAGATTTTAATAGTGATGAATTAATCAATTGAATTCAATCCTTGCGATTCGATCAATAATTCTAATTCTGGAAATAATTTTTTAAGACTATCTAATTCATCATTATTTACATATAACCAAGGTTTATGAATTCCAAAACTCATTTCATTATAAATTGACTCAACTGAAAAGAATTTAGCTTCTTCTAATGATGGTTTAAATACATTATTATTAATAAAATTATTTTTATCAATATTATCATTAGTTTCTTTTATATAATCTGTTTTAAAAAATATATTTTCATTATTACTAAAATATATATCTTCATTCATTAATTCTTCTTTATTATATTTTATATAATAATAACTTGTATTATTAAGAATTTCTTTCATTTTATTTGTTTTTCTAAATGATAATCCACCATTTCCAACCATACCATTCATCCATGGAGCTCCTACATAATCATATTCAATAAAATTATATATTAATTTAGAATATTTATTTGATATTAATGAATCTGTTTGAAACATTAAAAACATTTCAGTATTAATATTATCATAAAAACTATGATTATATAATGTTTTATTATAATCTTCAAATGAAAGATTTTCAACATTTAAATTTATAAGTTTTATTTTATGTGCATAATCTTTTAATTCATTATTAATTATATTTTTAATATAATCTTCATTATTAATTCCATGATAAATATAGAAAATCCAATTTTTATCTAAATTTAATAAAGCATTATTTAATACTAAACTTAATGCTTTGTGTTGACGCGGTTCAATTATTATTGCTGTAAAATATGGTAATACTTTTGTAAAATATATATGTTTAGAATAATTATAATAATATGTATTGGAAAAATTATTTATTGTATTTTTAATATTTTTATTTGAAAATAAAATATTTTTTAAATTATGATAATATTTTTTTGAAAATAATATACAATCATTAGATATTTTTATATCATTTTGTAAATTATTTTCATTATTAATTAATAGATTATCTTTGAAAAAGAAATTAAAAATATTTTTAGAATTATTATTAATATCAAATTTAAAATCTAAAAAGTCAATTACTAAAACATTAGTATAATTTGGTTTAATCCATTTATTAATGAAATTATTATAATAATTTATATTATTATTAAAAAAATTAATTAAATCAATATCATTATATATTTTTTTATTAGTCTCAATATTATATTTATAATAATTTGTAAGTTGTAATATAATATTATTACAATAAATAACTAAATATTTGTTAAGTGGATTTATTTTTATGTCTAAATTAAAATCATGATTTGATGAAAATAAACATTTTTTTTTACAAATTATATTTTTACAACAATTATAAAAATTACAACATGAATATTTAATATTATTTTTATTACATAATATTTCCAATATATTAATTATATTATTTTCACCACTTGATGGAAATGAAATTATATAGTTCATATATTTATATAATTTAAAAATAATTATATTTTTTAACATATAATTTAAAAATAATTATATTTTTATCATATAATTATAAATAAATGAAATTTTTATATGGTATTCAAAATAATTATAATGATATTACAACAAAAGTATATGAAAAATGTATTATAAATAATAAAATACATATACCAAGTAATGATTTAGCACGTGCAAGTATTTTTGGTGATCCATTGATACAAGTAGTAAAACACATAGTTTTAGAAGATGAATATGGTAAAAAAATATTTACAATTAATGATGAAATAAATATACCATTAAATAAAGAAATAAAAACTAAATATGACATTGTATTTTTAATAATATCATCTAAAAATAAGAATTGTTATCAAGAAATGAAAAGATTGACATCAATATATATGAGAAAATATGCATATAATATTAAATTTTTCTTTGTTGAAGGAGATCCAAATATTAGAGTTCCAATAGAAGTAATTGATAATAATATATTTGTTAAAGATAAAGAAACATATTCTCCTGGTATTTTTATAAAAACAGTTAAAGCATTAAGATATATTAATGATAATTATAATTATGATTATTTAGTAAGAACAAATGCAAGTAGCTTTTTTAATATTGAAAATATGTTAAATTTTTTAAATAATTTACCAAAAGAAAATTATGCTGTTGGATTTACATTAAATATTCCTGTACACGGAAATTTTTTACACGGAACATCAACAATAATTACAAAAGATATATCATATTATTTATATAATTATAATAATTTTAACTTAAAAATTGCTGATGATGTTTTAATGTCATTAATTTTAAAATCACATAATATAACATTAAATGTATTGGATGAAACTAGACTTCAATTTTTAATAAATAATATTTATGATGAGTCGCAACCAAAATTATTAGCAGAAGATAATATTTTATACTATAGAGTTAAAAATGATAATAATGGAAATAGAGATTTAGATATAATGTATTTCAAATTTTTATTACAAAAAATTTATAATGTATTTTAAAAATGTATTTCAAATTTTTATTACAAAAAATTTATAATGTATTTCAATTTTTTATTACTTAAATTAGACAATATCTAAAAAAATAAATATAAATATATAATATAATATGAAATTTTATTATGGTGCTAATTCAAAATATATTGATATTACAGATATTGTATATAATAAATTTTCAAATAATAATGTAATTACTATTCCATCGAATGATATTACTAGATCAAATATTTTCGGTGATCCAATTCATGGTGTTAAAAAACATATAAAAGTAGTTGATAATAATAATTTTACTAAATTATTTAATGAAGACGATAATATAGAATTTCATAATGATTCAATTTATAATCCTATTATGAAATTTTATTATGGAATAAAAGATAATTATACTGATATTACTTCAATTGTTTATAATAATTTTATTAAAGAAAATATTGTTAATATTCCAACTGGAGATTTATTAAGAGCATCATATTTTATAGACCATTTAGTACAAATAAGAAAACATATTAAAATCATTGATAAATATTGTAATAGTGAATATTTCAATGATAATGAAGAAATTAATTTTGACATAAATATTGATTTTAATAAATCACTTAATTTTTGGTATAATAAAAATTGTAAAAATATTAATAATTATGAGCAA
>Ga0315902_10012213_pt1 | contig 11201 bp, 10 predicted proteins | sample LakEriMetagenome_9_FD_203523 | JGI IMG/M metagenome (GOLD analysis project Ga0315902, IMG submission 203523) | Freshwater fungal communities from buoy surface, Lake Erie, Ohio, United States - Buoy 12 MA117 | ecosystem: Environmental > Aquatic > Freshwater > Lake > Lake biofilm | place: USA...
ATCATCATGGGTTACTACGGTTGAGATCGCCAGATCCATTGAGTTCCTCACCGGTCCTGATGGCGACAAACTAAGAGCACCTGTTCTCAAGCTTTACGGAGACTGATTTTCGGAAACCGGCCCGAGGAGTTATCTTTAGGGTTCGATTTTGAACAGTTTATATGAGAATCGGTCAACTCGCACGTCATCTTAATATCAGCCCCGGTGAATTAAGGGATTTTATTCATAATCAAGGGTTTGCAACTGATCCGGATACCAATACCCGTCTGGACGAAAAGCAGATAAAAGCCGTTTTTGATCACTTTGCTCCCGGAAAAGCTGAAACCCTGGAAACCTTGATTGCGGGACAGGAAGAACAAGGACAATTGCCTGAATTTGATGAATTTCAGGATAAGCCGGCAGCTGATCATTCAGGTGCTCCCACGGAGACAATACGAGCACCTAAGATAGAGTTGCAGGGTCTCAGGGTAGTAGGCAAAATTGAACTCCCTGAGCCAAAGAAAAAGCAGCCTGAATCTGAGCCGACCTCATCGGAATCTGTTGAGCGTAAGCCGGAAGGTTTCAGAAGGAGAGACCCCAAACCGAATCGTCCATGGATCAATCCTCTTGAAAAAAAGCGACTGCGGGAAGCGCGTGAGTCTGAAGAAGAAAAAAAGAAGAGTCTGGCGCGCCTGAAGGAACTCCGAACGGCCGCCTACCTGAGCCGTCAGGTAAAATTCAAAAACACTGCTCCCGGTAAAAATAAAAATGTAACGGCATCTGAAATGCAGGAACATCGGAAATCAAAGCCTCGTCCCGAATCTCTGCTTGGCAAAATCTGGCACTGGCTGACCAATGCCGAATAAGTAAAGCAGCCGTTTTTATTTTCTCATTCTGTAATCCAGCGGAGGCTTTCGATCACCGATCATTGATTTGTATTTAAAGTCAGGTCCCGTTTTCTTTTGAAGTTCAGACTTTGCCTGTGCAGCAAGCGCGGGATTCAAAAACAGATCAACCCCGGTCATAGCGATAACTTTAGCCGCATTGGCCATCGCAGTCATTCCGATGTTGGTACCTCCGCACGCAACTGCCTGCCATGAATGTGCCGGTGTTCCGGGAACCCATGTTGCAGTACCAAGCCCGGTAGAAGGGACTACCCAGGTGATGTCTCCAACATCTGTTGATGCATAAAAAAATCCGTCAAGTTTAAACGGCTCAACTTTTTGTGCATTGCTGATGTCAGGAGGATTTCCGGGTAAAGTTTTCTGCAATTCCTTTGCAAACGCGATATCTGCCTCAGTGTATTTTACTCCGCCGACTTTTTCCAGATTCGACTGCATGAGTCTTGCCAGCGTTTCATTTCTCATCAGATTATAGGATCCGGAAATGACTTCATGTTTTACGGTTGTTTCAGTCCCTGTTGCCGCACCTTCCGATGCTTTCACAATTCTGTTCCAGATTTCATCCAGCACCCGTGCATCAGGATGACGGACCATATATTCCACTTCAACAAAATCCGGAACCACATTGGCGGCAAGACCTCCGTTTTTAATGACGTAGTGAATTCTGGTCTCCTGAGGTATATGCTCACGCATCAGGTTTATCATATGATTCATCGCCTCAGCTCCGTCCAGTGCTGATCGTCCGGCATAAGGCGCAGCTGCCGCATGGGCCGATCTGCCGTAGAATCTGAACACTGCCTGTTTGATGGCAAGACAGGTTTCCGGACTCGCGTCATTATTATCAGACGGGTGCCAGTGCAACACCACATCCACATCATTGAACAGTCCGTCACGCACCATATATACTTTAGCACTGCCCCCTTCTTCAGCAGGTGTGCCGAAGAGTTTTACAGTACCCGGCATCTTATTTTCCACAAGCCAGTTTTTCAGGGCTGCGGCTGCTGCCACACTTGCAGTTCCGAATAAATGATGTCCGCAGGCATGCCCGCCGCCTCCTTCAGCGATTGGAAATTTTGCTGCAGCACTATCCTGCGACAAACCGGGAAGCGCATCAAATTCAGCGAGGATACCAATCACCAAGCCATCTGAAGTGCCCTGTGCTTCTCCCTGCAGTGCAGAGGTGTAGGTTGCGACAAATGCTGTGGGCATTCCGCTAACGCCTGTCTCAACAGCAAATCCCTCTTTTTTAAGCACTTCCTGCAGCAGGCCTGAACTCTTTGTTTCCTGAAAACCAAGTTCGGCATAACCCCAGATGCTTTTGGCAACCTTCCTGTATCCGGAAGATTTCATCTCTATGTCAGACTGCACAAATTGTTTTTGCTTGTCAGGTTTTACTTTCGGATTAATCTCTTTTTTCTGAGCATTTGAAACAACAACAGCTACCGAAAAAAAGATAATTGTGAGGGTAAGGTTTTTGGTCATTGCAGCTAAGTAATTATTGGCAGGTGAAAATATAAATAAATGCGAAATAGTTTTTATCATCTTATCTGATGTTCACGCAGTTCAATACCATGGGTTTTCAGTTCTTCCAAAACAGGCTCGTAGATCTCAGGCAGAACCGGAATCTGAACGCCTCTTACTTTAATTTTTTCTTCCAGGATCAGTCGTGCGGCAATTCCTGCAGGCAGCCCTACAGTGCGGGCCATGGCTGTGGGGCCGTTCTCAACTCCTTCGGAAACCAGCGATGCCTGAATTTCATGCTCCGAACCATTCAGCGTGTAAACAAACTGATGCCACATGACAACCTGGTCAAGATCACCGGGCAACATCTTCCATTTTTTATTCAGTATGTGTTCAAGTATCTGTGCCGGTGTTCCCGTATCCAATCCGATATTTTCATTTTCAAACAATCCTGTCCACTGAAGCATACTCATCTCCTGTGATTCTGCAGCTACTCCTGTTATTTCGCTGATTTTCTGCTCAGGTGCTCCTGATCCTCCGGGAAGAAATAACGACATAAAATCACGGTGGCTCATGTTTGATGTATTCAATTCACCCTGATCTTCACAGCAGCCGAGCTGAACCAGTATATTCCATGCCTGACAAAATCCCCTGTACCTCAAAGTTCCGCGAATCATTGTTTCAACCTCATTCAGTCCATAAGTGGTGATGTACTTCAGTGAATCTCTGTTGGCATAGCCGTCAAACTTTCCTGAGCCTGGAACATTGATTTCAACAGTCCTGCTGAAAAGCTGTTGATAGGCTATCCTCTTTAAACTGTTTTCCTCACGATAGATTGCAAAACCCTGGCCGGCCATCACCACATTGCGTGCGTTCCATGTGAATTTATAACGCCATGGATTACCGGGGTCTGTTGCAGGTGCAATCAAGCCTCCTGTGAATGACCGGAAAGCTTTGATTTTACCGCCTGAATTTTTGATGCGGTGAATAATTTCCATAGCACTCATGTGATCAATGCCCGGATCAAGTCCGCATTCGTTGAGAAACAAAAGTCCATTTTGCTTTGCAGCTTCATCAAAGGATTTCATTTCTTCGGAAACATAACTTGCGGTAACCAGATGCGTTTTACCTTCAAGGCAATGTGCCGCAACTTTTGAATGCAGATGTGCCGGCAGTAACGAGATCACTACATCCGCCTTTCTGATCAGTCCTGCTGCGAGCTCATCCTCTGAAATATCAAACCGAATTCCTTCACCATAACCCGCAGCAGCAATTGCGGTTTTGGCTGTTTCCTCAGAAAGATCGCCTGCCGTAAGCAACCAGCCATGCTCGCTGCACATCCGGGAAGCGTAACTGATAAGAGATGCTGAAGAACGGCCTGCTCCCAGGATAAGTATATTTTTTGCCATGGCAGATCGTTTTGTTGAATAGCGATTAAAAGATGATGCCTGATCAAAAATATTAAGCTAACTTCAGAGCAACAACATTCTTTCTTTAAGAGACCCGGAACTTATGAATGATTTTACGGTATTTGATTCAATTGAATTACTGGACGCCGAGTCCAGATATCTGATTCATAAGGCAAAGGAGGCTGCAGCGCATGCCTACGCGCCTTATTCAAAATTTCATGTAGGTGCAGCCCTGATTTTATCTGATGGAAACCTGATAACCGGAAGCAATCAGGAAAATGCATCTTATCCTCTTTGTATGTGCGGGGAGCGCGTGGCCCTTTATGCGGCTGCGGCACAATTTCCTGGTGTTGCTATAAAAAGCCTTGCTGTAGTGGCTTTCAGAAAAGGTCAAAAAAACCTGGTTGCCGCAACTCCGTGCGGTGCGTGCAGACAGGTTTTACATGAATTTGAAGAACGCCAGAAGAATCCTTTTTCAGTAATATTTTTTGGTCCCGGAGAAAAATGGTACCGGACCGGCTCTGCTTCTGCATTATTGCCTATGGCGTTTGATAAGGCAGGATTGGGTCACTGATGACTCGTCTCAAAAAACAGTTTCATTCACCGCACATCTGAAGGACGCTCTCCGAAAATCACTTTACTGTATCTTTGTAATCCATGAGTGAAGAGATTCTCAAAGCACTGACGCGGCTGTTTGCTATCGTAACCCGACAGGATGGCGGGGTGACTAAAAACGAACGGGAATTTGTTCATAATTTCTTCAGATCAGAGCTTGATCAGCGCTCGGTGCAGGAATATATCAGGCTTTATGATGGATATGCCCAGGCTGAACTGTCAGGGGAGCCGTTGTCTGATGCCTCCGGGCTTGTCCATGACTCCCTCCGGACCCTTGCAATTTGTAAGAAGATAAATAAGACACTCGCGCAGAAACAAAAGTTTGTAGTGCTGGCGCGATTGCTGGAATTGGTCTCCTCAGACAGAAATCTCACGCCGCTCCGCATGGAGATCATTCACACGGTGTCCAGTGTATTTAATGTTCCGGAAAATGAATACGGGATGCTGGAGAAGTTTGTCACAGGCGAAAATGGTCAGGCGCTGAATTTTCCTGATGTTCTGCTGATCTGTCCCCAGTCTTATCCTCCGACCGGCCTTCAAAAGATCATTCTTTCGCAGGTGACCGGCTATATTTCGTTCCTGCATATCCGGAGCCAGGATGTCATATTTGCCCGATATGTGGGAACTGATCAGCATATTTTCAATGGCCTGCCGATGGTGCCGCGCAGGGTTTATATCCTGAGCCCCGGCAGCACAATCAAAACACAACTTGGGGAAGCACATTATTATTCAGACTTATCCGCTGCCTTTAATGAAGAACTTAAAACCGTAAAACTTTCCTTCCGTGCCGATATCAGGAATTTTACCTTCCCCGGCGGTATCATAGGTCTGAGAGAAGTTCAGCTTTCTGAAGGCCCGGGAAAACTGATAGGCATCATGGGGGCCAGCGGTGCAGGTAAAACAACCCTGCTGAATGTACTTGCAGGCCTTGAAAAGCCTACTGAAGGTACGGTTCAGATCAATGGTTTTAATCTTCATGAAAAACCTGAAGAACTCCGTGGAGTAGTCGGTTATGTGGCGCAGGATGACATGTTGATTGAGGAACTGACCGTTTATGAGAATCTGTATTACAACGCCCGGCTTTGCTTTGATGGCTTGTCCGAATCCCGGATTCAGCGAATGGTTATTCAGGTTTTGCAAAATCTTGGACTGGAACAATGGCGTGATCTCAGAGTAGGAAGTGTACTGGATAAAACCATCAGTGGAGGTCAGCGGAAAAGACTCAACATTGCACTGGAACTGATCCGCGAACCGGCAGTACTTTTCCTGGATGAACCTACCTCCGGACTTTCGTCAAGAGACTCTGAAAATGTCATTGACCTTCTGAAGGAATTGTCAAATCGCGGCAAGCTGGTAATTACCGTTATCCATCAGCCATCTTCCGACATCTATAAGATGTTCGATAAAATTCTGATTATGGATGCAGGTGGCTTTATGGCCTATTATGGTCCTCCTGTTGAGGCAGTGACCTGGTTTAAGGAAGCATCCAGTCAGGCTGACTTTAACCGCGGTCAGTGTGAGGTCTGCGGAAACGTCAATCCTGAACAGATATTCAGTCTGATGGAAGCGCGTATTCTGGATGAATACGGAAATCCAACAAGCCGTCGCAAGGTGAATCCTGCTCAGTGGAATGAGCTTTTTAAGGAAAATTATAAGCAATCTGTAGTTGAACCTGTCAAATCACCGCCTGCATCTACACTCCGTTTGCCCGGCCGCTTAAAGCAGATGCTGATATTTCTGATGCGTGATGCCCGTGCCAGAATATCCAACATCCAGTATATGCTCATCAATTTACTGGAGGCACCTGTTCTGGCTGCATTGCTTGCATTTATTATTAAGTACAGTAATACCGGAGGCGACCGTGATTATCTGTTCAGGTATAATGATAACATTCCGGCATTTTTTCTGATTTCAGTAATCGTGGCATTGTTCATGGGGCTTACCGTAAGCGCTGAAGAAATCATTCATGACCGCCGGATTCTGAAAAGAGAATCATTTCTTGATCTGAGCAGGAACAGCTATCTGGTCTCCAAGCTGACACTCCTTTTTTCTCTATCGGCCGTGCAAACACTTTTGTTTGTTCTTGCAGGTAATTATATCCTTGAGATCAGGGACATGAACATGGCATTCTGGCTGATTTTGTTTTCAGCTTCCTGTTTTGCAAATGTTCTTGGGCTGAATATTTCTTCGGCCTTTAATTCTGCTGTTACGGTTTATATATTGATTCCATTACTGCTGATTCCCCAAATGGTACTCAGTGGTCTTTTATTCAGTTTTGATAAAATGCATGATGTGGTTCGTGCAAAAGGCAAGGTTCCGGTTGTTGCAGATCTCATGGTATCCCGCTGGGCTTATGAGGCAATGGCAGTTCATCAGTTTACTTCCAATAAATTTCAGTCTCCTTATTATCCTTATGAAAAGGCCAAGGCTGATGCAGACTTTAAATCCTCCTGGCTGATTGATGAATTAAGGGAAAAAAACAGAATTGCCCTTAAGGATTTCAAAACGGGAACGATGACAGTCTCCGGTAAAAGCGCACTGACTACAATAAAAAACAGTATCCGTAATGAAGTCCCTGCTCCGGCAGAATTCGGAATCAATACCGACACCGATCTTGATCCTGCCGGATTCAGTGCAGGGGTTTCTGAAAAGTTGAATGATTATTTCTCAGCACTTGAAAGTCAGTACCAGGGTCTTTACAGGAAAAATGATCTGATGATTGAAAGAAAAATGGCCTTCATGGATTCAGCGTACGGAGAAAACCCTAAAGTAATGAAGGACCTTTATTTTAATGAAAGCCTTTCTGAACTGGTTCGCAATCTGAAAGCGAGAGAAGTTATTCTCGAACATGACGGAAAGATTTTCGGGCAGATAAATCCTGTTTTTCAGGAGCCGTCAGCTGCGCATTTTCTTGATTACCGAACTGCCTTTTTTGTTCCTGAAAAGCAATTTGCAGGGTTAGCCTGGCCCACTGTAGTATTTAATGTGCTGGTCATCTGGTTTATGAGTCTGGTGCTGTACCTGACCCTGTATTATCGTCTGCTTGAAAAACTGATTCGTTATTTAAGTCAACAAAAATTTCCTGCCTGAATCGAAAAAACCTGTTTTTCGGTCATTTTTCGACCTATTTCCAGGTAATTGATTTGAAATATTCGTTTAAGTAGTTTTGAACCTAATTTTTGTCATCCCATGAAGTATCTACCGTTATTCCTTCTGATTCTTGTTTTTTCCTGTGGACCTTCAAGAGAACAGCAGGAAAAAGCATTTGAGGAGTCTTTGGCCGGTGATTCGGTGGGCGCCCTTCCGCCCGGAATAAATGATGAATTCATTGAGCGTGTTTTGCAGCAAATACCAAGTCCGCTTGAAGTTTCTGCGATGCTTGTAAACTCAGGCATGAAATACAACCCGGAACTTCTGAATTCAACCGATAACCTTGGTAAGTACAATACAACCTTTCAAAAAGCGCTGGCCATCGGTGCGTATGGTTCAGATTTGTATTATACAAGCCTGTACGGAATGAATAAGGATGAACTTCGTCTGATCAATCCAATCAAGTCTCTCTCCAATGATCTGGGGATCGGACATTTTTTTGATATGGCAACCATTGCCCGGCTCGCAGGAAGCAGAGAAGACATGGACTCACTGCTGCTGATCACCATGCAGAATTTCAATGAAGTAAATCAGTTTCTGCAGGATAAAAAGCGTTCGGAGGTCAGTGTTCTGATGATGACAGGTGGCTGGCTGGAGGCGATGTATGTATTACTGGAGGCTTATGCCCTTGATCCGACACACGATGCGCTACGGGAGCATATCGGTGAACAAAAAATTATCCTGACCCATCTGATGCTGCTATATCCTTATTTTGAGAACGACAAGAATATAGAATCACTGAATGTGGATATGCAACAACTTAAGTCAGCCTTCGAGGGAGTTGAGATCATCAGTAATTTCAAGGAATCAACGGTAGAAATCATCAACGGGGTTGGCGTCATTAAGGACAACAGCACAACTACGGTTAAAATCACCCCTGCTCAGGTTGACAATATCCGCAGTGTAACATCCGCTTTGCGTAATAAGCTGTTAAATTAACCCCGGAAAAGATTTTATGAACCGCCTGATTTTAATATTCGCTATATCAGTTTTCAGCTCCGGAGCTTATGCTCAATGCAATCCTGATGCCTATGCCTCCGCCTGTGTACCCAAACTTGCGGATGGATTCAATTTCCTGAAAAGCTATAAGATTGACGGAATGGGTGGTCAAAAGGATAAAATTGAATATTCCTACCTCTTCACCAAAGGCACACAGTATATGATCAACCTTTGTGCCGAAGGAACGGATACCGACGGCATTGTTGTGAATCTTTTTGACGGGTCAAGGAATAAGATTGCATCCAACCTGATCAACGGGACGTTTGTTAACCAGCTGACGATGATCTGTAATGCAACCGGAATTTATTACATCCAGTACTCTTTCAGCGGTTCAAAGCGGTTTTGCGGCGGAAGTGCTCTTGGATTCAAGAAATAATAAATCAGGAATTTCTTCTGACTGAAGTTGCGGCAGCCTGAGCTTCAGGGAAAACAACCAGATCAGCAATCTGAACATGTGCAGGTCTGTTAAGTATAAAAAAAACAAGCTCAGCGATATCATCTCCCGTCAATGGTGTCATGCCTTCGTAGGTTTTCTTAGCCCGTTCTTCATCACCTTTGAATCTGACCAGTGAAAACTCTGTCTCCACGAGTCCGGGATGGATGGCAGTAACCTTAATCCGGTGGGGAAGAAGGTCAAGCCGCATGCCCCTGGTGATGGTGTCCACCGCAGATTTACTGGCACAATACACATTACCCTGGGGATAAATTTCTTTCCCTGCAATGGATCCGATGTTGATGATATGGCCGGACTCTCGCTCAATCATTCCCGGAATAACGGCATGGGAAACATACAGAAGCCCTTTTACATTGATATCGATCATGGCATCCCAGTCAGCAATGTCTCCTGACTGAAGAGGGGCGAGTCCATGTGCATTACCGGCATTATTGATCAGAACATCAATGGATTTCCATTCTGCGGGTAACTGATCAATACTGGCCTTCACCTGCTTCTGATCTCTGACATCAAAGCAGAGGGTATGCACGGTGGTGCTTGCCTTGAGTTCATTACTCAGACGCTCCAGTCGTTCTTTTCTTCTTCCGCATAAAATAATTCTGAATCCCTGCGTCGCCAGCAGACGGGCTGTGGCTTCACCGATTCCCGAAGTTGCTCCCGTAATGAGTGCTGTTTTCATAAACAGATGTTAAACCGTTTTTACTGAAAGATAAAATAAACCGAAATGGTATTGGTGTTGATACGGCGCAGGGGTTCTTTAAAAGCGCTGGCTTCATCGCTGATCAGATTGGCAAGGCCCTTGCTGAACCTGATTTCCTGTGAAAGTTTGAATAAAGGGAAGTAGAAGTCAAACCCCATTCCGGCATCAATACTCAGGTTGCCTTTATTTATTGAAAAGCTTGAGGTTTCAGACTGAACTTTGTTTTTACCGGAAGCCTCCAGCGATGGCGTAATACCGCCCACCATATACATCCTGACATTGCCGCGCCGCATAGACTTATACTTAAGCAGAATGGGTAATTCCACCATGGTGGTTTCAAAAATCTGAGATTTGAATTTCTGAACACCATCTTCCAGCGGATTCAGATCCTTCGTGGTCAGGTACCTGTAATTAAGCTCGTGGGTGTAAAATCCGGCCTTGGGCATGAGCCGGATGTCAAGCATGTCATGAAGTCTGAAATTGACAAGAAAGCCTAGTGAGAATCCCGGAATAAAGGGAGGGTCAACCGCGATAAGAGTATCAAGCTGCGGAGATAAGAATTTCTCGGAATACTTTATCTGGAATGCTGAGGTATGGATGCCGATGGAGAATCCATAGGTTACCTTTCGCTTGTCGTACTCAGGATTATTTCTGCGGGCCCACATAAAGTGATGTCCTGAATGCTGTGCAAACAACTCAGCAGAAAACATCAGACAGGCGGCAAAAATTATTTTTCCGCAGTGTACAGGGCGCATATTCCCAATGTTAATGGTTTCCAGGTACTATGCCTGAATCCGGCATCATTTAGTCTCTTTATGAAGTCATTCCCGCTTGGGAATGCTGCCACCGATTCAGGCAGGTAGCTATAGGCATGTTTGTCTCTTGAAATTAGCCGGCCGGCAAAAGGCAACAGATGATGGAAATAAATCCTGAAGATGTTTTTCCATGGAAATGCATGAGGCTCTGATATTTCAAGCACAATGAATTTCCCCCCCGGCTTAATCACGCGCAGGATCTCTGACAGCCCACGGTCAAGATTCTCAAAATTCCTCACGCCAAACGCAACGATGGCAGCGTCAAAGCTATTGTCCCCGAATGGTATATTTTCAGAGTCGCCGTTCAGAAGCCGGATCCGGTTCTCAAGTTTCAGCCGGACAATTTTTTTTCTTCCTGCCTCGAGCATACCATCAGAAATATCAATTCCTGTTACTTCAGCACCGCTGATGTTTACCGCCTCAATGGCGAAATCGGCTGTACCCGTGGCAATATCCAGGATACTTACAGGATTATTTAAGGAAAGTTGTCTGATGGCTTTCTTTCGCCACATTTTATCAATTCCAAGGCTAAGTATATGATTCAGCCGGTCATAACGACCTGAGATGGAATCAAACATGCGTGCAACCTGCTTCTTCTTACCTTCAGGGGCATCCTTGTAGGGTACTACCATGAGGGCAAAATTACTTGAACCGGAGGAACTTGAAGAAGTTATTTGATGATTCTGAATTCAACCCTTCGGTTGAACTGTCTTCCTT
>Ga0315902_10012214_pt1 | contig 11200 bp, 5 predicted proteins | sample LakEriMetagenome_9_FD_203523 | JGI IMG/M metagenome (GOLD analysis project Ga0315902, IMG submission 203523) | Freshwater fungal communities from buoy surface, Lake Erie, Ohio, United States - Buoy 12 MA117 | ecosystem: Environmental > Aquatic > Freshwater > Lake > Lake biofilm | place: USA...
AACCGACCGACTGCAAGGATCCGATGGTTGCAGTCGCCCTGAGAGCTCTGGAAACCGACCCCAAAGATAGGTATGCCAAGGTCGATGATTTGCAGTCCGCGATCCATGCCATTCAAAAAGAACGGGCTAATATCAAAAGTAGCCAAGAGCTCACTAAAAAGGCGATCGTACTGGGGACCGAGGCGATCGAGCAAGGAGACTACGATCGCTTCAACCGCTCTTTGTTCGGCTTGAAAGATGCCATCGAACTCTGGGATGAAAACCCCGACGCAACGACTGAGCTCAACAAGGTTCGGCTGGCTTATGGCCAGTGCGCATTTGACAAAGGGGACTACGATCTAGCGCTCCAAACGCTCGATCGAAGCGAGGTTCAAGAGGATGAGCTCTACCAGAAAGCCGAATTGGCTCAAACAGCAGTCAAACTCCGAGCCCAACGCTTCCGACTGCTCCGCAATGCGTTCATTGTCTCGCTGCTCATCGGTAGCGGTATCGTCGGATTGTTGGGGTGGAAAGCGGAAGTCGAAAGAGGAAAAGCGGAATACGAAAGAGGGATAGCGGAAGACGAGCGGAAAAAAGCAGTCAAGCAAACTGGAATCGCCGAGGAGAAAACTGTTGTCGCCAACGAGCAAACTGTTATCGCCAAGGAGCAAACTGTTATCGCCGAGAAGCAAACTGTTATCGCCGAGAAGCAAACTGAAATCGCCAAGAAAAACGAAAAGGAAGCACGTATACAGAAGGACAAAGCCGAATTGCAACTCGCCAAAACTCAGCTTGCCGAGATCACCTCCAAGCTCGGACTGGCTCGCTCCAGGATCAACGAATCGAACCCTAGTGGAGCTTTCGGATTGATCACGAGCATCGATGATGTGCTAGAGAAACTCAAAGCGGAAAAGAAAAAGGCTCGAGATAGGCAAGATCCAAAGGCCAATAGCACCGAGGATAACGCGCTGATCACGCAACTGCCCAATCCGGACAACTGGGCCAAAAACCGGATCTTGCTTCTTGCCAACGCCGATCTCAAGGGAGTCAACCTGACGACCCAAGCTCATTTTCAGTCCGGATCCTCGGCGTTCGCTTTGGATTCCAATCGCTCCGGATTGCTAGTCGCAAATCCGACCGGTGAAATCTACCGAGTCGCTCTCGACGGAACCGATCCGCAAAAAATATGGGAAGTCAAAAACAAAGAAAAGTGGAGCGATTCCAAGGTCAAAGCCGTTCGACGCATCGTTTCCTCGCCCGATGGAACCCGAATCTACCTTGCTCTCGACCGAGAAACCGAACCTGTAGTCTTCGTCGATTTGAAAACCGGAGAGTTATCCCCCTATGAAAAGGCGATACCACGAGCCGGCGAACTTCTCGCCTTGAGCCCCATTGCCCGCCACATCGCGACGACGATACCGAACTATCTGTGGTACACAAAAAACAAGCCCGGTGCAGTAGGCAATTTCGTGCCGACGAACGGGGAAACCATTCAAATCCAGTGGCTCTCGGACGAATTGATTGTGGCACTGATCAAAAACGGGGGAAGCTACTATTTAAAGCTGATCGCTCCATTTGCAGGTGATAAATCGAGCGATCCAAGCGATGAATCGAGCGACTCAAGACCCATCTTTGTCGAATACCTTGCCCGACTCAAAGATGAAGTGATCCAATTTGCTCTGCTCGACAAGCAGATGCCAGAAGTGGTCTCCAAATTCTCTAAAGAACCCTTGAACAAAACCAAGGATGAAAAAGATACTGGAAAAGATTTAAAGAAACCACAAGACTTGCCGTTTACCGAAACCCTCGAATCACTCCATTTCGTTTTCGGCCAAGCCAACGGGAACTTGGTCCAAGCTCGGTTAAAAATCCAGAAGCCTAGCAATGAGGAGTCTAGTAAGCAGGAGTCTAAGAACTCGATCGATCCAGAACTTTGGGAATTCGTCGAACGGTTCCCACTGCAGAAAAAACACGTGCATGCCATCCAGGAAATACTCATCGAAGAAATCCCACCAAACTCTTCGGCGACCAATTCATCCAACAGCAGGAAAATGATCACACGTGCTGCCAAAGAGCAGTCGGTCCAAGTTTGGACTTTGACCGATAGCGTCACCAACGAGCCAAACGCAAAAGAGACAACGGAAACCGCAGTCAGCTCCCAGGCCCGACAAATCTTTCGGTTCTCTCACCTGCATTCGCTCACCGCAGGACCCTTAAAAGAGGATTCCGAAGACAAAGGGATTCTCTTTGCTCGCTTCGACCAATACGGAGACGTCCTAACGATCAATTCCGAACTCATCGCTAACCGCCTGAACGTAGCCGAGCAAATCGAACGAAACCGAATCGCCCTGGAAAATCCCTTCAATGCTGCCGAGGCTTTCGAGGAATCCACAGCTCAGTGGCTATTTAACAGGCAAAACGGCCAAAGAATCCTCTCGATCGATGGCCTTGGAGTCGCGGCTCTCTATGATCCTCGAAGCGACCAACAGGATAAACAGGTCGATTTTGGGCAACAAGTTTCCTCGCTGAACATTCGACATTTCTTGAGCAACGAATCGAATACCAAAGAGCTCGTGAAAATCAAGGAAGTCAAAAACGATTTTCAATTTTGGGGGCATAGTCCATTTGCGAAGATTGAGCATGTTGCCCTTAGTCCCGATGGAAGTACCGCATTGAGTTTGGCGACCGTGGACGGAAAAAATTCTGTCTATGTCACGGCTCGTAACACCGACAGTCGCCCAGAATCTCTAGAGTTTTCTGAAATCTGTTTGTGGGATGTCAAAAATCAACAGTGGCTCGATCGCATCGCCTTCGAATCCCAAGTGAAGATCGATCGGCTAAGTCCCCTCGATGAGAACCGCTTTGTCTTTGGAAATACCGAAACACTCATGCTTGTCGAGCGACAGGTCTCCTCGCGGCTCTCGTCGGAGCATACCTCAAAGGCCGTCCATTTCTGCATCAAAAACCCCGCACATCCCTACCAAGCCTACTTCCGCGTCGACGGATTCGAAGGGGTCTGCTGGATCGGAAACATCCCCACAGACGGCATCGAGGACAAGTCCAAGCCGACGTGGTTTGATCTCGAGTCGAATCGATTGGTCGTCATTCCACGGCCCGCTGCGGGTTGCTGGAGCAACGATGGAACTCGCCTGTATGTCCTCGATGCCAAAGGCAATGTAATCCGATACGATTTCGATCCGCTCACGGGTGTACTGTCCTCGCCGCTTGAAACAGCGTCAGTCAAAACAGATTCGTCGAGTCGATTGGAGGCAAACAGCAAGCTTCAGCTCATCAATGAAGTCTCCTTGGTCAGCCCTAAGGCAATCTACATGGGAATTGCTAAAACCGTCCAAGGAGAAAACGGATGGTCCGACGAGATTTACATCGGTGTGATCGGACCACTTCAAAGCGACAAACAACAGGAGCCTTTCTCGAGACCTGTTCACGCGGTGTTTCACCAAAATCATTCGCCCAACTGGCTCTTAGATGCTGGAATCTCCCAAGATCAACAAACATTCAAAAAGAAAATCGACCAACTCTTCGAACTGATCAACACCAACGAAGTTATCAAGAGAGAAGAAGGCCGAGTCGAAGGACACGAACTGAGCCAAGTTACGTGCGACGCACAAGGTGAATTAGTGATCCTGCAGTACCCCAAGGCTGCTCTATTCCTTTCACTCCGGGACGGACAAGCCCCACGTTGGCACCGGCTTGATCGCGATTTCTCCGATATCAAGTCTTTCGACCTGTCGCCCGATGCAAAGACCTTGGCCATCCGCGACGAGAAAAGCCTGAACTTTTATCGCTTGAGTCAAAAGCCTGAGAAAGGTGGGTTTGAACTCGAGCCTCTTGAATCGCCATTGCCAAACGGCGAAAGCGTTCAGCATTTCGCATGGGATCCCCAAGGGGATTCGACCACCCTGGATAACTCGATGCGGTTTGCCTGCGTCCTTGCTGACAACACGGTACTCTATGCCCATAATGGCAAGATAAGCGATCTTGGGAAAATCTGCTCCATGCAAACCCAAGGCAAGGACGACTCGGAGAAAAAGGCATTGGCCCAACTTCAAGCCTCGGATATCCAGCGCATTTGGTTCTTCAATGAGATCCTCTCCGACAGCACCGTAAATCCTCCTTCAAAGAGAACGATTCGATATCTGGTCTTGCAGACGACCGACAAGTCGCCAAAACCTCGGATCGTACGATTCATCCCATTACCGGAACAGGCTCCGATTGCCGTTACCGAATCGGGCGAATCATCCAAGCAACCGTTAAAGCGATGCGTCGATCTGGATCTCGGACAATCGTTTACGGAGATCGTGCCAAACGAGCAGGGAGGAATCATCGCCACCGGAGATGGAGTTGGAAACGTCACGGTTTATCTGGTCTCTCCCTTTTGGGAAATTGCGAACCAAATCTTCGATGCCAACTCAGAAACGGACTCCTCGATTGAATGTCTCAGTTTTGCAGAGCAAGGAGATACGTTGGTGGTCTCGAATTCCAACAATCATCTTTTTGGGTTGCGGACCAAACCAACGACGCCTGAATCACCAGCTCCCCCCCGCTCGAGCGACTGAAGAATCGAAGGGTTGCGTCGACCGTCTGACGCACTGCTTCCCTTCGATTCCGGTGAGAATGCGACAAATCCAAACGCAGGGATTTTTGAGATCTCAAAACAAACCCATGACTCTCATCCAATCGAATGAGGACAATCGATCTACAAAAAGGTGGATTCCAAAGCTCAACGCAGCTCAGACCGGAGTCCATTCCTCGCTGAATCGATATGCATTTGCTAGCAAATACGAATTTCGAGCTCTTCGGGAAATTTGCTCAAGCCCCCTGCTTTCTGCTTGGAGGAGCTCCTAGACTCGGCTAAACTAGCCTCGCCTAGCGGTCCCTCAGATGCACCTGTTGTGACCTTATCGTTTCGAATTTCTACTGTCTTTGATCTTACACGGAGGTAATTGATATGACGCGTATTCCCATCAGCCAAGCCGACGAAAAAGCTCGTCAACTCCAGGCGAACCTCGACCTTAGCACCGCGGAAATCGGACTCCAAGTCCGCACCACCAACTGCTTGGAAGAAAAAGGGATCTTCACGGTTCGCCAGTTGCTCCAAGCCAGCCCGGAGACCCTGCTGAGTATCGCCAACTTCGGTGACAAAACCCTCGAAGAAGTCTACGCCGCTCTCGAACAATACGGCTACTATCGCCCCTGGCGCAAGCCTCGATAAGGCTCCAGTGACTCCTCTGCACAGCGTGCGACTTTTGGTGCTTGCATGTGGTTCCTTGCTCTTGGGAACCACAGCCTACGGTCAATTCGATACTGGGCCCATCGACGGCCTTCTCAATAAGCTTCGATCGAGCGATTCAGGCACGGCAAGCCCAGGCACGGCAAGCTCTGCTAAAGCCCCTGGGGCAATCACTGCCAACCAGGATTCCTCTCTGGTCGATACCCCGTCGCCTAGCCGTTTGGCCGAGCTTATCGAATTGGTCCTCCATCCTAGCCCCAATGGCCGCAAGAGATTCTTCATCGCCGACACTTCGCCGCGCGGTAAGCTTCGTCGCGAGCGTTTGCGAGAATCGCTCCGAGCGGCCGATGTGCTCGGGGAGCTCACCGCCCTGGCCGAGTCTCAAGCAACCCAAGCCCCTGATAAGCGATTTTCCGATAACCTCCTTTCCGATAACCGCTCTGCTGTTATTCTCGAACCATCGCAAGCGATCCGAGCCATGCTGCTTGAGCCACAATCTCCGGCTGGCTCACGCGACTCGATTCAGGTCAAACGATCCAGCGCGAACTTCGAGCTCCTAGGCTGGGGGCCTGGAACCTACCAATCGGCCCGAAGCGAACATTTCTCAATCCTCTCTCAAGCTGGCGAGAAGCCGACGGCCGAGGTCGCACTGGCCTGTGAAGCGATCTACAGCGTATGGCAAGAACTCTTCGCAGAAAAATTCCCTTTTCCAAATGCGCAAACGCAAGCCTTCCGCGTTGTGCTGCTGCGGAATCGCGAAGCCTATATCCGCGCTCTGAAAACGATCGAACCACGCATCTCCATCTCAACCGGCTACTATAGCCCCGAACATCGGATCGCCTTTTTTTACTGGGAATCCAACAAGTCGTTTCCGACACTTGTCCATGAACTGACACACCAGTTCTTTGATGCCACCTGCTCTGACCAGAGCCGTTTCGATGCCGATGATGACCCTGGAGCTTGGGCACTCGAAGCCGTCGCGCTGTACATGGAATCATGGTCTGAAGAATCCATCGGCGGAATACGCGTGGTCGATATCGGAGGATGGGACGCACCCCGATTCCAAGCCGGTCGGTTTCGGCGACTCCGAGACCAATACTGGATCCCCTGGGAGGAGTTCTCCATGGCCGACGGAAAACGCCTACGAGCCGATCCCGATGTGGCCGCTTGGTATTCCCAAGCCTGTGGGCTGGCTCACTTCTGGCTCGATCGTGACGAAGCCTCTCGCGACACCTTCTTGGATTACCTTGCAGAGGTCTACAAGCAGCAGGGAAACGCTGCCGCGAGTCGGCTCACAAGCGACGATCCCTTGAGGACCGCTTACGATCAATTCCTGCTGAATTCAGCTACAGATCGACCAGCAATGCTTCGACGCAACGAAATCGTCCTGACGCGTTGCCCTGTCGATAGCCAAACCCTTTTGAACTGGCCGCTGAGCCTTCGCAAAACCTCATGGCTCGATCTGGGCTTTACCCAAATCGACGATCGGATGTTCACGCAATCGGGCCCAGTCCCTTGGGACATCGTTCGACTCAATTTGGAATCGACCCAAATCACCGATGCTTCGATGGCGGCCATCGCCTCGATGAAGAACCTGACCGAACTGGACTTAAGTGGATGCAAAGTGACCGATGCGGGGCTCGAAGCGTTGGCCAACCACCCGAGCCTCAAGCAACTGTGGCTTACCAATTCCACCATCACGGATCGTTCGATCGAAGTCCTCGCATCGATCCCTCGGCTCGAGCGTCTCGAGGCCAGTGGTTCGCTTTCGGCCGAAGGCTACCAACAACTGCTCAAGAAAAAGCCTCGGTTGAAACGTCCTTAACGCTCTCTCCGCTTCGAGCGCATCGCGATCTAATCGGGAGCTAGGATTTCGATGGTTTCAAGCATTGAGCGATCTCCAAGGCGATCGCATGGAGCGCCTCAGGGTTTTTCGGGGCGGTTCCAAAGGCGTGCGCGTCGTAAGCTTCTTCCGCATTGCGAATCGGTGTGGAATTGACCGTCGACCAAGCCATATCGTAGACCGAGTAGGAAACCGTCAACCCCTTGGCCACCGCATTGACCTCGCGTTGCAAGTCGTAGGCGGTAAAAGCCGCATTGACGAAACACGACGCATTGATGAGCAAATCCTTGTATTGCTTATTCTTCAATACCTTCGGCCCATGCACCTCCTGGAGCGCTTCGGCCGCAGAGCGGACGCTGACCATGATCCGATCGATGATGGTCCGAACCGGATGGCTAAAGGCCACTTCAGCAAAACTCGATGGAGACAGATACACTTTGACCGCAGCTCCGACGGCCCCGCAGTGGGTATGCCCGAGCACAATGACGCTTTGCAAGGAATCCCTCAGGGCTGTGGCCGCATAGTCGATGCTCCCGATGCACTCCAAGCCCAGGACGTTGCCAGCCACTCGAACGACAAACAAATCGTTCGAGGAGCAGTCGAAAATGTGCTCGATCGGAACACGAGCATCGGCACACCCTAGAACGGCCGCAAAAGGCGAATGCATCTGCTCGAGACCACCGACGACAGGAATCCCCAATTGAACCGGTGAGATCGGAACGACCATCGAATCGACCTTATTGCCGTCCTGGACGTTCTGAAGATGATTGACCATCGAATAGAAACGGCAGTTCCCTTGATGCAGTGTCTTCAAAGCCTCCCTGTTGTTCTTCGGTCGCTTGAGGTCCAGCGGAGCATAAGGGTCAAAACGGTAAATGATATCCATGGTACTTATCCTTGATCTTCCTCTGAGGGCTCGCTTAGCTCCCTACGGTTTCTATAAAAAATTTCTTCAACCGAATTGGCAATCGTTGCCGACATGCCTTCCAAATCCAAATCGTCTTCATCAAACCCAAACGGCTCCTCGACATGCTCGGCGACAATCTCCATACCGACCATGAAATAAGAGACCACAATCGTCAATGGCAACGTCCAGACCATGAAGTCTTGGACCAAACCCCAAGGCAGTGTAAAGAGGAACAAAAAGATACATTGCCTTGCGAATATTCTATAAGAGCGAACCATCGGAGTCTTGGCGATCCTCTCGCAAGCACCGCAAATGTCCATCAACTTGGCCGTCTCGCAATCGAGAATTCGCAATAGATCCCGATCGAAAGTTTTATTGGAAAGCCGGTTGCTGATCCATCGATAAATGTCTTGGGAAATCGCCAGAGGAACATGCGTCGGGGTGGCCCCTTGAAAAATCGGACCGGCGTAGGAGACTTTGCGCAAATGGCAGGTCAAGGCTGTTGGAAACTCCGACAAATGCCTCGAGAGGAAACGCCGTTCCTCATGGGACAAATCAGGGAAAAACTCCTGGATCTTGATCGCCAAATTCCGGCTGCAATTGATCAAACTACCCCATAGCGTGCGAGCCTCCCACCAGCGAGCATAAGCGGCATTGGTTCGGAAAACCAGGAGCCATCCGAGAACCAACGACAACGCCGCATGCAGGTCCGATGGCGTGTCGCCAATGTCCTTGTAACTGCTATACTCTTTGAGCAAAGGCAGCAGCGCATAGATACCCATCGCAAGTGCGATGCTCGCTATCGAAAAAAGTGTCCGTGATTTGATCAACGGGTAAATGGTGTCGCGAATCGGCATGGATAGCAAGATAGTCGACCGCGCCGAAGAATCCACCCCCTATCCGTACAACTACCCTCACTGGCAACTACCCCCACTGGCAACTACCCCCACTGGCATGCTGCCCCGATCTCGTCCCAATTATTAATTTCAAATTCTAAATTCCCACTTTTCTATTAGCCGAGCGATTCCCATGCGATTTGCACAACGTGTCGTCGTCATCACAGGTGGTGCCAAAGGAATCGGCGCCGGTTGCTCGAATGTCTTCGCCCAAGAAGGGGGGCTCGTAGCCATCCTTGATCGGGATTTCGATGCCGCCCAAACCACCGCAAAAAGACTGGGCGATCAACACCTGGCGGTGCGCTGCGATGTCGCCGACGAAAAGCAGATCGCCTCGAGCATCGCAGCAGTCGTCGATCGCTTTGGCCAAATCGACTGCTTGATCAACAACGCTGGGATTCATCCCCCCGATACACCCTTGCTGAAAATGCCCCCCGAGCAAGCCCTCGAGGTTCTCCGGATCAATTTCCTGAGCACCTATTCGATGTGCTATTACGCCCTGGAACATCTCAAAAAGACGCGGGGTACCATCATCAACGTCAGCTCCATGACCGCAGCCCTCGGCCAACGAAACTCGACAGCTTACGCGGCCAGCAAGGGTGCTCAGTTGTCGTTTACCAAGTCGCTTGCGCTCGAATGCGCGGACTTTGGTATCCGGGTCAATGCCATCCTTCCGAGCAACGTCGACACACCGCTCATGAGATCCTGGGCCGCGAGCCTCCAGGACCCACAAGCCGCCTTGGAACGCATCGCCGCCTTGCAACCGATCGGACGGATGGCCGATGTCGATGAAATGGGACGCGTTTGCCTGTTTCTGGCCACCGAAGACAGCAGCTTCATCACCGGACAAGGCCTTCATGTCGACGGCGGCGCAAGCCTTGATTACTAGCGCCACGATAAGTCGCCATGTCTAAGCTAAATCCAAGTCCATCCGAGCGATCCTACGACTACATCGTCATCGGATCGGGGCCGGCAGGAGCTACGCTGGCTGCTCAGTTGTCCAACTCCCGTGCTTCGAGCAATTCCCACCGCCGAAGCGTCCTGGTGATCGAAGCCGGCTCGCCCCATCGCGGCCCCCTTTCAAGCATACCCGCCTTCTACCCCCGGAGCTTTGGATCCCGTATCGATTGGAACTATCTGACGACGCCGCAAACCCATCTGGCCAAGCGATCCCTCAAGTGGCCCGCAGGGAAAGTCCTCGGAGGTTCCTCGGCGATCAACGCCATGATCCGAATCGAACCCTCCGACGCGTGCCTCCAAACGCTGCACAAGGCTTGCGGTCCGACTTGGTCGGTCGAATCCTCCAAGTCGCTATTCGATCGATTGCGAAATGAACTTCACTGCTCGCTGGGACCACCGAGCTCGTTGACAACACTGCACCCGAACACCGCTCAAGTCCATCGCCGCGCCATCGAAAACTCCTTCGGATCGCCCAACCCTTGGATCCAAGCAACCCCGACGATCCGGCCATCGATCGCACCTTATCTCCGATTCACTGCCCACGGTCGACGCCGTCGCATCCTTTCACAAAACCGTTCGCAGCCGATTCCTATCCTCTCGAATGCGATGGCAAAACGACTGATCATCGACTCGGATCGGGTCGTCGGAGTCATGGTCCAATCCCAAGGCGATGAAGTCGAAGTGCTTGCTTCCAAAGAAGTCATCCTCTGTTGCGGAGCGATCGAAACCCCTCGTCTTTTGTTTCAAAGCGGAATCGGCCCTCGAACGGAACTTGCACAAGCCGGACTCGAATGCCGATACCCCCATGAGCGCATCGGATCGGGGTTGCAGGACCATCTGGTCTATCCGCTGGTCTTCCGGTTACGCGATGGCGTTCCCTTTGCCTGGCCCTTGGATCGAGTCGACCGCCGCCGTTACATCGAGGATCAAGGGGGGCCCAAGTCCTCGAATCTCGCCGAACTCGGAGCATGGATCGACCCGCTTGGAATCCCTTCCGATCAGTTCCAATGGCATATCACACCGACGCACTATTTGGCCTACCCCAAAATCCCCAACGCACAGCCTTGCGTCAGTATCGGAGTCACGCAGTCCCACCCCCAAAGTGTAGGGAGCGTTCTTCCAGACCCATCGAACCGATCCCGAGTGCTCATCGATCCGAACTACTTGTCTGTGCCCGACGATAGGACTGCATTTCAGCGAGCGATCCATTGGAGCAGAGAATTTTTTCACCGAGCCTCTTGGCAAGACCTGTTCGAAGAGGAGTTGATGCCCGGTCCAAAACGCGCAAGCGATGAGGCCTTGCTCGCCCATATCGAAAGATTCGCTACAACCCTCTACCACTACACCGGAACGTGCGCGATGGG